>OKCY01000032.1_pt1 | contig 17946 bp, 14 predicted proteins | sample 1613071 | NCBI WGS metagenome assembly OKCY01 (sample SAMN04436834, study PRJEB24849) | human gut metagenome | biome: human gut; feature: NICU; material: stool | host: Homo sapiens | place: USA: Saint Louis, MO | collected 2011-07-12 | reverse complement strand
ATTACTACTTGTAGGTAATAAAAAGCAACTATTACAACACATACCGGAAATTACCTGTCTAGCCCTCGATGCTTTCTTTTTCCTTGGTATGGATTACTTTTAAGTAGTCAATTCGAGATGTTATTTTTGTTATTGGGCTGCACATGCTAATTATGAATTTGATTCTTCTATTTCTCGAGCTTTCATGATTGAATTATACTGACTTAAAGTTTTTTGTGGTTTAGTCATATCGAACAGATAATGATATCCTAGAACCTTCTAGCAGTCAATGTAAATGTAGTGTGAGCCAGAAACTCTATTCATTGTTATTTGCCATCGTCACAATTTTTTGTTGAGGTCCCAATTTATCCGAGCTATTACTTGTTATATGGTCCCTTGTTTCTTGTTCTACTAGTTAACATTCTTTCTTTTGTTTTTCACATGATTCCAAAGTGCGTTTTGGTTGGGTGCCAGAAGAAGTAAAGTACGTAATATAAATTTATGCACGATTCGGAAATAACATTTGTTTTTTTTTGATAAATACCTACTAAAACCAATTTTGTGACACTCCAATTTAACAATTATTGAAACGAGAAAAAAAAAAGGGAGCAAGATCCAAAAGGTTAAACCTCCTTTACAACAGTCCTCGAGAAAACAATCACAACCTCGAAATGTTGAATTAACAACACTTGAATGGGACTAGCCTTTTGGAGGGTATACTTCACTAAACAGTATGTTCAGGTGAAAACCAGATCTCATTCAAAAGTCTACAACTCGAGACTGCCGATTGTCAATATTTTTATGAAATTTCAAATCGCTCGAAAGGATGCCCATCTTCCAGGAATGCGAGAATGAATCAAAAGTTGACCCTGAACTCGGCTCCTCGAGAATTGGTGGTTGTTGTTTAAACAATGGTGCACTGACGTATTTTTCTGTGTGTTCTGTTGAAAGCGGTACTGCTGAGTCAATGTGTATTTTGGAATGGTTAATATCGTTGAACCACATAAAGATATTTTCATCGTGACGAGAAAGTAATTGGAATATCTCCTTGGCCTTATCTTGTATCACCAAGTGTTGATCATCTGAAAGTCCATATTGTACCAAAGTTTTCAATTCAATGTTTGATTCTTGTATATACTCTTTCATGCAACAGTTGCCATGTTTCACTATCAAGAGTTTCAAAATCTCATAGAAAAAGAATTTGTTTCTATCGATGTTGGAAATATCTATTGCTTGGGCAATCATAGGAACATATCCAATGTAATCATTGCACACACTGTGGTTTATCGATTCCCGTATAACTAATCCCAACTTGAGTTCATTGTCGTTTTCCATCTCTTTGGATTCCGCAAAGATTGTGTCAAGTCCCAATTGCAAATTACATAAGATCTTGAAAATGGTATTTCTTGTTTGCACAATAGGATGAGGTAAATTCCAGTTACTGAATTGTAATTTCACAAGATTGCTTTTGGCATCAAAGTCATAGAAACGGTAATGTGACCAGCTATAAGTGAGCAAACTTTCTATTAATAGTAGCTTTAAAACCACACTCGAATCAAACATCATAGTGAAAACAAGTCCCATATCTACCAAATTTTCAATGCAATCATTAAATGCTTCAAGAAAAATGTTGGGGTTATCCAAGAGTTCAAAGGATTTTCCAATTGACAATATCCGAAGTAGCAGAAGCTTTTTTGAAATTTCGCAAGACGATGTTATTATTTCATTCTCGGCGTCTCGTATAACTTTGGCAGCTTTCCATGCATTGTCAAATGTTGTGCGAGGCAAAACTATAGTACAATTTAGTAAACAGGACATTGGAATCTTTTGCTTTTGTTTGTATTTGAAGACGTTATTTAAAACACCACCTATCATAGCTTTAGTTTTGTCAAGGGTCATTAAGCTGTCTATGCTGTAAATTGGTTTTGGTTGAATTGTGACAAAAGATGGAATTGTTTGTTTCTTAGTGAACTTGGTTATCGATTTGTCAGTGAGACCACTGTCATACTCATTTTCGTAGTATACCTTTTCTGATTCAGTGTGAGACGATGGCATATTATAGTTTGTTGATGTATCTTCTTTGTAGCACCATTGTTGTGCGTTTTCAATTTTTGGCTCTTTATCCGTGAACTGTGTCATACCAGAGATTGCATTGTTTTTACTTGACATTGGAGTTTCATGCTGATTATTTGTTTCAGTATTGGTTGCTTCTCTAACTTGAGCTTTGTCTATTTTGTTGCATAATGGCAGTGGCCTGTTTGCTTTTTTGTTGGTGTTGTTCCAATTGTTTAACTTCAAAGCCTCACTTGTTGATGATTTGATTCTTCTTCTGAATGCAAAAGAATATTCTCTTATTCCAAACGAAATAGCACTCAAGAGGATTAGCAAAACAATTATCGTCATAAATATATAGAAGGCATTTGCAAGAATTAAACCGTCGGTATCAGTTCTCATAGGGATAGATTTAGCATTGGCGGCTAACGGCATGATATTAGTGTTGCCAGAATTATCTAGACCATCTCCATTTCCACCTATTTTCAAATATGAGTTTTTATAATTGTCGATAATATATTGAGGCTCTTCATGATCCATCAAGAGATTTTGTTTGTAAATTGGTTTTTGAGGAGACCGTTTGAATAGGTTAACTTTTCTTTGTAGATCCTGAGGCTCTATCATATTTAAGTATTGGAATATCTTTTCAATATTAACAACAACGCTAAAAAGTTTATACAACTCATTAATACGAATGGATCTATGAAGGAGAGAAGGAAAAATTTATTGATTAAATTACAAAAAAAAAAGAAAGGACTGAAGATAATTTGTAATGGGAAGTCTTAGCAATCTGATTATATTATGTCTATTGAGATTAATCTGTTTCAATTCTTTTTTACAACCAAATTGGGTTGCTAAAACTCTCACTAGTAATTTGTTCTACTATGGTCTCGTTTATTCGATTTACATATTTTTTTTGTAACGCTAAACACTACCATCTAAATAATTCTACAAATGAGAATTTACTTTAATGTAATCGAATCCAAATCCATCATGAGATGATTTGTACGGAGAGAGAGAGAGAAAAAGGCTCACATTGTCTTTGTGCGTGTTTGAATGAAAAAAAAAATCATGCCAAAATTTATAGTGCTACTATTCTCAACCCATAAATATATAAACTACCAGAATTGTTTTATCTGCTTTTTAGTTGTTGTTAGTTCAAATCTATTGGATATTGGTTATTAGGAACTTCTACTTTGGTTTTCGGTATTGTTGTTTTAGGAGGATTAACAAGATTGACTGAATCTGGTTTATCCATTACTGAATGGAAACCTGTGACTGGAGCAGTTCCTCCTTTAAATCAACAAGAATGGGAAGAAGAGTTTAATAAATATAAGAATTCCCCTGAATTCAAACAATTAAATTCTCATATTACTTTAGATGAATTCAAGTTTATTTTTGGCATGGAATGGGGTCATAGATTGGTAGGAAGATGCATAGGGGCTTTTTTCATTTTACCTGCTTTGTATTTTTGGGCTAGGGGTAGATTCACTCCTCAGTTGACAAAACGTGTTTTGGGTCTTACTGGGTTATTAGGTTTACAAGGGTTTATCGGTTGGTGGATGGTAAAATCAGGATTGGATGAAGAGCAATTGGCCGAAAGAAAATCTAAACCAACCGTTTCTCAATATAGATTGACTACCCACTTGGGTGCTGCATTATTAATGTACTTGGGGGTATTATGGACTGCATTTGAAATTTTGAATGAGAATAAACTCGCCAACTTGGCTAAAAAATCGCCAGAAGCTGTGCAAGCAATTCTCAAACAATTAAATAACCCTGCCTTGAAAAAAACCAAAATAGTCGGTTTGAGTTTATTAGCATTGACTTTTGTAACAGCCATGTCTGGTGGTATGGTCGCTGGTTTAGATGCTGGTTTAATCTATAACACTTTCCCACACATGGGTGATGATTGGATTCCAAATGGAAGTGAACTTATGTCTCCAGTCTTTTCCAGAAAATCAGATCAATCAGATCTTTGGTGGAGAAATTTATTGGAAAACCCAACCACTGTTCAATTAGTACATCGTATTTTTGCAACTACCACTTTCTTTGCTGTCTTGGGAGCACATATCTATGTCAACAGAAACAAAGGTGTTGTACCTATTGCTGCTAAAAGAATAATGCATGGTGTTATGGGGGTTGTTACGTTGCAAGTAGCATTGGGAATAACTACATTGATTTATTTGGTTCCAATTCCATTGGCTGCATTGCATCAAGCAGGTGCCTTGGCTTTATTAACCGCTTCATTGGCATTTTCAGCTAAATTGAAGAAACCTAGACCGCAATTTGTACAATTCATCAATTCCAATATGAAAAGCAAATTATTAAAAACGAGAGTTTGATATAGCTAAAAGTCTGTAAATATGTTGTGGTTGTTATTGTTGGCTCCGTTTATAGACATGTGTATTTGTTTATTTCTTGTATATAATATTCTAAAAGTTTACCAAATTCTTTTACTAGACATTTTGTATCTCATAACTTGTGATAAACCTTCGTCGCCACTATCACTACACCAGGAATCTTCATTCAACACTCCTTGTAGTAGTTGTTTGTTTCGTTTTTCTTCAATTGTAGGTGGGATCTTTTCATCGGCATCATATAACTGGGCTCGGGTTGTTGGGTTTATTGTTGAAGGTTCAGTATTTGGTGACCCAGGAAGAAATGATAATCCAAGTGGTGACGATAGATATGTCCCTACTGCACTGTCATTAATGTCAATACTAGTATCATTTGTTCTGTTATCTGGAGGGGATGGGGTACCTTCCAGAAGGTAATCCCTTGTAGCAGCAACACTCCGGGAATCATTTAGTTTCTTTCGTAATTTTTCTTGGTGCTGTTTGTGTTGAGTAACTAACACGTTGGCTATTTTGAAAATCAACATACAAAGGATCACTCTTATTAGCAATAACGTGAAGAATGTAAGCACAATTAATGACCCACTAGTGATTATGGCGTAGAAATTTGAACCTGCTACGGGAAAAACAAAAATATGTTTTAAATCAGCTAAAATCATCCTCAAGAAACAAACGACGGATGCTAGTAATGGCAATCCGATCCTTCTAGTCAACACAATATAATCAGTAAACTCGTGAGAAGATTTCCCGCTTTTGGTGTTAGATTTAAACACCTCCAAGAAATCCAAACACAGAACATACAAAAAATTCTTGTAAACTTTAGGACGTATCTTATTAAACTTCGCAATGAAACAATGCTTTATCCAATCAACAAATATTTCGGATCCAATAACCACTACACTGGGTCCAAAAACCGCACCAACCCAACGGTTCCAACTTTTCCAACTATTAGGTATCAACCCCCCAGTGACACTTAGTTGAAGCAAGTTCTTGAGCGCGATAATACCTAACATTAAGGACAATTGGAATCTTTCTGTCAAATCAGCCATGGTTATTTGGAATAAACCTTCACGTTCAAACTTTTTAAAAACAGAACTCTTTAATTCGGCAAACTGGTTCGATAATAGCAACGTCATTAAAGCATTTGAGTATGAATTAGCAGCCACATTCAAGGAGACTGTTTGGTAAATCAAAATATATGCATGGAATGACAAATAGAATGTTGACAATAAATAGAAGGATGCAAAACGATAAATGTTTCTATTGGGTGATGATTCATATAAAACGTTCAAGATATCCTGACCAATTGAGGAACAGAGCTTTTCAGCACACTCAAGAACCCCAAACATTACGTATAGTTTTATATCTGTTTGGCCTCGCACGTCGTGGTACATTCTGGAAATATCCAATTTTCGATTTGACAATACCACTATGGATAAAATTATTATGCTTAAAGTAATAACGTCTTTCTTTATTAGTCTGAAGCGGCAAAATTGAAAAGTCTGTTGCTTCGTCAAAAACTGGTATGCTGATTGGGATGATATGATGAGTACTTTCAAAGGTGCCAATGTAAATAATGATAAAAATGAGTTTAGACATACTAAGAGCCCGAATATCATAAATTTTTCAAGACAAAACGGTATTTTGATCATGTTTTGTAATTCTTCAAAATGATTATCATTCATTGAATCAGTACTTTTCTCCAGTGTTAATGTATCATTCGAATTCAAATTTAGCTCTAACAACAATAACTTATATAATGAGAACCCTTTGGATCCATCTTTGCGTGGTTGATGCACTGAAATTTTATCAAATATAAAACTGAATACAGAATTGGCTCTTGATCGCAGCTGGGCTTGATCGGATGACTTGCAAGGTTTGAGTTGATCCTTTGTAGTTGTTTTGGATTTCCCTCTCACTTGTGGAAATGGCTCTTCAATTTCATTATTGACTATCAGGTCCGTTGTTTTGGTTCGACCTCTACTGTTGCTGCGCGAGCTGTGGCCACCATTGCTTCTCTTCCTTCTCATATGGTATGAAGTATTAGAATGTCTGTTTCGGTGAGTATTTGAGCTGTTAGAGCGTAGTGTAGTATCACAATTTCTCTTTACACTGTTATTTGAATTGGGTGTCCAATAATTGACGAATTGCTATCGTGTTTATATTTTGAATCGTATAAACACATCAATTTGACAAACGTTTGGTAGTTTAGTCTGATATGCGCACACTTCTCTTAACTTGATCAATGACGGAAAACCTCAGTGGTGGTAAAAAAAAAAAAAAAAAAAGGGGGAGGGAGGTAGGCATGAGGGCACACGAATCAACGAGAGAAGGAGGAGGCAAGACATATACAAATACAAATAAAATACAATACAATCAGTAATACAATTGCGACAATAAAAAATCCAACAATCAAAGAACGAACTTTATTTCATTCAAGTCATCAAAATTGCAATTTAACAAATCTCTTTTATTTTCTAATTCAGTGAATCCTGGTTTTTCTTTTTTTTTTATTTCTATACAATTATACAATGGAGTTGCTTACCATAGAGAGATTCTTACCATTCTTAGAACCTTTTGAAGGTAAAGAATTGTTAACACCATCGGAATGTTCCAAGTTGTCCTTGATTATAGTGGAGGTTTTGGTTGATCGTTATGTTGATTTTAAATTGTTGAAATTCTTGAGCCGGTTTTTGACTCAGGAATTGTATGATGAACTAATAGAAGAGAGGAATATCGAACATGCATGTGGATACATAAAGTGCAATCGGTCACCGAAATCATTGGTGCGTCGATTGTCTATGAATAGTAATGGGATAACACAAGCCGGTTCAGAAAACGATCCAGGTGCATCAACCAAATATCAAATCTACAATAGAAAACCTACCATGATATTACCCAACACGTATCTTTCCCAATACTGTTGCAAAGAACATTACCAAGCTTCGATTTTTTACAGAAACCAACTCAGCAACGAAGCACTTTTTTCCAGAAAGAATATATTTACAACGCCGCCGTTCTCGTCAGATAAATTCAATTGGTACGAGAATTCCATTACCTGTTTGGAAGAAGTAATTGCAAAACACAAGGAATTGAAACAATATGGTAAATCGATTTCCGAGGTGATTGCTATGATGAATGGATTGACTGTGAGTGACTTGAATAATAATAGTGAACTAAATGATGAGACAAACCAATTAATAAAACTAATTGAAGATTTTGAGATTGTGGAGAACAATGAACCCAACATGAATGGAGATCTAGAAGAAGTCGATGAAGAAGGTTATACCCAGGATAACGAAGAAAACATACATGATATAACGAACAATGTGGAAGGTTATGTGACATCCAACAAAAGTTTTGGTGGGTACGTTGTGTAGGTTGAGAAACTATGGGAGGTGTATTCTGTATAAAATAAAACTGTATAACGTTTATAATGCATATATATGTACAATATTACTCAACTATTATCAAAAATCTTTTCCTAGCTTTTTCATAATTTGAGCAATCCTCTTGGTAAGCTTGTAGCCATGCTTGTAATGCTTAAAACCTGATTCAGCCATGAATTCACCAAGAGTTTTACCTTTACCGATTACTTCTTCCTTAGGGAAGAAATCGATAGATCTTTTTGCAGCAACATCGAATATACTTCGTGAACCTGGAGGTGAAACAATCTCACTATGTTTAAAAACGTTGTGTTTCTGCAAGTTTGTGATTAATCGCTCATATTTTTCAACTTGTTCATCATAATGATTGTTGAATGACTTTTGAAGGTGGTCCTGTAATTCCTTAAAATCCATTTTGGAATCTTGAATAACTTGCTCATAAGCATCACGAAGATAATTCGAAGCAATATCTAAACTCTCACTCCACGAAAATTGTTCTAAATCTAATGGGTCGTTTGGTTTCCCGTTCAATTCATTTATATGGATCTGTAGCAATATCTCATACATCTCTTCTGCGTCATACAACTCTTGATAGTATTCTCTTGGATATACAAGCTCTTCAGGGCCAAAACCATGACTACCTTTGATGGGATAACTTCCATCCTTTTGTTTGTTTTCTTCTGTTAAATGAGTTTGCGACTCCCATATATTGATCATTCTACGAAAGAATATCTGTTTTTTGATTAGTTTGGCAATTTCTTCTCGACCAATCTTTTTCTTGGTAGGTTGCATTATGTACGGGACAGGCACAGTTCCTGCTAATGCTTCATGAACGGTGGCTTTATAAGGACCTTTATTATCAAGATCACTTTTCAATTGATCTAAATACAATTTATTAATATCATACTCCATAGCTGGTATAACTATAGCTTTAAGAATGTCTTGATCAAAATTCTCTAATGATTTCGAGCTGGTTCCTCGAATGATGTGATCAAAGTTTAAATTATCACCAGCAGTAAATATTAGCTCTGGGGAATAAGGCAATAATTTGGGGTCGGGGATCTTTTTCAAGCTTTGCAACTTATGCAAAAATTGTTTCAACACTGTATCACCTTGATATTTTGCGTTTGCAAGTCCGTCTTTAATGAACTGTTGTTCACTGTCTGGCATTCTTAGATCTGGGGCATAATATTTTGTCTTTCTCCTTGATCTGGCCAATAGATTTCGTTTCACTTTGCCTCTTGCAGTCTTTTTGGCTGATTCCTCGATCTTTTCTTTATTGGTCAAGTAATCTGCTCGTCGTTTTTGATACAGGAAAACTTCCTTGCGTTGTATATCGATGAATTGTTTCAAATCATCCCAATTGCCACCTAACGCTAGACTTAGTGCTTCATTTAGAGTTATGCCTTTAAGAATTTGCTCTGATATTTGAAAAGTGCTTCCATAGTTGCTTCTAAACCTTTCTTGTATATTATATTTTAATTCAAATTTGTTTATTGAAGCGGGAATAGATGCTAATTGATTCGTTTTCCGTAGCAACGCTCGGTATAATTGACAAACCGCTAGCTTGTGATCATTTCTAGATGTTAATTCCGATACAAGCCTATTCATCTGTCTGAGGTTTTAAATGTTGGAGATCATAGGTACTAAATGTGTGGCCATTCCAATGCACATGGGGACTCGAACTTTGATTCTTAGTAAAAGAAAAAATTATATCGCATCTTGATAGAAGATTCTGATACTTAGATTTTTAAGAAATCGCAATCTTCAATCGCGTCATATCCCAATTTATTCTACCTCAAAATATAACAGACAGCATGGTATGTATAGACAGATTAATCATTTAAAATTGAAATTGATTTTGTATTGGCAACAAATATTAACATTTCATTTAAGCCACCAAAAAAGAAAACAGAAAATACAAGTACCATTCTCAAGTTGAAAAGATATACATCTACTTTTATATTAACGATTGAACCATCACACTCATTAGAGGATATCAAATATCAATTGTGTAACATTATCAACAACTCGGGAGGATTACCTGCAATTCAAGACCTGGAGATGAAGAACGAAGATGAAGAAGATATTGCAGTCCCAAAACCAGAATACATCGATAATGTGGATGAAATCAAGGAAGAAGTACAAGATGAGTCGGCCATAGCTAAGGTACTGGTAGATGATATACGAGTGGCCTATCCAAAAGATTCAACTCAACCATATTCCAATAACTGGATTGAATTGAGTGAAGATAGTGATATTGCTGAATTAAGTTTAAAGGATTTCGATATATTGGCTTTTGCATATGGTTCGGAAGAACAAATTGAAATTGTTGAACCAGCTTATGAAGAAAACTAATTTAGAAAAAGTATAAATATGAAACAAGTCTATAGTTTTACATACTTTTAGTATACATTGATTTAATGAAGGTGAAGCAAAAAAGAAAGAATAACAAATAACAAATAAAAACAGGTTATCAAAAGAAATGAACTTAACATACATGTACAACTAATGTTTCTTTCCACTTAACTTTCTCACACCACCAGAGTGTGCTCTTGATGTTTGTGAGTTTCCAGAAGCGATCCTATTTTTGGATCTGGCTTTAGACACGCGCAAAACATTCGTGGGGGATGTACCTGGTGGAGATGATAATGTTTCATTGACTGTTTTTGTTGCTGTTGTCTTGATAATATGAATTGATTGCTGACTAGATACACTGTTGGTTGATATTGATCTCAAAACTCTCCAATCAGAATTATCCTTTGTTTTTGGTGTCACTGAGTCATACCTTGCTGGTGAGCTTTGAATTATATCTTGCATAGTGTTTTCATCGTCAGAATTGTTCACCATTTCTACCTCGTCAATATCTTCAGAGTCCTCAAAATATTTTCTTGGTTGTCCAGGAGACTCGATAGGTACCACAGTTTGGATTTTAGATGCCAAAGCACCACTCACCTTACGTCTTCTAATCGGGGTATTTATTACAGAAGAATCAGCAAGTGGAGATGTCAATTGTTGTTGCAATTGCAATCTTTCTTTTCTTTTTGCCTCTTTTAGTCTTTGTTTATAGTCTTCATAAGAGCACAATGGGAACAAGTTGCCAATTAAAGGATCGGGTCTATTGTCTACTATCATTGTATGTCTCCAGCTTCTAAAATCATCGTGGTGCAAGTAAAGCCAATGTTGTTGAGGACCAACAACCATTCCTGGTCTGATCATTCTCATGTACGCGATACATTCGTTGGCTGTAAATCCATGAGTGTATATGAGATGGGCTCCAATCAAACAACCGGTTCTTCCTAACCCTGCTTTACAATGTACTGCAATTTTTCCACCTTTATTGATAATACACTCTGCAGCACCAATAAATTTTTGAACGTATTCCAAAGTAGGACAAGTTCCATCATCGAAAATCATATCAATGTGCTTGATATTTCTCTTTGTAAACTCTTTTGCGTCGTATAAGTGAGAGTTTAATCTCACCACAAGCTGGACGTTGTTTTCCACGAAGTACTCCAAAACTTTTTGAAATGGTTCGTTTAATCCTCCTCGCTTGCTTTGTTGAGGAGATGCAAATGCAATGAAATCTTTGGATATAACGTTAAAATCTCCTTGGTCGACTCTTTCGTACTGTTCATACTCGTCTAAATCAAATTTGGCCAAGTCAATCATACCTCTCTCTTTAGCTCTCCACATGGCATACACGACATCCTGAATAGTTATTTCATAATCCGCACTGCTATATCCTGCGTCTCTGAAAGCTTGTAAAGGTGGCGTGATTTGAGCAATAGGTTGCAAAACTTGATGAGGAGCCCAATTCTGGAGCAATATCATGTAACAGCATAGTAAACATGCTAAATTGGCTCTTTCCTTAGGGGATGTCGAACTATATATCACGAGTCCCTTCCCTTGGGTTGAGTCTTCGTTTAATTTCTTGTGTAAAAGAACTGCAAAACGATATAAATGCCCAATGTTCAAAGGTCCGAAATCCATGTAAAATGCATTATATGGTAATGCGTCTTCAACTGTGAAATATGCCAAATCTTCTGTATCCCTTTTGTGATGATCATAAGCGCCAAGGTATATTCTATCTGTAAATGGAATTGTTAGTATATAATGTTATAAAAGGTAGAACAATCAATTTGAAGTAGATTTTCCCAACATACTTTTAAGAAACTCTATAAGAGGCACATGAACCAGTGAACTATGCATCGGAAAAGGTGTTTGTGATTGTTAGGTAGTTTAGAACGGTATGGTAGAAACAAACGTGTTTTTGAATGAAAGACAAAATGTACTTATATGTAGAAAATACAAATGAATGATAGACGTTGAGTTAATTGGATAAAATTGAAGACATAAAATAGAAATTCCAAAAAGATCTCTTCCATCAAAATTTATGTTGTTTCACTTTGTTTTTGTTTTTGTTTTGTTTTGATTTCTTTTTTCTTCTTTGAAATCGCTGAATGGAAGCGTAGTGTTGTTGTTGTTTTGTTTTTGCTGAATCGGGTAAGATTTGAATATTGTGCACTACTGTAGCAAACCTCAATCCAAGAAAAACTCCAAATCTGATTGTGAGAAATCAAAATTTTAGGTGTATTAATCCTTCATAGCAAAGGAAAGGAAAGCCATGGTACGTTCAGCATAACTATTTTTATAAAGCTTGTTCGCTTTACTAACCGGACCATTGATGATAGTCATCTTCGTTATATACATTTTCTCCAGAAACACTATCAGCATTAACAAAGTTTAGATTTCAAAGTGCCAAAGTGGATAAAGTTCAAGCTGTTATATGTATGTATTAAAACAATGCCTACAATTTTGCGATTGTTTAATTTTGAATACTAACATGTCAATGTTAGACACGATTGACAAAAAGAGTCATGAAATCAAACAAGAAGATGAAATTATAGATTCCATAGAAGAATTGGTTGAGGAATTACCCGACACCTCTCCTAGATACGTCATCCTATCATATCCCTTCAAACTGGATGATGGGCGATTGAAAACACCATTAGTTATGTTATACTGGATCCCACCAACAAGTGGACAAGAAAGTAGAATGCTCTATGCTGGTGCAGTTGAGCAATTTAGAGATAAAGCTGGAGTCTCAAAGTACGTATTACAGGTAATTCTGCCTTTTAGCTGAACACATTAGTGTACTAACATCCATTTAGATTGATCAAACTTGAAGAAGAAGAGGACTTTGATGATTTGAAAGAACAATTGATTTAGAGGGGGGGTTAACAGTTCTGTATTATAAAAATGAATGAGCTTGTAACTGGTCTATCTATCATATAGCTCTCCTTTTAGTGTATAATCTGATTCCTGCATATATTGCTACTCATTTAATTTTTTGTTACAAAGTCGTGTGCATTACTATTCTGTAGAAATGAGTAGAGAAAAAAATTTTCAGTTGTTCTTCCTCTTTAAAGGAAAAAAAAAAAATTTTCATTTCCTTTCTTTCTCAATCTTCTTTTCTTACCACTAGTCAATCAATAAAATAAATCAGTCATCATGGGTCGTATGCATTCATCTGTATGTTATCAATCAATCAGTCACTAAAATCAGCATCACATACTATTAACATGATAGTGGGAACAGGAGTTTTAAAGAAAAAAATGGATTTGTTTGGCTTTAACAAATGAAGAGGTCTTGCCTAAAGTAAACAATTCGTCTACGGTCGACAATAAACAGTACCTAGAATTGTTACTATATACGCTTTAGGTATTTGATACTTTTCTTTGATTATTGCTAGGGATGGAGAGGAACACTGGGATGGACTAATCGTCTCGGTGTCTCTTCTTTGTCTTAAAATTTCAAATCTAAGTAATTTCAATTTACTTTTTTCTAATATGACATGTCAAATATTGCTCCAGATGTTAATTGGAACTTTCTTTTCTTTGCATTGGGTTAAGTTTTACTAACATCTTGTTGTTTAGGGTAAAGGTATTTCCTCCTCCGCTCTTCCATACTCAAGAAACGCTCCATCCTGGTTCAAATTGTCTTCTGACGATGTTGTTGAACAAATCATCAAATACGCCAGAAAAGGTTTGACTCCATCTCAAATTGGTGTTATCTTAAGAGATGCTCACGGTGTTTCTCAAGCCAAGGTTGTCACTGGTAACAAGATCTTGAGAATCTTAAAATCTAACGGTTTAGCTCCAGAAATTCCAGAAGATTTATACTACTTGATCAAGAAAGCTGTCTCTGTCAGAAAGCACTTGGAAAAAAACAGAAAAGACAAAGATTCTAAATTCAGATTAATTTTGATTGAATCAAGAATCCACAGATTGGCTAGATACTACAGAACTGTTGCTGTCTTACCACCAAACTGGAAATACGAATCTGCTACTGCCTCTGCTTTAGTTGCTTAAGAAGGTTAGTTATTTGTATATCTTGTCTTTTTTTTATATATATAAACATGTATATTATTCACTAATTAATATTTTATATCAATAACGAATGGAAAGTAATCGTTTTAAAATGATATGGTTCTCAAAAATTAATTGTAGTGTTTGAAATAGCATGGCTTGTTGCAAGAAATTAGTTTGAAAAATTATAAGCACCCAAAAAAAAACACTTCTGAAGAGTTTTCGTAGAAGACTTTGAACATTCTTTTAACACTCAACACAATTATGGAAGCCATATCCGATAGACTATTTAATGAGAATGCAAACACGATAGAAGCAGGGAATGATGACCCATCATTATTGACTATAATACTAGATCTTTCAATGAAAGGATGGTATAACATCAAAGAAATGATTTCAATACAAGATATCACCAAATCATTACTAGTTTTCTTGAATGGGCATTTGTCATTAAACAATAGTAATCAAGTGGCATTTTTAGTAAGTTCTACTATGGGTTCTAAATTTTTATATCCCGATTTAACTATGGTTGGAAACCCCAACGTGAGTGAACATTCTGAACATTTTCCTGACATGTATCGACTGTTTAAAATGGTTGACCAATCTGTGCTACAACGATTGAACGAGTATATTGAAGAGATTATCAAATTCGAGACAGGGAATGAAAAAAAGGGTTTCAATTGCTTGACTGGAGCAATCAGTATGGCTTTAACGTACACAAATAGAATGTTAACGTTGGATCAATCAATCACCACCACAACTGCTGCTGCAATGACAGCTTCTACGCTTGAAAGTACATCCAACAACAATAATACTAGTGGCACTAGTGGATCATCTAGTACCTCATCTAGCACATCGATGAAATCAAGAGTTTTGATTGTGTCTGCTAATGATGATGACGATCTTAGGTATATTCCATTGATGAATTGTATATTTGCTGCCCAGAAAATGAAAGTGTCTATTGACGTAGCAAAATTGGGCCATAACAACTCATCCTACTTACAACAAGCTTCTGATGCCACCAAGGGGGTTTATTTACACATTGAAGATCCAAAGGGAATAATTCAAGTGTTGTCAACCGCATTTTTTATAGAACCCAACCTACGACCATACATTATTTTACCTACAAATTCAAATGTCAATTATCGAGCCAGTTGTTTCATTACTGGGAAATCAGTGGACTTGGGATATGCGTGTTCTGTTTGTTTATGTATTATGTCACAATTGCCTCAAAGTGGTAAATGCCCAGCTTGTGATTCTGAATTTGATAAAAAGATCATTCAAGATTTAAATAGAGAACCTCAAGTTATTTCAAAAAAGAAAAGAAAACTTGAAAATGGGAGTCTGACTAAATAGGCCACCTTCTTATATTCCATCATTTACTATATTAAAGGGATAATCAGTAGGATAATTGTGTATTTCAATTAAATGGTGTTTCCTTTCTTTGGGGTTTGAAAAAACTGCCTTACATGACTCCGTATAACATTTGAATATTTTATCGCCTCTTTCCTGCTTTATTTGTAGTATTGGGTTATGGTTCTCATCTATATGTAATGAAAGAAATTTCTTATCGGGAAATACTTTTAGGCATGACTCACATGTATGTTCATGAATGGAAACAACATGTAAATGATATTGTTGATAGTCTTCAAATGCCTGATTAAAGCATAAGTGATAATTGCAGAATATTGATTGATCACTGGTTATTTTGCTACTAGTTGATTGCTCTTCTTCCTCTTTTTCTTCTCTGACTCTTTTACTCATTTGTTGAACAAGATGATGATGTTGCTTTTAAGGTTAAATATATAAAAAAAAGGACTTACTCTACGACAGAAAAAAAAATAGTTTGATTTAAGTTTTATATTACACTAATCTGAAATACTTGCAAAATAATTAAACATGATTTATTCTCCAATATCTTCATTCCAATCTTGCGGTTTCTCTTTAATGAATTTGGCCATCAAATCAATACATTCTTGATCATTTAAATTCACAACTTCGACACCATTTTCAATCAATAACTTTTCATTACCCAAGAAATTGACATTTTCTCCCATCACAACTCTTTTGAATCCATATAATAAAATGGCCCCAGTACACATACTACATGGTGATAAAGTAGTATAGATGGTACAATCCTTATAAGTCTTTCCTGGTAATCTTCCTGCGTTTTCTAATGCTGACATTTCTCCATGTAAAATAGCTGAATGTTTTTGGATTCTTTCGTTGTGACCTTGGCCTAATACTGTGCCATCGGATGAAATAATACATGAACCAATAGGTATCCCACCTTCTGAGTAACCTGGACAGCAAGTGTGTTAGTAAAGCTGGATTTTAATTGAAAGTTCAGAGTGGGCATGATATACACATACTTTTCTTGGCTTGATCAAGAGCGATTTGTAAACCTTTTTTGTCGTCAAACGTCATGTTAAAATCGTAATAAATGCAATAAACAAAGTAAAGATTGGTACTTTGAAGTGACTGTTGAAAGCAAGAAGAATTGAAAGAGAATTTTACAAGCTTTTTTGCGATGTTAACTAAGTTGCTAAAAGCATCACCTTAAAAAAAATTTTGGCCCGTAAGTGCACAAGACGGAATTGAATAGACGGAAAATGCCGTGATAACGCAAGCGGAATTAAAGTGCCCTAAACTTATAAACGTTTGAGTGGACATATTTAAGTTAATTGTGGTATGGTCGTTGAAATGATAAATAAATATGTGAGTCTATTATTTTACTCTTTCGTTTGCTTATTGTATTACTGGAAGTTCTGTGAAGTGTATGGAAAAGATAATACACATTAAATATGGAAGATCATGACAATTTTTTTTAGCAAGAGGTTTACCCAAACATCAAAGATAAATATAGCTCAATGATCTTTGTTTTGAACTGCAAGCAAGATGTAATGGCAACAACATAAAGGCTCAAAAATTTAATGTCTTGGGATACTTGATTGGTTATGTTTTTTTTTCTTTATTTTTGCAATTTTATCACCTTAAAATTTGAAATGCAACAATAAAACTAAAAATTGGTTGCAAATTATAAATATCTTAATTTAAATACAACAATTATTCTTCAAAGGAATTTACTATAATATAAGCTATGAAAAGTGACAACAAACACCAAAGGTTGGTTTATCAGTGAGACTGTTTATTCCCCTCAGCACCAATCCCCCTTCTTCATGCATATTAAGAGCAATGAAAGAATTAATACACTTGAAGAACACACCCCGGAGACTTCTTTTAAGCCCCCACCTATTGGTTATGGTGCTCCTAAGTTTGTTGATCAACATTTTTCATTCAATCTTTTGCATATATGCATTCACCGATTGAAGTTTAATTTTTTGCGTACTGAGAATCTAAACTTTTTTTTGCCACGTTCCGGTTTCGGGTCCGCGATTCCCGATCACAAAACTATGGTGGTGATAATTCGTGGGTTTGCAAAGACTCCGGGATTATCCAACAATAATAATAGAAGATTAAACAAAAGGCTGAATATAAAAGAGGGGAGATGAAAATAAAGCTTAGCCTCCTTCCCCCCTCCTCCGGGAAATTGTTGCCGTATCTTCCCACTCGATACGGTACCCCTACCCACCGTTGTAAGTCAAAAGTGGTGGGTGGTGGGGGAGACACACAACAATAATTGATTGGTCAGATCTAACCCTACAAGAAAAGAAAATATGTTACATTTCTCTTATAATATTTCATAGTGGGGAAATCACCAGAAAAAAAAAACAGGAGCCGCTGGTGAAGGAAAAAGTAACAATATCTCAAATTATTGAACTTCCCAACAGCCGACGAATT
>OKCY01000031.1_pt1 | contig 17952 bp, 13 predicted proteins | sample 1613071 | NCBI WGS metagenome assembly OKCY01 (sample SAMN04436834, study PRJEB24849) | human gut metagenome | biome: human gut; feature: NICU; material: stool | host: Homo sapiens | place: USA: Saint Louis, MO | collected 2011-07-12 | reverse complement strand
TGAGATATGAATCACATCAGGCAACAGGATAAGGGAAGCAAAATATTGATAGAAAATGGTTTGTTAGTTAGTGCTCCTCCTATATAACTGGAACTGACGAATCTACTTTCGTTTTATCTTTGAGTATTTGATCAGCAAAGATAAAACAGTTGCGAAATCCCATCACAAAAACGGAAAAAAGAAAAGGAAAAACAATTACCCTCAATTCCAACAATATAATGTGCCACAGTTCCATCTAATGCTTCGACTTTCAATATTTATTTTGATGCATTTCATTTCAGTTTTTTTTACAACATCCGAACAAGAACAACAACAACTTGACTGTTCAAACAATTACCAATGACAATCTCCAATTCAAATTTATTCAAACCAATTAAAGTCGGCAATAAAACTATCAAGAATAGAATTGCTCATTTGCCAACCACTAGAAATCGTGCTACTGATGATCATGTACCCACTGATTTAATGAAAAAATACTACACAGACCGTGCTAAAAGTGGATCTTTATTAATCACCGAAGCCACTTTAATCTCATTAGATCAAGGTGTTTACCCTAATGTTCCTGGTATGTGGAATAAACAACAAAAGGATGCTTGGAAAGAAATCACCGACTCAGTTCATTCTATTGGTGGCACCATAGCTATCCAGTTATGGGCTTTAGGTAGAGTTGGTAATGCCAAATTGTTGAAAGATGAAGGATTACCATTAACTGGAGTCAGTCCTATTTATGAACACGAAAAGGCTGAACAAGATGCAATTGATGCAGGCAACCCAATTCAAGAATTGACTCAAGATCAAATCAAAGATATTGTTTATAATCAGTTTGCCAACGCAGTCAAATTAGCTGATGAAGCAGGTTTTGATTTTATTGAATTGCACGGTGCCAATGGTTATTTGTTTGAGCAATTCATTCATCCTGGAACCAATAAGAGAACTGATAAATACGGGGGATCAATTGAAAATAGAGCCAGATTTTTATTTGAAGTTGTTGATCATGTATCCACAATTGTTGATCCTGCTAAATTGGCAATCAGATTATCACCTTTAAACAATTTTCAGGTTCCATTTGTAAACCCAGAAGGACAAGAAGATTATTCTTACATCGTTGAAGGTTTACAGAAGAGAGCAGATGAAGGTAAAGGTCTTGCATTCATTGATGTTGTTGAAGGACGATTCACATCTGATGGAGGTACTGAAGGTTGTAATGTAGATTTTGTTGGTGAAATTTGGAAAGGTCCATTGTTAAAAGGAGGCAATTATACTTATGATAGAAAGAACGAGTGGAAAACAATTGAAAACGATGCCAATGCAGATGATAGAACGTTGGTTGGCTTTGGCAGATATTTCATTGCTAACCCAGATTTACCTGCTAGAATCCAAAAGGGCAATGAATTGAATGATTATGATAGATCAACATTCTACAATACTGATGATTATGGTTATAATACCTATCCATTTTATGGAGAGGAAAATAAGGCTGACCCTAATATTAAAGTATTAGGCGTGGCTTTAGCTTAGACGAGTATAAATCCAATTTTATGACTTGACTTTATCCTTTGTTAATAGAATTATTAGAATATTATCTGTAGAGCCTAATATATTTGAAAGAATTTATTTCTATCTTGATTTTGGTACCATCTATAAGTTTTTGTAACAATACTTACAATAAATGTGCAATATAACAATATATTACTTATTGGAAATATTACAGTATTTCTGACCTTTTCCAATCTATAAATGTTTTAATGAGAATTGATGAGAGTTAAAACAACAGAGTATCCTTAACAATATTATTTAATCCTCACCAGCAGGCACTTCGTCTATTAATATTCTATTCAATTTCAATCTAATTTCAGTTCTATCATCTCCCCTCAATACATCTTTGACAAAGCTAACATCACAATCTAACTGTACCATTTGTAAGGCCCCTCGTAACACTCCACATAATATTTGCGAGTACCATAATTCTTTGGCTATCTTACTATCAGCAGTAATAGGTAATTCAACAAACTCGGTTAATGGATTAGGTTCAGGTATAATTAAAGAACACGATTTGCCGTCGTTTGACCAATTTTCCACTGTCGGTTGTATATTCAAGAAGATTCTAAATCCCAATTTAGATATAACTTCTGCTGTTTCTTTAAATGTTTGACATCGTCTAATACCTGTCTTGGCGAGAAATTCTTCAATCAATCTTAATCCTATGTTATATCCCATCTTATCTAATTGATTATTAACTTCAATGTAATTGTTCTGGAAATCACGGCATAGCTGTGCCACCACCGATCCATAGGTCAATGTGAATAATTCAGAATTCTATATGAGTGTTAGTGATTTGAATAACATGGTAAAAACCTTTGACTTCGTACCCAAAAAAATGTGTATATATACATACAATTTTTTCAACATTGTTTTTCCATATATCGTCTCCTGTTGTTTTCTTTGACATAATGTTAAATGTAATCTATGAATAAAGTATTCAAATAAATTGATAGAAGGTTTATTCGACCAACAAAACAAATCAAATCTCAAAAAAAAATAAAAAACAGAAAGACAATAACGTCAGAGAGAAAAAAAAATGAGAGAGGCCAAAACGTATTTACCACGACACGCACTCATTCAATAATTCAGAAACATCAACGAAGTAAGTACAGTAGATTATTAGAACATATCAATGCTATTAAGATATTATTAATTAAAACAATTCATTACAAAATATAAACGCTATCGAAATTAATAGTTTATTTGGTACCTTTTTAATTTTGGGGGTATTATTACTTTCTCTTCCCAAAGCCAACAATTAAACTTCTCATTTCTTAACACTTGGGAGTTAATGTTGCAAACTAAATCTCTTTCTTAGTTTCTTTGTCAATACTTTTTTCTTCTTCTTCAATTTCCAATTCCTGTTTTGATTTCAGTTTAGAGCCCGATTTCTTAGCCAAGAATTCCTTGTACTTGGTCAATGTGATATGCTTTTGCAAATCTTTGTATTCATTAACAAACTTGTACTGGGTATTATTCAAAACATCCCAGAATGTGAAAAATGGTTGAGAGAAATTATTTTTGATCCCCCACATTTGATGATGAATATCATGATATACTGAATTGTTTGGGAATATGATTTGGAATATATCAAATGGTAATCTGTAACCACAATGATCATCAACAGTCTTCAAAGTGGCAAAGGTGTACAAAAATATAGATTCACGGTGCGATAATCCTGTGACCAATGAAGCAATACCAGTTCCTAAAGTATCCAAAAGAAAACCTTCAACGGGATCATTGTATAAAGCCCCAAAAGCATAAGGAACATATAATCTGTGGTGTCTGGAATGAAATCTTCTGTACAAATATTTGTTGATGTGCATAAGACGATGTAGCCAAAACTGCCAAGAGTCAATAATACAAAAGGCTATGAGTATACGCAAGAATGACCATCCATACATATATCCGTAGTAAATAGCCCAATCAGGAACAAAACTAGGCAAGTAGTTATACTTCAAGTTCCACATAGTATACAATTCATACCCAGTCTTAGGAATTGGATCAATACAGTAAACTGCAAACCCGGCAATAGTTTGAATAATGTGTTGGAAAATGACATCACGAACGACTTCATGTAAAGTAACTTTGTTTCTAGATTTCTCTTCTTCGGATGGATGAATTCTATACTGTTCTGCCAATTCGTAAACATCAATAATATGGAAAAACATTGAATAGGACCAATATGCAACAACCGGCACAATCAAGGCAAGTATACCATCAGGTATACCTTTGATCAAACTTGGCTGTTCGGTAATGATAATTTTTTCATAGAAAGTGGGCTGTGAAAGTACCCTCGAGAAGTTTGCTGGTGGTTTGAATGTACTCATACTTGTAGTCAATGTGTCCAAGCTTCCGATGCTAAGGATAAGGAACAGGGATAAACACAGAACAAAAATATATAGAATTCCTTGTACTATTTGTTGAAAAAAGAAAAGTAAAAAAAAAAATTCAGAGGGATACTAAATCAGGCTGAAGAAACGCTTTTATAAATTATATTGTTCCAAACAGACAAAAATGATATCACCAATCTTCAAAGATGTATGGGTATATTGATATAAATGACAAGATGTAAGTGTGTGGGATGACGTCCAAAGCGTGAAATTTTCTGTGTGTGTTTCTTATGCGTATGTTGTGGTGTGTGTAATTTTTTTTAATTTTTTTTTTCTATCTGTTTAAAAAATTTAGGCGGATTTGATGATGATGATTAGAGAAACATTTCCCATCATGCGTGTAAATATATTAGCCACCAAAAAAAAAAAAGAAACAAGCAAAAATAGAAAAAATATAGGGGGAAAAAGCAAGAGAGAGTGAATTGCCAAATCAAAGAAATTCACAAACATTCAATCAAGAAAAAGAAATCTCACGATTTCTTAGATCAAAAACAACCAACCAACCAATAAAGAATTATCTCCGAAACTAGTTTCCGTATTTTTGAATTTTGGAGTAACAACTTCTCTAATATTGTAGTGTCCTTTGCTTTTTGATTTAATATTTAGATGAACTGAATAAACAACTCTAATGATCGTCAGTAATGAACATTATTTGTTTTAGAAAATAGGAGAGAGAGACTTGGTTTCGTCTAGGCACATCTGCAAGAAATTCGCATATTCTTTCTGCGAAAGTTAAAATTATAATAGTGTGATAAATATTAAATTGACGCGTTTGTTGTTGCCAAGTTTTGGTCGTTCTTGTGCAACAAGGTTCGCCTTGTACAGCAAGACTTTTTTTTGGCAACACTTTTGAAATCGAGCCAGACATCAACTGATATCCCACTATGACAAAACTCATAATAAACAACATCTTCTCACCGATAGATATAATAAGCTTAGAAGCAATCTGTCCATTATTAAGATGGCCTTATTTCTTAGTTTCTTGGTTTGACAGAGATGTGTCTACTTGTTCCACATTTAACTGCAAATTTCAAACAGTTCATTTTCAAACGTTTAACATTATAAATAAAGCTACAAAAAAGAATAGCAAACAAAAGAATCATAAACCAACTCCATGTCTTTCACCTACACATAAATTGAAGCATCTACTTTTTTTCTTCGCCAATTGCAACAACTTCTGGTTCAGTACCAAAAACAACATCGTCATCTTTATCAAGATTGGATTTGGGACCGCTGTAGAACCTGTATCCCCAAACAAAATAGTATATCAATGCTAATAACCAAACACCAACATTGATTACAACTGTGTAATTCATGGATGCTTTATCTACTTTTCTGCTGTCTGGGAACATAGATAACACAATTGCATACACTGACCAACAGACAGTAACAAGATTAATTGCCGTATTTGTTTTGGAACCAAAATGAAATGGACCACTAATGAATTTCCTTCTACCGTATGGCAAAAGGACAAGTAGCACAGGAAGTCCCCACGACAACTGTAAACTAGCGATTGCAAGACTGAAAAGTGCCCCTGAACCTGCGTCCCCAATCAACACCAATAAGCCAACTAAGGTCGATAACACTCCTGCAAAAATACTAGCTCTGATAGGCACTTTAATCTTGGGATTAACGTATTTCACAAAATTATAAACAACTGGTAAACCATCATCTCTAGCAAATGACCAAATTTGTCTCGACAATGCAATCATTTCTGATACTGCCATTAAATACTGACCGACGGCAATAAGCGACATAAACGCAACTGCCCATTTCTTACCAAGTGCATCATAAATAATTTGCGCCATGGCAGAACCGGTGTCTGACTGAAGAACCCGAGAAACATCACCGTCTTTGATGCAAGCAGCACAAACAATACAAATTGCCCAGCCTAAAATTCCACAGGCGCTAATAGAACCAATAATACCAACAGGTATAGCTCTCTGGGCATTTTTTGCTTCTTCACTGCAATGGATCGTGGAGTCAAATGCGCCAATAGTCCAGATAGCTGGCATCCAACTCAATGCGAAAGACCACACTGTACCATAATCTCTAGAATTCTCAAAATTGCTAAAGATAAAACTGCGTGAGTTAAAATCACCACCCTTACCTGCTGGAACTGCAATTAAAAATAACAACACTAAAAACACATTCACAATAATGGAGACTGTCTGTAATAACGCAGCTTGTTTTGTGGCTAAACAACATATAATAGCATTGGACACAACACACGCAACAAAAATACCATAACATTTTGCCCTTGTAATCTCAAATGCCCCATCCTGCTGGATATAGACAGCAGATAACACTTGAACGGCAAAACCATAACTGATACTACACAATCCACCAATTAAGCCCAACGAGTTGGAACAGCCAATCATAAAACTCAATGGCACTCTAAACGCATCAGGGCAATAATAATTCGTGTAGTAGTATAACCCTCCAGAGGTGGGGATGGCACTTCCAAGAAATGCAAGACTTATACCAATGCAAAGGATAAAGATTGAAGACAAAAACCAACCCCATACCAAACCAGCTGGACCAGATTCCAACCCTGTAGTCAAAACTGACGCTATACTAGGTAACAAACCCATGATGGAGAAAGCAATACCAAAAACTTGCAAAGTACTGTAATGACGATTCAATTCTTGCTTGTACCCAATTTGAGCTAACAATTCAACATCACCAGCATTGTGTTGTGGGTCAATAGATCTTACCTCGGATCTGTGTGATATAACATTATGAAGATGATCTTCTGTTCTGGATGTAATAGATCTCATTTTTCTTGTGTGAGTTGTTTAGTTATAGTAAAACCAACCCCCTAAGCATTTTTGAAAACCAGTTAATATGGCTAGTGTGTTATATTGAATTTTTTCTTGTTTTTAATTGGGGGTGGTTTATGTTGTTTATAGTTTTAGATTCCATTGGAAATAATAATAATAATTACAACAAAAACAAAGACTTAACTAAAAAAATTGTGTGGGAATGCAAATTGCTGCAAAATGGTGATAAGTTGACTGCCAGATTATTTATCTTTGTTTTATTCCGTTTTATCCAGTTCTGGCTCTTCTAAAACCAGTAACTGCATCAAAATCCGAGTTTCATGAATCCTATTTAATAGCTAACTATTAGTTGGATTATTATTATTTTTTTTTTTTCGCAATCGCCCCCCAAACTCAATCCAACCTCCTTCTCTTTTTATTGCAACAACTGTGAACTACATGTTTATAATATACCAATGTACTTAAAGTCCGAATACATTTTAAAAGCTAGCTGAATTTAACATGGTTGAATTTTCAGTGCTTAAGATGCACTGTTGTTTCCTGTGGGGAAATCATATTTTTTGCAAATCCTGAAATAATAAATAATCAAAATTGTGCAAATGTTTACCCAAAATAGATTGATTCTGGCAAAATGGATCTGGTGCCACTTTTAGTTTATCATCTCTCCTCATCACATAACTTGATATTGAAAAAAAAAAGCTTTTAATGTAAAAAGTACTTGTTGATAATGTTATTGTTCTCCACTTTTGTTAAATTCGTTTCTACCGATAGGAATATAACTTTTAGCGGAACGTACTAATACGGTTTGTTCTGTTCTGTTTTAATTTAATAACCCGTTTCAATTTCCTTTTTAATTTGACCATTGTAGATACCGTGGATAATGATATTTTGATTAATTCATATGAAGGAACCCTTTTTTTGAGAACTTAGTCTTGGCAGGATCACATTCAATAATTATTCTTATATTGCTACGTATTTAGTGTCTTATTAGTATTCGAGCCAGCAAAAGAAACTACCCCTCTCACCAAATGCTACTCTTCTTTGTAACAATAAAATTTTCTGTTTACGATTTCTCTTGTTGCTCAGTAGTGACTCACTAACAATTACAGCAGTAAAAATAGCTACTAAACACCAGTAGAGCAAAACAGATTCAGAATATATAACCGTTAGCGTCTTGTTAGTTTTTTTAAATGAGGTTATGGTTTGATATCAGCTAATAGACGTATTGCTTACACTTGTATCTATGAAACAATAACCAAATGTGGCCATGAAAAAGATAAATTTCTTTAATGTACACTTTTTTACAACCGTTTGTGACGAGAAATTCACAACAAAATGTATATTAATCAAGATTTCCCATTGTATATTATACTAACCAGTCTTTACTGTGACCAAACCACCTCGATTGGGCATATTCATACTTTTATCATTTGAACCAGTCTTCAGCATATATTCATCATACTGGAGCACTGGCTGTTTAGTTTTGTGTACGAATATATGGTTTACGCGAGTTTTAAAAAATGCCTACCCAAATAACAACAGAAAAAAGTGTTACTGTCAAGTCAAATCAAGAAAAGCAAGCACCGAAATCAAGAAACCGTTGTTGATAACGGTATCTAAGAAATAATGACATCTACTAATAAATCAATTTCCCACCTACCGATTTTGCATAATCCATTCCTTAATTGTCTTTTTAACAATCCACAATACTTCAAATCGCCACTCAAAGGTGTCGTGGATGAATTGCAATCCAATCACACAAACTTTACCATATTAGTACCTCCAGCCCATGTATTAAATGAATATTATGACCCAACCACAGAAAGCTCAAATTCAAAGACACTTTTAAAGGAACTATGTTATAACAATGAAGATTTCATTAGATCACATATCATAAATACAGCATCACCCGTTTCTTCCACTATTACTCCTATTTCAAAGGAGCAACTGGTTATTTATAACACTTTGAACAATAAACAAATTCTTATTAAAAATAGAATCATATACACTGGCAAAGGATTTAGGCGAAGCTTGAAATTGAAAACTTTATCGATACAATACTTTAGTTCCTTCTGCGACTATTTCCCCAAGAGAAGCAAGTTTATGATCATCTATATCGAAAGTACTTTGTTTGGAGGCATTCCACCAAGAAAGATGTTACCTCCGCTTCCAGAAGTAAGAGAAACAAATAAAACCAACAAGGACATTGATTCAGTAACATTTGAAAAATTATTGAGAAGTTTCCCATTGTTGTCTAAAGCTGTAAGTGACAAGTTTTATCGATTATTTCACCATAACAATTATCAATTTCGGGTGCTAAGGTACAAGAATCGTAAGAAATTGTCTCATATTAAACTTGAATTTCAGAAAATATTGCAGGAAGCCTTTAGTATTATACTGGACAGTGTCAATGTGGATAACCCAAACAGCGAACAAACCTATAATTTAATAAATCATATAATCAGCATGTACCCAGGGATAGATTTAAATAAATTGGTGCATGAATATGTTGAACTCAACTTGTATGATGTACTATGGTCACAATTGATTTTCCAGTTTAATTGCCCCAATGATGATAAAGAAGCTTACGATCCAGAAGCGATTCTTATTCTCACCAAGGAAAAATATGAAAAATTATCGTGTTTGTCCTTAAATCAATTGGATATTCCTGTAAATAAGCCGTGGCTTATGAATGAATTACATGAACGTATTTCCTTAGGTGTCCAAGAGTTTGAGAAGTTGGCAGATTCATCTATCATGAACCTGGCCGCCAAAACTCAAGTTGTTTACAGCACATTTCGAATACTTACACAGAGGAAAAATGGTAACATCGATCCAGTAATAAATGCAGACACTTTGATTGGACTTTTGATAATGGTTATGATACATTCCAAAATTGAAAATATTGAAGCCCACATTTACTACATTAAGCATTTCAATTCCATTGATAATACTAACGATGGCCAGTTCAACTATATCATGAGTAATTTGGATGCAGTATTATTTCATTTTTCGAAAAAGGAATCTGTGTATTTAGATTTGATTGAGAATTCTAAAAAAAACTATGAGATATGGAATGCCATTAAAAATAATGATTTGGAGAAAGTAGAATCAATTATAGAATTGGTTAATAATGAGTATCCAGAAACTGAATTACCTGAGAATCATTTTCTTAAAAGCAAAAATATCAATGGTGAAAGTTGTTTAATGTTTGCAATAAAGACAAAGAGATATGAAATCTATGATTGTTTGATTAATCTGAATCCCAACTGGATACCCATAGATAGTATTCTATTTGAAAAAAATGTTATGACCAACCAAAACTTGTTGATGTGTGCATTAATAGAAGAAACTGACTACAAGATTATTGATGATTTAGTCGACATTATTTTGAATAATGCTACATTGGAAGAACAAACAATGTACTTCAATATGACTGACATTTCCGGAAGAAGTGTTGGCCATTATTTGTTTCACAACTACAAGCTTATATCAAAAATTGGCCATTTGATTGATTGGGAAAAAAAGGACAATAACTCACATACACCTTTGTTTAGCCTTTGTAGATGTTACGACCATCCTGAGTACGTTGAATTAATTAGAGCTGGGTTTAATTGTGTCTACAACAAATATGGTGAAACAGGTGTTGACTATGACAAACATGTTGATAAATCAGGAAACACGCTATTGCATGTTCTTCTCAAGGGTATTCCAGAATCAAAAATGTTATCAAACTCAAATAACTTGGTGAATGTGAATCAGCTCAACCAGCGTTGCCTATCTCCTTTAATGGTATATGTAAAGTACAACAGATTAGAAAACTTGAAAGAAATATTACACGATTCCCGACTTGATTTTTTAGGAGAAGATTTCAAGAATTATTATAATGTTTTTGATTATTTGAGTTTTCTGGCATTGAAATCTACGAAATCTGAAAACTTCCAGAATATTGAGAATGTTGTTTTTAATTATTATTTACAGAACTATTTCCCACGTCATGCTACAGAGAATGTAGCAGCATTGAATGCCAAATATGATGGTGGTAAAAAAGATTGGTTAATATTTTTTAAAAACGGCGATGGGTTTTGCAATTACAAATCATTACGGAATATAAAACAGATACTATATTTAATCAAATTGAAGCAACCACTATCAACCTTCCCCAGTGAGGAATCATTCTGGAAGAACTATGGGTTTGGCATCTCAACTTCACCAATGTTCCATAAAGTTAGGATCAATAGATTGATTGATGATTTTAATTTATTGTTTGAAGGTTTGACTTTTCAAGAGTCGATTAATCAATCTGAATTTTTCAAAACTTTTCTCACTGAATATACTAAAGAAACCCTGATATTTGAATTGAAACAGAGAATCGGTGAACAGCTTGATTTTGACAAACAGTCCTTGGGAGAGGTAACTTACAAGCTAAACCAAATCCAAGAAATAGAATATTTTTTGGAATATTCTTTGAACAATTTCCAAAAGTATGCATATTTGTTTGCCAGGCTTGCAAAACTTGTATGTATTGGTGACAGCAAGCAGGTGGATTGTAGGAATGTGTTAGATACAATTATGCATCGATTCAACAAAACCACAGTTTTTGATGATATATTTACTTATCCAGAAGTAAATAATCAAGCAGGAACTTTGGGTGTGGCCCGAGAATATTTTTATTGGATCCAAATGCATGGTGACGAGTTGCTACATAGCATTCAAAAACTTGTTTCTGACATTAATTCATGGAAACAAATGTACTATTCGATTTGTCATATAAACCTGGAGTTAAAGCTAATGGAACCCCACAATACAGTATCGCAAGAACTGCAAGATAATTCCAATGGCCAAGAACTTCTCTCTAGACGCGATAGCTCATTATCTATTAATCCTATCCCTGAAGAAGAGCTTGAAGACGACAATTTGGGTTTTTTGTCAAACTTTGTTGGAACAAGTAAAAAGGCAAGGTATAAGAAACTAGTAGTAGAAAAATCAGAAATTGTCAAAAATATAATGAAGCTAAATTTGGAAATCAAATGGTCACATGAATTAATTGCTGCAGAGATATCTGATTTCTTAAAGTTTAGAACTGAATTTTTAAGATTCGGTATAAAGAGATATATTTCTGAAGAAATTAAACTGTTGAAACAACGCAGCACTGAATTATCAAAGTATGTATTTTTAGTCCGAAAAGACAAATAGAATATACAGAAGGGTAGGGTTGACTGTTTTCCTTTTGCCCATACATTTTCATCTTCTTTTTGATTTTTTTTCTTTTTTATTTTTTTGCAGTAATTTTTCCATATTGTATAGAACATTCTGGAGGCAATAAGAAGAAGAAAAAGCGATCTTTATTTCGTACGTTTCTAGTAGTTTTTTTTTTTGCCAACAGAAAGGTGACAAAAGAGGCGAACAAAAAAAATCTAGCTTTCGTAATTCAATTTTCCAAATCCATAGACAACACGTTTCCAAAACACTTTTCCCCACATCAACTAACCCATATTTCCTGATGTCTTCAACCATTACTAACAAGGATATTGCTTTATCCATTATTGACTTTTTGAAACAATCTGTTGCTAAAAAAGAAGTAGCTGAAGATTATGCTGAATCAATGGATGTTGCCATTGATTGTATTGCCGATGCATTTGAAGTGAATAAGGAAGATGATTCCAAAACCTTAAAAGACGTTTTTCACGGAAAGTCGTTGTCAGAATTGCTTAAATCCTCTGTTTCATTCAGCTCTACATCTGAGAAATCGGAATCTGTTCCAGCGGCAAAGGAAGTTGACGCTGACACCAAGGCTAAAGCTGATGAATTGAAAGTACAAGGTAATAGAGCTATGGCATTGAAGGATTATCCAGAAGCTATTGCTAAATACACCGAAGCCATTGGTTTGGATCCAAGTAATGTTGTTTATCTTTCCAACAGAGCTGCTGCTCATTCTTCTTCCCAAAAACACGACAAAGCAGTAGAAGATGCTGAAAAGGCTATTAAATTGGACCCAAACTTTTCTAAAGCTTACTCGAGATTGGGTTTAGCAAAATATGCCTTAGGAGATGCAAAGGGTGCCATGGAAGCATACAAGAAAGGTTTAGAAGTTGAAGGAGAAACTAAATCAGATGCGATGAGAAAAGGATACGAAACTGCAAAGAAGAGAGTTGAAGAAGAATTGGAAAATTCCATTTCCACTACCGATAAATCAGGTGAAAGCTCTGGCTCTAGTGAATCTGCAACCGGTGCTGGTGCAGGTGCAGGTGGTTTACCTGACATGAGTAGCTTCTTGGGTGGAGGTGGTGGTATGCCAAATCTTGCTGAGATGATGAATAACCCTCAAATCATGCAAGCTGCTCAAGAAATGATGTCCAATCCTGCTGCTATGCAAAATTTGTTTAGCAACCCAGCTGTGAAACAAATGGCACAACAAATGGGGTTGGGTGGCGAAAATGGTCCTGACTTGTCTAATATTATGAACAATCCAATGTTCAATCAGTTTATGGGAGGAAGAGAAAACCAAGGTGATAAGCCAGAATGATTTAATTAGAACAGGGTAATTGAAGTACTTTTTTTTGTTTGATTTGTTATATAGCTTTCTTTCATCTGTGTAGAAAATGAACTGCAACTAATTTCAGCCAATTATTGGGATCTAGAAGCTTACGAAGGATACAATATGTTAACGAAAGGAAAGTATCTATAGGGTAATTTCAGAAGCATAATCCACTAAAGGCACAGTTCACATAGATGGAATGGAGACTATGCATCTATAATCATGTCCCTAGTTCTTGTAAAAATTCATGTACGAAAATGATTACTTGAGCTACACATTGTTCAATAATACCCCAAACACTATCTGATATACCCCTTTAATTTGTGGTCTTATACATCCACCCACTTTTTTCTTTTAGTTGTGGGGAAGTCATCAAATCAAAGAAAAAAAAATCGTATAAAATATGGGAGGTGTAGAACTTTAAAAAAAATATAGCGATGACACACAACTTAAAAAATTGTTAAAACCTGAAAATCTTTTAGAATCTAAGCATTAATGTTTTCTAAACTGGGTGTGAATAGAGTGAGACAGCTTATATTAAAACGTTATACACACCAGACATCACAGACGTCACAGACAAATGTATTAACCCCAACCTTCAGTGTTGATCAGATCAGAGATTTACCTTATGTGGACCATGTTGACTTGGTTTGGAAACAACTCCTACCTTACAAAGTGAAGATTAATAAACGAAAGACACCGATATTGTTTTTACATGGACTATTTGGATCTATACTGTCTTTCAATTCGATTGGGAGACTGCTCAGTGCAGTAGTGAAACACCCCGTTTATGCTGTTGATTTAAGAAATCATGGAGACTCTCCTCGTGCCTTGCCTCACACATACACGATCATGGCTCGAGACGTTCATAATTTTATCAAGCAAAGAAAATGGGACGAGTGTATACTTGTCGGCCACTCCATGGGTGCCAAAGTTGCCATGATGGTTAGTTTATTATATCCTTCATTAGTTTCCAAGTTGGTGGTGGTTGATAACACTCCGCATTCCAGACCACTAAACCATCAATTTTACAAAGACTTGTTGGGAATGTGTGAAGTAGAGGTTAATGGCCATCAATATAAAACTGCCAACAAGAAAACTGTAGGGAAGATATCTCAAATCAACCGTTTTTTAACTCAATATGAAGAAGATCATAAAATGAGACAAATATTGACAGGCAATTTAATGACTTGTTTGAAACATTTCAAAAATCGAAAGGATATAAATCACGAAAAAGAGGTTTTCAAAATGCCAGTAATGAATTTCTACAAGTATGATATATTAAGAACTCTTGGTGGGTGGCCCCAGCTACCACAAGTGCAGAAATTCGACAAGCCGGTATACGTAATGTACGGCAACCAAAGTGAATTCGTCGCACCCCAATTTCACAAAGAATTTTACAGGTATTTCACCAATGTGAAATTTCAAGATTTTGATAGTGGTCATTGGGTTGCCATGGAACAACCTCGGCAATTTCTCAAAAAATTGGCCAAGTTCATAGACTATGATGAGTACTGCAAGTTCAAGCCGAATAAAGTTCGATATGTAAAGTGGTAATCCTAGGCTGTCAATGCGCTATAAGGGTGATGGTGATTTGATTAGACTTAAATATATGTCAGTGCATTTGACATATACATGTTAATATGTGTGTATAAATAAACAACGTTGACAGAAATGTGCCTTTATCGCATGAAAATATTGAATAGAGTTAGTTATCAATTGGCGACAAGCTTTTCACGAATTGCGCTCCTTCTGCAAACTATATGAGTCGGATCATAATTGGACTTGTTAATAGTTCATCTGATGCCAGTGCTATTACTTAACAAATGAATCTTTTGTGTGATATTCCTCCCTACAAAAATAAACAAAAAAAAAAATGTTTGAATTCTGGCATTACAGGGCCACTCAATCTTGAAATATATGTGGTAGCTGAATAGTTTGTTTCTTTTCTAATAATGTCAGTCAGGTATAGTAGTAGAAATGTCAGTGTATGTCATTTTAAAAAACTAATAGAGAGAATATACACCAGAAGATTGGGGGCATAATTTGAAACAGCATCTCTATATCACATCGACAAAAATTTGTGTAATCAAATTAAACATATTGGGATGGTAGTTTTTTTTTTGTTGTTTTGTTTTCTGAACACATTGCTTACTTTTGACAAATAAATTTAGCTCTTTCTGTTTTAATAGCAGTGAATAGGAATAGCAAATATATTGACTCAACAACGACATCTACATATTGTTATTGACTGACAACTTCTTGCTTTAAATAGAACATTATACCATAGCCAGTCTACTGCCACAAAATAATGTCGGAATACTCAGGCTCCAACTCAGAAGACTTATCCTTACCTAAGGCAACAGTGCAAAAGATAATCAATGAGATCCTACCAAAAGATATAGGCATTGCCAAAGAAGCACGAGAAGCAATAACAGAATGCAGCATTGAATTCATAATGATGCTATCTACACAACTGAATGATATTGCAGAGAAAGAAGCTAAGAAAACCATTGCATCAGATCACGTAGTAAAAGCATTGGAAGAATTGGATTTCAAAATCTATCTTGATATCATTAACAAGATATTGGACGAACACAAAGAGCTCTTGAAGGGTAAAGAGAAAAGAAACAACAAATTCCAAAACTCGGGGTTGACAGAGGAGGAATTGTTGAGACAGCAAGAAGAATTGTTTAAAAAGTCGAGAGCTCGTTTGCAAAACCAATCAGGGTCACCTACAGCCAAACCTGAACCTAATTAGTAAGGATTATCACCCTTTCTGGTTTTCATTTGTTTACCATGAATATATAGTCTGATATTACTCCAAATTAATTTCAACTGTAATATATATTGTAAAAAATCAACTTTGTAATTTCGATTTGAAAAAATATACATAAAAAGACTGGCCTTTAATATTGCTATACTTTCAGAAGCAGCGTGTGTTTGTTGTAGCTGTAATGTTTACATTTGCAATACTGGAAACCTTTCATAATAAACTTCATTCGCCTAACCCAAAATCAACTCATAGATAATAATGGTAATATTCACTACTATCAACGGAATTCTCATCAAAGTTCTGACTGCACTTATCAAGTTTATTAGTTTGGTCTTCACTGAGCCATCGGTGTTATCCAAGCCACTGTTAAACTGATTAAATTGCGCTTGAATATTGCCATTATTTTGTTGTCCAGTTGTTGATCCCCATCCGATTCTGTTCAAAAATCTATCTTCACTTAGCACTGCAATTCCATTAATAACAAGCACAATCACATAAAATAATTTACCCAAACCAAACATCCCTGTCGTTGATACTATACTGGCACAAACAATAAGACTTTAGTATAGTTGTGGACTGTTGTGATCTTAGGAATTGGTTGACTTTTTTTTTTTACTCTCTCTTTGCACAATTCAAAAATTAAATGCGTCCACATCAAATAAACCAACTGTTAGTTTTCACTACACGCAAAAGATAGTAAAGTATAAACATCTTCTCTGAAACAATTCAAACTTAATACTATAATATATGACTGTGAAGCTATCGCATCATGAAAATGATAACAGGAAATAGTTCCAACTAACAACTGATTGGGGTTTCTGTCTAGATAGTGGATGCTAAATTTTTTATTGATAAATTTTTAAAGATATGAGAGAATAAATGAAATAATTGCCATTGGCTTTTTAGAATTGGTTCATTAACTCAGTTCAGTGATAAGTCAGTATTACAAAAATTAGGTTTTTTTGTCGAATAAAACTTGTTATAACATTCGATATTGATATGGAGGCTTTGTTCATACGTGATTTGTGGCAATATATTTACTTTTATCAGGAACAAAGCAAAAATGCTATACCGGGTTTTAAATAAGATCTAAGATAAACGTTCAACTTAATCTAAATTTCATGCATTACTAAAAGGGTATGTCTTAGCGGTAGGATAGATACTAACTGGTTGTTAATGAATGGCATCTGGCATTCACGTAGATAAAGGAAGTAGAATTTAATAGATAAGCTAAACACATAGAGCAATTTTTTTTTGTTTTATTTTTGTGTTATTGTTGAGCAAAAGAAATACAATTTGCAATCTGTAGAGCAAAAATTTAATGACAATCTTCCTGGCGTAAGTTTCAGAATGAACACCATTGATATAATTACCAGAAAGTCATTTGTGTTTGAAGAAACTGGCTATGAAAGAGATTTCGACAATCAAATAGTGGTGAAAAGTATCATAGAGTTATGATAACATTAATAATAAAATATAAAACACTATTGGTTGTCTGTTGCAAACGTTGGCCTTCATTAGCCTAGAGATAGAATTTTATTATCATTCTGTATTTCAACACACGAAGAAAACTTACCCCTTCATTGAACCTGATATTAGTCTTTACATTAAATAAACGTTTGCTATTTACCAGAGTTTCTTACTCACAATTCTATAAGACTATCCCTATTTCCATCTGTGACTTGACCACAGGAGGATAACTTCTTGGTGTAATTAACAAATAAGCCACAAATTTAACGCTATCTTAGCGGGGATTATATACTGTGGGGGATGCAAAACAGAATAATTTTAGAACAAACTATAGGTGAACAATTGTTGTAGATAATAGAGACTTTTTTTTCTTTCAATTTTGTGTATTTCTCTTATCTACAATAATTCAACTTGGGGCATAAAAATAATTCCAATCGATTTTCACACGGA
>OKCY01000030.1_pt1 | contig 18129 bp, 10 predicted proteins | sample 1613071 | NCBI WGS metagenome assembly OKCY01 (sample SAMN04436834, study PRJEB24849) | human gut metagenome | biome: human gut; feature: NICU; material: stool | host: Homo sapiens | place: USA: Saint Louis, MO | collected 2011-07-12 | reverse complement strand
CTTCATTTAATACAAATAATTTCAAGAAAATATTGAATGAATAAACAATCCAACCGAAAAATCCTAATGTAACAATAGAACGAAGTAATAACCAATTATAAGTTTGTAAATAAGTCAATCCATCCAAAGTTGTTTTCATCAATTCTTCAATTTTTGCGATAACTTTTTTCTCAATTTCATCTTTAGACCCTGAACCGCTTTTTTCAAGTTGATCAATTAAAGATTCAATTTCCTGTTGATATTTTTGAATACTTTTCTCTTCAAATGGACTGTATGGTTTAAATTTGAATTGATGATTATAAACTTCTTGCTCTTTAACAAAATATTGTTCAACAATAGCTAATGAATTGGCATATAATGCTCGAGCTTTTGTCACTGGATCAGCATCAATGTAACCCAATGGTAATTCCCCAACTGAATTAGCAGGATAATTAGCACCAATCAAATATGCCATTAACGATGCAATATCTGCTTGATTAACATCATTTCTAACAAGATGATCAAGTTCCCAAGTATCAAAATAAGTAGATTCAAATCCACTATTTTCTGGTGATTGCTTTAATAATTGCTCTTCTAAATTAGAAACATCTTGCAAATGTATTGGTTTCTTAACACCAGCACCCCAAGCTATCAATGGAGTTCTTGTATTGTCAGGATGACCATCGCCATGAGATCCAAAATCAGACATGCCATGATCAGCAGTGAAAACAAATGCCGTTTGATCATCTCCGAAAAACTTGTTAATTTGTGGTATCACTTCTTCTAATTTCCTATCGATATATTCGATATTTTCATAATATTCAGCAGAATATGGACGATAAGCATGTCCCGCAGTATCTGGTCCTAATAAATGTAAAAAGAACACATTACCATCTTGTCTCAATTCTTCATTCAAGGTTGCATTAGTCGTCAGATTATGCATCAATTCATCCAAATGATGGAATACATAAGCATCTAATTCGATTGAACTAGCAGTGAAATCTTCAAATTCATGTCCATACATACAAACATCAATTCTCCCTGGGACAACCCCATCACCAAAGGCAAACATTGGTAAAATATCTGGCAGTCCAAATGAATAAGTATGTTTAGATTGATTGAAAAATGAATCAAAATCAACAGGGTTTTCTTTCCATCCTTTAGTAACTGCACTAACATCTTCATAAAACCCAGCAATCATGGCAACATGACCAGGTCTTGATTCTGTTGGCATTCTCGTATTAGAAATCCCCCAAGTCCCATTATTTAATGCTAAACTACGTAAATAAGGAGCTAAATATTTTTCTTCACCAGTACGAGGATGAGTTAATTTTTGAAATGTTTTATCAGCACGTAATCCATCACCAACAATTAAAAATAATCTTTTGGCAGGTGGGGTCCAAGTGGATTTATGATGATCCATACCATGAACTAATGGTGAAACAAAATAAATATCAAAGATTGACCATAAATAAAAAAAATGGAATAAAACCCCTATTACTAATAACAATTGACGATTTCTATCCATTATGAATATGTATAAAAAGTTGTCCCAAAAAAGGTTTTGAAGTTGTGTTGATAACGAATGAATGAAGAATAAGTAAAAGAAAAAGCTAGTAATATATGAATTAATTTTTCAATTAAATAGGAACAAGAAAACTCGATTTTGGAACAGCACAGACAAAAAAAATCAATTGTAGATCGTGTAGCTTAAAGAGACGCGACAAAAAATAAAATTTGGTTTTTTTTAACTACAGTGGTTGTAAAAAATAATCTCCAACCCAGAACCAATACAAATTGTATTGACAAACTATGTACAGAAGAACTTAAACTAGTATATTTCATCTCTTTTGAACTCTAAGGGGGATTCTTAGTTGACATTTGGTGCCACATGATAACACAATATTGAGATTGATATGGTATAATCTACTCATGTAACAACTTTGGAAATCAGGTATAAAATTGAATCTATTATAAGATTTCAATGATTCAGGTAAAGATTTTAATAGTTGATGAGATAAATATTCTAATTTGATAGTGACATCTACAGATGCATTTGCTTCTTTGCTAGAAATAGACCAATTAGTCGTTTTTTTATTCCATGAATGTCCATTTATTTTCAAGTTGGCCACGTGTAATTCTGAAATTTTACATTGTAATTGACACATGGATTTAATATCTTCACTTAATTGTCTTTCAATATTGAAATTATTTTCTCCAAGTTCTTGGGAAAGCTGATACAATTCTAAAGCATACTCTTTAAATGGCTCAACAATGTTATTCTTGAACAGTGTTTCATCAAATGGTTGACCTGTATCATTATTATAAAGCATACCATGATCAAACTCTATTGGGATTGGATATTTGGGAGATTTTATAGTGACCACAACCATATCAGCACTAATTGATTTGATGGTTGGGAGGTTCTGACTCTTCATAGGGGTCTCAAATGGCTTGATTGAGATCTTCAAAGGTATAACAAGTTTCCAAGATGAATTCACATCAGATTGTGTTCTATACTTTTTAGGTGGAATATAGTCTATGATGTAATTGACTTTGGGCGTGGACAAATATAAAGCCCCTGAAATTGTATTTGTACCAGTAAATGATCTTTTGTTAATCAACGTGAACGACTCATACTGTTTTATAGAACTGGAAACCTGCTTGATATCGCGTCGTCTATTTGGTTTGTATAACTGGTCTCTTTTTGCAACATCTGATTCTATATCTGGTATCACATTATGATAATTATTTAAAGTGGTGGCATTTGCAACTTGTTTGATCAACTCTCTACCAGTTTTAATCTTCTCCTCTATTCTCTGTATAAAATTTTCAAATAAAATCTGATTATCTAAATCTTTCAGTGACATAGCTTCATTTGTTAGATTGATGGTTTTGGGAATAACTCTAACATGACTGGTAAGCTCTTTTAACACTATGAATGGATCACCTTTGGAATCTTGTAATCTGTCATCTGTGTATGGGATATCTATTTTTCCAAACTCCTGTTCAATCGGATGCACTCTTCCAATAAATCTAGCAGTAACACCATATGATATCGATGTATCTGAAAATGAAAAATCTTCAAAAAAATAATTTGACCGAGTTGATGTCTTGATTTGTTGCTCATTATCTGAAATGTTACCAATTGTAGGGGGTAACTTAACATGTTTCGACAAGTTGTGATTATTGCATTCGGAATCCAACAAGTTGTGTGGAATTTTAAAAGTGAAAAATCGTTTATACTTTTTATATGGTGTAAGAAATTTTTCATTACTCAATGATATTGATATACCATCCACGGGATCAACAAGATCGAGCCAGATATATGGGTTACGTGATTCTGACCGTAATCTATTGATTGTTGCTTCTGTCCAACTTGCTGAAAAATCAAATAATTCCAAAAACTTTTTAATCTTGACTGGTATTGCACTCTTGCCATGATCTGAATTAGTAATCATAAATACTCCTTCAAATAATACAACAAACATATCAAATGGGATTGGTTTTGATGATGCATTTTGAATTACAATATATCCACTTATTACATCACCTTGTTGATACTCATACACATAAGGATTTATGAATTCTGGTTTTTTACCAAGTTCTCCAATTTCTTTTGTAAAATGAATTTGTAGTCGAATACTGTCACCAACTTTATTGGGATACAATGATAGATTGGGAAGACGATACACATTATCTAGTATTTTTTCTTCAGATCCAACTTCTTGGTGCTCATTAGTTATTGGTACTGGACTTTCACTGGAAGGTACAAATTGTTGAGCATATACAGGGCTTGTAGATAAATTTTCAGACAGTATGGGGGAAATCAAGGAACTACTCCATCCTGGATTGTTCTCATTGATATAAGTTGGAGGATCAATATTTTGAGTTTCCATTTGTTCCGCTGTCATGACACTTACACCCACTGTTGCTTTATACATGAAATATGACGGTAAAATAGCACTCACATCCTCATCTGGAGTAACAGACAGTTTGAACTCATTCATAGCAAATTATAATGGAGAAACAAATTAATAAGAATCAAGCACTGTATTCTGTACTTTTTTTGTATAATGTCAAGCAATTGACACACTTTATATTTTTGAGAGAATTTTGACTCACAACTGGTTTTGTACTTTTTAAAATTACACCCTTTCGGAACCGAAGATTGCCATTTAAAGCAAAGTTATTTCCTACACTACTTTAAAACATTAAATCAGTTAAATTTAAGATTTAAAAGAGCAGGAGCCTGACATGTTTTCGGCCGGTTTTGTTCAAGATATACTTGTGTATAGCCCCTAGTATTAAATTGGTAGCGTTTTGGACTTGTTCTGTTCGGGCCACTGAAAAACCGAGATCTTAAAAAAAAAACTAACGAAGACAAATGAAGATTCCACATAAAACACCATAGTGATTACTAGCCATTATTTCCAATGTCGATCCATCCAGGAACTAAAGAGGAAATTAACGGAGTGACCAAGGAATTGAGTAAGGTAGGGATTATGCAAGGATCTAAACAAGAGAGTAAACCTGTTTTGGAGAACCATCAACAACAATCTTTTACTCCTAACACGTCTTTGCAAAGTGCTGAAACAAATCTGCCTGATACCCCGAATACATCAATTTCGTCAGCAGATACAACACTTGGCACATCTACCCAGGAACTTGTTAAATCCATTCCTCCACCTCGTGTTGAAAACAATAGAAGATTAATTGCAATACCAAAACCACATTATAATGTTGTAAAACCCACTGAATATACTCCTCTAGCTGAGTATTATGCTGCACAAAGTCCTCATCATCCCAAATTAAGGGAAGTTAGAAGATTAGAGTCTGCTAAAGCTCCAATTGACCTTTACCGTATTGCCAATCGTAACAATAACATCAACGTCCCTGCAACCAAACTAACAGCTGACATTAGTGCCATGTTCAAACATTCCACTAATACAGAAGTTCGAAAGGTTATTTCCAACGTTTTAGTTAGTACTGAAAAACTGCTTAAGAAAAAATTGGCTGATCTACCAACATACTTTAAGAAACTCGTACATGCATTTGAAAAGAATCCAGAAGTATATTTACGTGTAAATGCCGAGCCAATTTTTGGGGAGAACTATACAGTTTACGAATACTTTGACGATCGTGATTTATCACACTTGTACTACCGTTGTCGTTATTTTCATATCGATGATGATCATCGAATTTATTTCCAAGCCTTTAATCCTGACACAATTGGTAAGCCAGAATATGCTCATTTAAGACAACTTTTAGTTTCTTCTTTAGAAAAATTGGTTTTCGAAATTGGAGGTGAAAAGTTTCTGATTAAAATTGATGAACCGGTTGAGCATATGCATGTGGTTGCTTTTAAATTACCACCTACTTCGTTAGTGGACACTGTTGAATATTTAGAATATTTCTTAGACGAAAAGGATGAGATAGTTGAATCTCGTATTCCGGTTTTCTCTCCCAAACTGATGATTCAGGATTCAACTCCAGTAACAGCTTTCTTCATTCTCAAGTTGAGAGGCAAACAACTCCCTCCAGAGCGGAAATATATATTTGACGAAGAATATTCATTCAATATTCTTACAAATTATAGTTAGATTGAGGTGCTATGTAATAGTTGCTCTGCACTAGCCCATCTTCCACTATTAAACAAAAGATTGAATGTAAAAGCCATATAGAATTACTAGAATATAAAAGAGAATCATTGTTTTGATCAATTTGTGTAGATTTTTGTGCGGTCTATACAAATCCAACATGCGAGGATTTTTAAAAAAAATCACTGCTTTCATAATCTGATATCTGTTCACCAAGCAACAATCTTATTTGTGGCTCATCTTACTCGTCGTTATAATCTTCAACAATGCTTGTACCACCAGAGAACTTTGGGACGGGGGAGTCTGGAATTTACAGAAGTACCAAATTAGAAAGTGAAAACTTCCCGTTTTTACAAACTCTCAACTTGAGATCAATGGTGATATTAGATACCGAAAAGCCACCACGATCATTGAATAATTTTTTAGAAGCCAATCCCAGTTTGCAGTTTTTCAATTTAGGTGGAATGAAAATATCTAATCATCAGCATACTGGTATTGTTTCCAAAGGTGACCAAGACGATGTTGATATGGCCAGAGGCACCAGTTTATCTCTCAACACACCTAAAAATTTCTTCAGTTCTATTTCCTTAAATCGTAAAGATCAATGGATGTTAATTGAGAAAAATATTGTTATGAAAGCATTTGAAATAATGTTTAATAAGAAAAATTATCCATTACTTATTATTGATAGCTCTGCCACTTTGATTGGAGTGTTGAGAAGGATACAGAAATGGAATTTCAATTCAATTCTTAATGAATATAGAATATATTCCGGAATGTCTACGAAAAATAACTATTATGCAGAAACTTTTCTTGAGTTGGTTCAAGTGGAATTAATTGCCTATGAACATCATAGCACAAGTAGAAGAAATTCTCGAGGAAATAACAGCATGTGTATGAGATCAAATTCAATCGACACTGATAATGGTGACCTTAGTGAAACAAGTGATGTGAATAATTTCGATGATGACTACGATGCTATTGAAGATGAAGATGATGAAGATTTGGATGATTTGGACGATGAATTGCTCTCGGCATCTCCGCAGATTCCAGCAAACTTGTTGAAACTAGTTGAACAGGGGAACAATAGTAATAGAGAACCAAAGAAACGGTTAAGTTCTGTCGAGGGGAAGAAAATTAGTCACCCCAGAAGCAACAGCTATTCCAATTCTCCTTCTTTCAGTGGTGATCATTTCTTAAGTGCAAGAAGTAGCCGACGCAGATCATCTACACAAGAGAATAGTTTTAATGTGTACAAAAATCTAAAGTTCAGAAACAGTCATGCCAAATCCCCCTCTGGTGATTATATCAGTACTTCTCCTACATTGAGAAGAAAAGAGTCGAGAAATAATAGTCAAGTGGAATTTAGTGAACTTACTGATTTCATGTATTACAAGAATTTGCAAAAATACCCTAAAACTTTCGAACATGTTCATGTATTAAAGATAAAGCTACCTGCCGAGTACAAGCTACCTGATTGGTTTATTGTTTGTAGAAATGCTTGGGAACGAGAGTTCCAAAGGTTGAATAGTGAAGAAAAATACTAAATACGAAATAAAATAAAATGAAGCATCCATATAGTGATTGTCTAAACCCATAATATATCATATAATTAAAAATCTAACGATTATGACTCCAAGAGTTACTCGTATTATATCCCTGGCCTGGTATAGATTGTTGACGAGATTTGTTATACAAGTCTTGTAATCGACTCGAAGAACGTTGATAGCCACCTGAGTTGGGTCTATCAGAACCATTTGTTTGTTGTTGATGTTGTTGCTGTTGCTGTTGCTGCTGTTGTGTTTGTCTGGCATTATAACTATTGTTGAAAGTATTGTCTTGACGTACTGGTTGGTATTTAGATTGGGAATAATCTTGTTGGTACTGAGTTCTGACGTATCCTTGCTGTTGTTGCTGTTGTTGTGATTGAAATGTCTTTACGCCTAACCAGTCCGGGTAGGGTAAGCCTTTAGAGTCATAATACTTGACGAATGCATTGTGAATTAGTGTGTTATCCTCTGAAGAGCCATCTTTCTCAACATAGGGTCCACCAGCTAGTGATAATCCTGCTAATTTACTGCTATAGTTCTCTTTTATCTTGGAAAAGAATCCTCCGCCAGCACTTGTATGTTGCATAATTGATGTATGATTAGATTGACTTCTTGTTTTGCTGATTCTTCAACTGTTCTCACAAACCCTTGTTATAGGTTGATGATATCTAAAAAGAAAATAAATGCAATGTAATGGAAATGGGAAATGAAGAAATAATAAAACTAGTTCAAAAAGGAATTTAAAAAAAAATAGAACCAATGTTGTCTCACAGTTTTCCCCCGCCTTGGCTGTAACTCATTTTCTTTTTCTCCTAATTGTCGTTCAATTTTTGGACTCTCATTTTATTATGATGGTTATTCGTTCCTTAATAAAGATAACACAAATGTCAGATTTCCTAATCTAGAAATATGTGACCAAAAATTATACTATTTAGTTCTTGATAATGTATAAGTAGATAATTTTACACCGCAACCAACGTATAAATTAAATATATCTCACTGCAAGGCCTACAATCATTTTGCAATTGGCCTAAGGAGTATGGTGATGAATATTCAAAGGCAATTTTTCTATATGTCTGTTGTCTAGCATTCGTTCTTTTCCTAGAAAACAAGACTCCAAAAAAAAAATTAAACTAGACGCACTCCCGTACATGAAACTAGTTTGTTGTTTATCTTGGATCATAGTACCACACTTGGTTACACATCAGACACGAGTTGAATAGAACTATAATTGATACTAATACTGTCAACACTATGGAGTTTATAATAAATGTAATAGCAGAGAGATCCGTGCTAAGAGAGTCATTAAAAGGTACGTAACACGTTTTTTACACAGGTTTATTTGTAAGCCATGTATGACTAACTAAATCACCCATTATAGGAATCATATGGACAATATTTTTTAATCGGTTATTTGGTCCCATAACACCAGTGACAAACGAATTCATGAATGTGTCGTATCCTATGGCTAATAACTTACCTGATTTGGATTCATTGATTGACGAGAAAGTTAATAGAATACTTAATCAAATAACTGAAGTATCAAACCAAGCTAAAATAAATGTGCAGTTTTTAAGTAAAAGTAGCAACAAGAAGAAAACTGGGTGGTTTGGTAATAGTACATATAATGCTCAGGATGATTTGGTAGTTTGGGAGTCCTGGTTGATAAACGTGGAGTCGTTACCGCTCGATCAGGTATCGAATGGCGAATCCAAAAATGTCCAAACTTCGATTCAAAACTTTGCAAATAATCTCACTAGAATATATGACATTGCAGATAAATTCAAAGAACATATACCACCAATCACATCGCTTGATAGTGCTCCGTTCCCCTACAAAATTATTATCCCAGAGAAAAAGTCACATCACAATCGTGACTACCACACAGGCGAAGAAGGCTGGGGAACTTATATAAAGAAAATACTAGATTGAAACAAAAAAAACCATGTATTGTGCTATTCAATTTGTAAATATACACATTTCGGTACATAATTTTGCTTAAACAGAAAGTTACAAGTTGGCAGAAATCATACCTTCTTCACCTCTAACCAAAATACATTCATCTTCATGTACGACTTTGTCAAACTCGCCAAGTTTTTCAGCTAATTCTAATACTTCATTGTCGTAACTTCCTGGCTGAAACCATAAACCCTTAATGACCTTGTCGAAACCATCAATTTTGCCAATTTCTTCCAAAGTTGCCACAGTTACTGCAGGTGGGGTCAAGAATGAAATACTCAAACCATCAACACCAGAAGTTTTGTAATTAGAAATGTCCTGGTGTTTTTCAATAGCGTTGATGATAGCCGAGACATTTGAGACAACTTCTTTACCCAAAATTTCTTGTTCTTTGGGGTTGATTGGAATGACTGGAAGATCATGCAAAATGTACCAATTCAAAATCTTGTAACCAAATTTTGATGGATTGTTGCTTGCGCCAGCAACCGCATATTGTCTGTTTTTACCGAAAAATGATTTTATCTTTGATTTCATAGACATATTGATAGTGAAAGTTTAATTTTGTAGTTGCCCGTTGAGTACTATTTGATTCTTCTTTTATCGCAATTTTTTTTGTCCCGACTTGGAGGGACTCTTGTGATAATAATAGTATGGGGTAAAATCTGAACAACAAACACAATCTGGCACGTGTGCTTACATAATCGGCATTGTCAAATTAAAAGAGAACAGGAAAAAAAAGAAACGAAACCAACAAACCGTTGATGATGATTATGTTTCGGAGTGACAACCATTTGTTATAACTTTTCAACTAGGAAAATAACTAATAGTCTTGATTAGCTGCTAAAACATCTACTATATTGAGGGTCTTAGAATGCCACCAAAGGAGGACAAAAAGGAGAAACGAACCAAACCGTGTTGTAACTGTAAAAGATCAAAGGTAAAATGTGTTTATACGAGTTCTTTACCTTGTGAAAGATGTGTGAAGACAGGACAAGCTGCTACGTGTCAGTTTGTGCCAAAACTACCATCGTTTAAACTACCGTCTATAGATTCGAATAACCATGCGACGAGACTACCATCTACAACACCTGTGCTAAATGCTCCATCTACGTTCACACCATCCCTAAATAATTCAGGTCCTTTGCCGTCACATTTAATAAATTCAAATCTACATAATCCTATTCCTGCATTAATACCGACACATAGTTCCATGAATACTCAAGTGTATAATAATCTGGCACTGCCGCCAACCCTACAAAATGCATCTGATACAGCTTGGAAATCGCAAATCGAACATCGATTATCTGGTTTTGATTCGAAAATTGACAATTTAGTGGAGATGTTAAAAGTCAACCAACAATTTGTAATGAGTAATCAGATGCAGTTTTTACAGCAACAGCAACAGCAACAGCAATATAGTATTTCTGAAAGACAGGAGAATTATCCCTCGGGATATTTGACAAATGGAAACGGTTCTCAACACGCTGATACTCATCGAACTGAATTGAATAGTAAATTGATTGGCGACTCAAACGAATCTCAAAAACGAAAACCGGAAATATCAGAGACTAGACATGAAAGTCCCAAAAAACGTAAATTTCAAACAGAATTCTCCCACGATTTCCGTGATGGGTTTTTAACCAAAAAAGATGCCCACGAGTTATTCCATTTTTTTGATGCCAATATTTCCCAACAACTATTCGGATTTGAAATTTCAAAGTTTGATGTGGATGAAATATGGGATAGTTGTCCCATATTAGTGTGTGCAATAAGTACAATTGCATCGATCCATCATCCTAAACTATCAACCAAATCAAAACAATTACAAGTCTACCTCCATAATTTATGTGGCTCAATAATACTCAACAAGCCTCGCAATGAACAAGATGGTTTCAATACAATTGTTGCCTTGATTTTGTGCAGCTTTTGGTTGAGTGATTCCCAAATGTTTACTGGGCTCGCCTTGCAATTAGCTAAAGAGTATGGATTAAACCAGCCAAACCAAAAAAATAAAGATAAATTAAAGTTGTGGTATTTGTTGTATGTATTGGATGGACAACAAAGTTTGACTTTTAATAGACAACCACTTTTGAACTCACAAGAGTATTCATTGAAACACAGTAAAGAATTATTATTAGGAGAAAAGGGCAACAAGTTATCTGACCTGAAATCCAAAGCATTGATAAAAAACAAAAACAAATCAAATTCCAAATCATTGACAGACGAGGAAATATCCAAATTAATGGCAAAACAAAGATTAACGGATATGAGATTAGTTTCACAAGTTGAATATAACCAAGCGATTAATGAAGCATTTAAGGGAACGGCGTGGGATTTATTGGCACCGGCATCATTTGGAATACCGTCTAAATCAAATTTGGAATTAGATCGATGGATGGTTTCTTGGACTGTGTTATTATCGCCAGAAAGTTTCGGAGCTATTTGGTCTACAAAATCAACATTAATTTATTATAATTTTGCCAAAATGCACATAAACTCTAGTGCTGTGAGAAAGATAACCCTTGATCCTAACAATGGTCAATTTCCAAAATTGGACACATCTTTAAGTCATAATTCTACGAGTAATTGTTCTAATAATACGTTGGCTGTTAAGAAGCAACAACCAAATTACGATTCAGAAGATTCCTCAGATGATGAGTTTGATGAAGACGAATTTATCTCAAACAAGGAGTTAGTATCTCCAGATGAAGCCGTTATAAATGCTAATATTGCATTGAACGCGGCGCAGACGGTTTTGAATTTAGTAATCAATGATAAGGACATTTTGGACAACTTAAAGTATGTGCCTGTACATATACATATTATGTTGTACTATGCTTCATTATTATTGATAAATCCTCCTAAAAGATCCAACAACCAAACAGTACAGATGAATGACATAGATTACTATGATAACTTACTAAATAATTTGAAAGTTGTTCGAATTTTGCAACGGAAAATCTATATGAATTTACCCATTGATTCTAGTTTTGGTAATAGATTAATAAAGAATCTACAAGATGTGTTGGGTGAGAAACTACACGAGATTCAAATATTTGTTGACGAATTGCCCGATGATCATGTGGAGAAGCATCAATTAAGGACAAAAGTCAATGCATTGTTTGAATCGAGTGAAAATAAATTTGAAGAGATTACAGAATATGAAGTTAGTAGTAGTGGTGCAAGCAGTAAGAGTACAACTCCACTACCTGAAAAAATATCGGCTTGGCCAGGGTCAAACCATGGGCATCCTTAATTGTGTATCAAAGATTATAAATTTTCATACAGCGTATAGACGAATTGGGGAAGAAAAAAAAGGGAAATTTGCTGTTTCTTGCTACTCTAAAAAAGACGTATTTAATAGATCGTGTGTGTTTCTTCTTTCACTGGGATCCCACACAAATATATACAATAAAAATTCTAAAAATCTTTCCTTCTCTTCAGGTTTCAAATTAAACCTATGAAGACCAATTTGACCCTCTAAAGTTTTCGAACTGATTTTAAAAAATTTGTTAACTGATGCGGCATTAGAATCGTTATAATATTGCGATAAAGCTGTAAGATTTATTTTCCCATTATGGTCAAATATTTTATAAATCAAAGTTCTTTTCAAATTTTTATCCAGTATAGATGGCAAGGGAACAACTGTATCGTTTGAAGCAATCAGTACTTGATTCGTCTTTTTCGTTAATTTATTCCTCAATTTTAGTATTGTTTGTGGCTTTGGAACTCCGAATAACTCCACTATTAGTCCAAGTTGATCATATTCATTTTTCCCAGGTAATAACGGTACACCAGTAAACAATTCAACGACAAGACATCCTAATGACCATATGTCTATTTTTTGGTCGTAACTTGTACCAAGTAGTACTTCAGGGGCTCGATAGTATCTTGATTGAATATACGTGAAACTGGTTTCATTGACAAAACACGAAGATCCAAAATCGATTATTTTAATTTGAAACCAATTATGGTTAGGAGATGGTGGAAGTTTGATCATGATATTTTCTGGCTTAATATCACAATGAATAATGTTAGAATCATGTATGAATTGCAATCCTGTAAGTATTTGTTTCTTTATATACCGAAGTAAATCATAACCAAACCCTTGGAAATTTGTCAACTCCAACATTGAATACAAGTTGGTTGATAATAGTTCTGTAATAATACACATATGACTTCGAAAATTGAAATTATCTAAAATAGATATTATGTTTGAATTCTGTAAAGTCTTTTGTCTGTCCTGTAAGTTTTTGAGTAGTTTGATTTCGTTGATAGATTGTTGTAATGACCAATTTACGTGATTGTTTATTATTTTGACTGCTACTAGTCTGTTTGTTTTATGGTCGTTTGCCATAACAACATTCCCAAACGACCCTGTTCCAAGAACAGATATAATTTCGTATCGATAATTGATATGATCTTCTGGAATAATAATATAATTACCTTTATTATCATCAAACCCAAAATTGTTTTCCTGTGAATTCACTGCTATTTGCCGAAGTGGCCGTTTTGGTATGTAATAAATCTCTTTTTTCCTTGCAAGTTCACCTTTTTCGTACATACTGAGACCATCCAAATCAGATTCCTGGATATCGTGAGGTGCTTGAAGTTGTTCTTCCAATGTATCGTCACGGAATAGTTGAGGGTTTTTTATGTATAAAGATTGGTGCAACTGTGATATAGACTCTATTTTCAGTCGAGGAATAGATTTCAGGGTTTGTGTTTCTTTGTTCGGTTTTGTTGTTGGCAGTTTTGCAGTCGAGTGCTTTAATGATTTGGGATACAATCTATCAAATACGTTATCGGTCTTTGGTAGAGGTTGGGTCACGCGTCTTCTTGGTTTGGAAGGTGACTCATCAATGACGATATCCTCAGTGTTTAGTTGGTAATATTCTTCGGGTGATGATTTCAGACTCAGTCGGTACTTGCCTGTGTGTGAATTTTCAAAATCACTAAAGTCGTGGTTTGATTTATTGATTAGACTGTTGGAGATGTGTCTCTTGGATCTTTGTGATAATTGTCTAGAATACTCTAAGCGTTTCTTCGTTGAGGACAGACCAACGGATGACGATCTACCACTGGTGGTACGCCTTTCGTTAACAGGAGTCAATACTTGTTTCTTTTGTAATGATGATGATGTCTCTCTCATAAATGAAAACTGGCCATCTGATTTTTTAGATATTTTATCTGGAACTGGATAACTCACTGTTCTGTCTGACCGGAATGGATTTTTGGAGCTCAGCAAGTTGGTTAGTTTGTTTTGGGTGTCGCTATTAGTTGCACTTGTTGTTCTCTTTGGCGTAACTGGAGCCCTCGACATGTCATATTTGTTTGAATTCAAATTAGCCACGGAAGCAGGTGATAACTCTTTTGATATTTGTCTACCAGCGTCAAGTCTCGCCGGGTATAGATGTGGTGGATATAACACTTTTTTCCTTCGAGTTGGTGAGATTTTTTTGTCAAGATTGTTACGATGATTAAGGTGTATTTGTGAAAATTCACTTTCAAATAGTGCTATGTTGTCATGATTCATGATTTAGTAGATTCCTATAGTTCGCAGTGTACGTGGGGCCAAATGTATAAAAGATTTGATGTATTCTTTTGGGGGGGGCAAGGATATCCTGAAATGTATATTCAAGAAGCAAAGACTTCTTCCGTTAGCAAGTAAATATAGTTAGAATAGCTTTAAGTTGTTAGTGGTGATTTTTCTAGTATGAGAAATGAAATGAAATTGCATAAATATCTAAAATCAAAAATCGTTACAGATTTGGAATGTGCGTTTTTCCTTCCCTCTCTCCAGGAACAAAACAGACCATCAACTAGACCCACACACAACGCGCGCATCTTTTTGGTGGAATATGAAAAAAAGAAAACTAGTTCATTATTGTATTCATCTTATCATTATTCATTAGATAGACATTAGCATATATCTGCTGTATCATTGGAATTAATAGAACTGAATATGGCAAGTGCTAGTACTACCAATCCTGGCATTTATTCTGCAAGACAAATACTATTATTAGCTCAACTACTACATTCCGATAATATAAACAATGTTGACAAATTAACTTCATTGAATGAAAACAAAATACAAAATATTATTATTCAATGGAAACAACATAAGATCAATCATTTAAATAGTGCCACGATAAATAACAAAGATAGTACCATCAAACTTCAAACCACTGTTCAACTTGTTGAATTATACAAAAATCTACTAAAGAAATACGAAGTGACCAATACAGAGGAATTGGCAAATGCTGCTTATTTTAAACGACTGAGTGAATTAGATGGTTTTATAGAAAAATATAAACAGATGTTTGAAGATACTCTCAATAGTTGATCTATTATAAATTGTTTTAATGAATGCAACGAGATGTAATAATCGTACTTTTTAAAGTGTTTCAGTTGAGTGTCTGCTTATAAATGAGGGCCCAACTTGGCTTTATTATTTGATTCCAACTAGTGTAGGCTTTAGAATACAACATCATCACATTATTCACCTTTGCTATGAACTCGGCTTGTAACGTAATACACGACCTTTTCCTTAACAGTCCAGATTTTTTTTTTTCCTTGTGCGTGGCTCTCTCACTCACTCTTTATCTCTTTCTTTTCCCTTCCCCACTTTCTTTCCAGTTTTCAACGAAATCACAATTTTAACAAAGTAAAGCAAAAAAAACTAAGAGAGGATTATTTATAACACTCTTTTTGTATGAAGAATTAATCAACAATATACCCCATAACCTAAACATCATGTCAATAGAGAACTCAAAACTACAAAAGAACTCGTTGGCACTATCATTGTTGAAGGTATACAAGTCCAATAGATCGTTGCTATTGAACACTTCCTATATAATATTGTTAACTGCTGCTTTTGCAGGTGCAACAAACACAGGCAAAACATCATCATCTTCAAGACCATCAAACAAAGAAGATAGTCAAGATGAAAAAGAGTTGAAAAAGAAATCACATAAGTTGTCAAAGGAGTCGTTCAATAGATTGGCAAGGGCTATTTTACCTTCATTTCTTGACAAATCTATATTTTATTTACTTGCCAATTTAGTTTTATTGGTTGTAAGAGCATTGTTAACTATTAAAGTGGCAACATTAGATGGTCAGTTAGTTGGTGCTCTTGTATCGAAAAGATTAAAATTATTTGGAAGGTATTTGGCTTATTGGATGCTTCTTGGTATTCCTGCTGCCTTTACCAATGCATTGTTAAACTGGACCAAACAAAATTTAAGCAAGACCATCAGAACTAACTTGAACAAAAATATTATGGAAGAGTATTTACCTGATAGTTTAGATGCAAATTATTATTCTTTGATGCATTTATCTGGAAATAAAATTAAGGATCCAAACCAAAGAATCACCACTGATGTTTCACGTTTGAGTTATGCATTAGCTAGTCTACCAGGACAATTATTGAAACCAACTTTGGATTTGATATTATGTGCTAGACAATTGAGTAAAAGTGGTGTTGGTAATGGAGAAGGAACTTTGGCATTGGGATTGTTGGCTCATTTCTCAACTATGATTATTCGTTTCTTTTCACCCCCATTTGCCAAATTAGCAGCCGAAAGAGCCAATCTAGAAGGTCAATTACGTTCAGCACATTCCAAAATTGTTTCCAATAATGAGGAAATTGCATTTTTGAGAGGTCATTACAGAGAACTAGATTACATTGATTATTGTTACTACACCTTAGAACGATTTTCTAAAGGTGAATACTGGAAAAAAGCCATTCATGAAATTGCCCAAACTTTCATTGTAAAATACTTTTGGGGTGCTGCAGGGTTAGTTTTATGTTCTGCTCCAATTTTCATTGGGAAATATTTTGGAGAATCAGATGATAAAAATGCTGCAGGAAATTTCATTACAAATAGAAGGTTATTGTTAAGTGCATCTGATTCCTTAGATCGTTTGATATATTCCAGACGTTACTTGCTTCAAATAGTTGGACATGCTAGCAGAGTTTCCGATTTCTTAGATACATTAGATGATGTTGATCGCAAAAAGAAAACAATCACCGCTAATGTAAAATATAACAACAATGAAATTACTTTTGATAAGGTGAAATTAATGACTCCAGCTGATGTAACGTTAATTGAAAGTTTGGACTTTTCCATCAAATCGGGTGATCATTTATTGATTGCTGGACCAAACGGATCCGGAAAATCTTCATTATTTAGAATGCTTGGAGGATTATGGCCAGTCAAAAAAGGTGTGATTACTATTCCACATACTGATAATATGTTCTACTTGCCACAAAGAGCATATCTTGTTGAAGGTACTTTGAGAGAACAAATCATTTATCCCCATGCACTCGATCAACAGAAGAAAACTGATAACGAATTGAAACAAATTTTGCAAGTTTTGAAATTGGATGACTATTTTGATCAATTAGATTCTGATAAGAACTGGGGTGAAGAATTGTCAATTGGGGCTCAACAAAGATTAGCTATGGCCAGATTGTATTACCATAAACCCAGATTTGCTGTGTTGGATGAGTGTACTTCTGCCGTCTCTCCTGATATGGAACAGTTCATGTATAAGCATGCCCAGGAATTGGGAATCACTGTTTTGTCTGTTGCTCATAGAACTGCGTTATGGCATTTCCATAAATATTTATTGAAATTCGATGGTAAAGGTGGTTACACTTTTGATAAACTAGATGAGGAAACGATTTTGAAATTACAAAAGGAAGGGTCAGGGTTGACAAAGAAACCAGAAAATACTAATGAATCTACGAAATGATTGGATCTGCGTATTAAGGGATTTGTTTTCTATTGGTGTGTCTGGTTATTTTATGTTGCCTGAGTGTTGGTTATTTATTTCTTCCTAATCCTATGTGGCGTCACTTAGTGGTATGTTAGTTATTTAGTTTTATACAAGTATATTTAGTAATTATTTATTTATTCATTTATTCATTGATTTTTCTAAAGGAATTTTGTTATGCGTAACACAAATGTATCAATTGTGTTTGTGTTTTACGATTAACTATCTCCTATTGTATCTTTTTTTTTTTTGTTTGGGCT
>OKCY01000027.1_pt1 | contig 18189 bp, 6 predicted proteins | sample 1613071 | NCBI WGS metagenome assembly OKCY01 (sample SAMN04436834, study PRJEB24849) | human gut metagenome | biome: human gut; feature: NICU; material: stool | host: Homo sapiens | place: USA: Saint Louis, MO | collected 2011-07-12 | reverse complement strand
ATTATGAGGTTGCTGAGTTTGTTGCTGTTGCTGGGGTTGTTGCTGCTGTTGTGGTTGTGGTTGTGGTTGTTGTTGAAAAGTTTGATTAGTAGGTAATCCACCCCATATATTGGACCCAAGGGTATCAGTATTACTTTGCAAACTCCCACTATTGGTGCTGGTTGAATATTGTCTACTGGTTGTACCCCCAGGAGATAATCCTATAGGTGGCAATCTTCTTCCTCCAGGTGTGAACAAAGGTGGCGTAATACCTGGTAATTTACCATTTACACCTTGTTGTTGGTTGACACTGGAGATGTTGGGAATATGTAGGTTGTGTTTATTACTGGAACTACCATTCTTTATTGATGATCCACTAGTAGCAACACTATTGACATCGGAAATGGCGTCATTGTTTGATGCTGCTGCTAATTCATTTAACGATACACTCGAAGATTCTTTGGTAGCAAATGATCTTTCGAATGGATTAAGTTCTAAATCAAATTTGGATTTATGCTATTATAAATAATAAAATTATTAGGGGGGATCAATATTGTTAGTATATGAATGATGTAATTGTTTCTCTTCTTTCAAAGAAAAAATCTTTCTTTTCTAATATACTTACGTCACTGGACATCGTCTTTTTGGAACTAAAAAAAATAAAGAATGAATGAATAAAGATCTGAAAAGATATGAATTAAACCTTGAACTGTAAATGTGTTGAAAATGATCTTTTATTTCTTGACTGTTTTGTTTCCTTTGTTAATAGATAGTTCTCATATACTATTGGCAAGAAGAATATGTTGTGGATATTTGAATAAATTAAAAGATGGTTAATTTCCCAAACAGAAAAAAAAAAACAAAGAAAAAAAAAAAATTTAAAACTCACAACAACAAAATTTGATAAATTAATTGATTCCATTCATTCCACGTTGCTCTCTTTCTCTCTCTCTTTATTGATTTCTCTCTCTCTCCTCTATCTTTAATTTGTTTCTATTATTAACAGAAATCACTCGAAACATTTGCTCGAGTAAAAAATAGGAGAATTCAATTATTAAACAATAACTTACTTACGTACATCCTACTGTTACAGGGGTATAGAGCTGTAGTAGTACTAGTTCATAACTTATTTGATTATTATTATTAAAATCATATTTCCTTTTAATTTCCATGAACAATGTAGAATTTATTAAATTATATAAATGAAAAAAAGGAATAACCCCTCTACACCCACTACTACCACTACTACCAAAAAAATGCTTGAATGCAACTACACCAAATTTGATTTTTAAGCTTATCAAATTAACACCATCGGTGAATGAAAAATGTAGCAATGTTTAATAAGTAGTAGTGATGATGGCTTTAGAAGAGCAGAGTCAAAAAAAGAATACTGGTAAATTAGGGACTTTTTCTTTTCCTCTATTGACGTCATTGAAACATCCTCGGCTATTTTGAACTTGCATTTGTGGCTACACCCAAAAAATGCTCCTTATCTCTGTACACGACCTAGTGCCAATATCTCTTTCACACATTTATTGGTATATGTTTATGATACTAATATCCTCAATCAAGCCAACTTCTACTATTAGATGTGAATTGACAAATACTTAGTCAAGCATACTGTTCATGTTAACATCGTTTGCAAGCACTTGCTGTATTTTCAACCCAAGTCATAGTAAACACGAGAACATATTAATCCTCAAATCATAAAAGCTCGAGACAATTGCATTTCCAACTAATGGGATTTCAATCAATAACTGTATTGAATTTCATCTTTAATGAACTAAGGCTCTAGAACGCCATATATCAGGTTCTGTAGCTAATACTAACAACACATATCACGTGACTACTACTAGTTAAAATCATAATTGAGTCACAATGGATCAAAAAATCGAAAAAGTTGCACTACCAACTCATCAACAAAATAGAGTGAGAGAGAGAAAAAAAGACGTCACAATGGGGAAAATCATTAATCTTCCAACTATCTTTATCTTCTTAGATTTGGTGCAAATAATTCTTCTATTTCAAATATCTTACTCAACCAGTATTCAGATATGCCTTCACAAGAAATAGGGATGCCTATCCCAAATATACCACATGCTGTTTCTGTGACTTTACCAACGTGGGAAGCAACAGTAGGTTATGAAGAAGGTGAAGATTGGGTAGTTTCAAAAATGAATTCAGGTTATCCTCGATTTTTCATTCATTCTTCAATTCAAAAATTATGTTCCAATTTAGAAAAAAAATATGGCCGAGACGGAGAAAGATGTATGTGTTTCCCCAGTTATAAAGTAGCTAAACGATGTCGTGAATTTATTAAAGCTCATACTGTTAATCAAACTTCATTTAAAATTCGAGTATTACAATTGAGTACACTTGAACCAAGTAACGATACAGAAAAATCAACTATGATAGGAGCCACTATTGGAGTAGTTTTCTTCCCTAGATCAGAATATCCTTTGGCAAAGAATTATTGGCAACATTCAGGTGAAGGTATTTCATCAAGAATGGGGGAATACATTTTAAAAGAATTATTTGAAAAAGATAATGACAATAATGATAATTATAATAATTCCAATGGTACTGATATTTCTAAAATGTCAGGAAACCTCAAACAAGAACTCCAATCCTTACAAATTCAAAGTCGTTCTCCATCCATTTCTGCCTCTCGAGCTTCTAGTGCTGCTGGATATAATATTGATGATGTTAACCGTGATTTTGATTCATTTATTGAACAAAAATATGGTCGAGTTTTAGATTTGAAATTTGCTAATGAAGCCAAAGCAGCTTTAAGAAGAAGAATTGCTGGCAAGGCAGATAAATCAACTGAACGAGTTGAAGAATTAGAAAGAGCGAAAAGAGGTAAACATTTAAATGAAAATGATGTATATTTATTCCCCTCAGGGATGGCATCGATATTTTATGCTCATCATGCATTACTCAATGTTTCTGATCAGCCTAAAAAATCTGTTTGTTTTGGATTCCCGTACGTTGATACTTTGAATATATTGAAGAAATTTGGTCCTGGGGTACATTTCCTTGGATTAGGGGATGATGAATCGTTAGATAATTTAAAAGAACAATTAAGTCAAGGATTGGATATATTGGCACTTTTCTGTGAATGTCCTTCAAATCCACTTTTGAAAACTCCAAATTTGCATAGAATAAGACAATTGGCCGATAAATATAATTTTGCCATTGTTATAGATGAAACGGTGGGGAATTTCATTAATATTCATGTATTGCCATATGCTGATATGGTGGCATCTTCATTAACTAAAGTATTTTCCGGGGATTCAAATGTTTTAGCTGGATCATTGATATTGAATCCTGATTCCAAGTATTATACTATTTTGAAAACATTTTTCAATAAAGAATATGAAGATTTATTTTGGGCTGAAGATGCCCTTTGGTTAGAACGTAATTCACGTGATTTTGTTGAAAGAGTACATAAAATTGATGATACGTCAGCAAAAGTTGTTGAATTATTACAAAATAGTCCATTGATTTCACAAATTTATTATCCTAGTGTTTCTGATTCGAAAAAATACTATGATGTTATAAAGAATGAAGGTGGTGGTTATGGAGGATTAATATCATTTTTATTTAAACAACCTCAACAAGCTGTCAAATTTTTCAACGCAGTAAATCTTCACAAGGGTCCATCTTTAGGTACAAATTTTACTTTGGCATGTCCTTATGCTATATTAGCTCATTATCAAGAATTAGATGAAATTTCTCAATGGGGGGTCGATAGAAATTTGATTCGTATAAGTATTGGATTAGAAGATCCAACTGAATTGCTTGATGTATTGCAAAAAAGTTTAGATGAAAGTATATAGATTATATAATATAGACCTAGATATATGCATAACGTTTTTTAATTTTTCCCTATTAATATTATTAAATGTCTCTATTAATGCATTCCGGGGAACTTCATATGTTCACAGGGAGCAGGTGGATCACTGGTAATTGGTTCATGTTGTACCGTACCAACATACCAATATTTATCATGATCGAAAAAAAATTGTTGCCAAGATTGTATATCATTCTCTGCCTCAGTTTCATCTAATCCTCTTAAATCATAAGTATATTCATCTTTTTTATTAAAACATCCAGTAACATAAACTCTAGCTGCATCTTTCCCCGTTAATTCGTGATATGGACCTCCAGGTCCATAAACTTTTGGTGATGAAGACACATCAAAAACTATCCCATCAATAGCTAAATATATGGGTAAATGTTTATCAGTCCCATTATATAAACTTAATTCCGATATTGTTAAATTTAATGGATTATTGGCATTGAATAAACGGAATTTTAAATAATCAGTGTTTAACCATTTCCCTCGATACCCCCATGTTGAAGTTGATGTGAACCACCATGATAAAAATGCATTTAAAAATAAAATGCCTCCAAGTATACGTAATATATCTAGAAAAGAAAATCTCGATCTTGAATCTCTCATGAAAGTTGCTCCGGTAGATACTATTCTGATAACTATTCCTTGTAAATAGTTGTAAATGATGGTTGATTTAAGAATCGCGTTAGTATGTTTGGTGGTGTGTGTGAAGAAAAAAAAAAGTACGTGCATTTATATATGTGACTTCATATATGTAGTCTCCATACTCCGAAAAATGACATCACGATATATAAATACTACAACAACCTAATTATGGATGTATTGATGCATAAACACAAAAGTCTTTCCTCGAAGAGCAGATTAATTATCACTTATAAGGGAAATCATAATCATTTTTTAAAAAACACAATCTATGAGAAATTAAATATTAAAATAAATAAAAGTTACAAATTACCAATACATAACTCTATGCATCGTTCAAATTACTTGTACAGTAATCGATCTAGTTTTGAAAGATTTGAAGTTTTGTTTTTAAAAGGTGTAAGCTGTAAAGTGAATAACTATCTATCATCTCACATACTAGCTTTCCTTTCTTGACTCTTGACATTAATTGTTCATGAAAAAAACTTCATCATTACCGGTATTACCATTAAAGTTGTTACTTGTGAAATTAATACGGTCAGTAGAGTCCGTACTTAACAAATTTGACCAAAACTCATCGTTTAACACTTGATATGAATTCTCCAATTGATCAGGGTTTGCTAAATTGGCATTCAATCTTGGATTGGAAGAATAATGCACCGTGTTCGATATCGATGGTAATCTAAATTGCCTATAGTCTGGTTGGGGCATGGATGAAGGGGGTAAAACATCTCCAAATTGATGTAAGGAAGGGGTGGTAGTATTATTAAAAGCCAATGGAGCACTGTTTCTATTATTGCCATTTATTATTGACTGTGATTGATGAAGCACGGGTACATTTGTTTGCAGAATGGGAGGGGAATTGATTACCTGTGGCACTGGAGTGTTGTTTGCTGATACAAATTGTCCACATTGAGATGGTGTTTTGATAGCTTGATCATTCTCTGAAAATGACTTTCTCAAAGAACTGGCAACAGCACTAGGTTTATCATTGTTTTCGCGTCTAAAAGTTGCTGCATACGACAATACATCCAATGGTTCAGCACTTCTTGTATCTGAAACTAACGAGACTTTGCTGACTTTCCGAATATCGTTATATTCACGAGCTAATGCTCTCAACTGTTGTGTTTCAGATTCATCAGGTTTGAAGTTCTGCGGTGTATTCCCATTTTTACTTAACAACTCAAGTACTTGAGTAGCATACGTTTGAATAAACAATTGTAAAACTAGTCTCATCTTTGTCAAGTAATGATTATGAGGATTCAAAATATTTGCTTGTTCCACTAATTTACTAACACATTGGATTGACGTTACTGCTCGTTTAGGAACTAATTCTTTATCAATATGAGATGGCAACGACAAGATAAGGTACCGCAAACGAAGCAACATCCCTGCTGTATACATAATTCTCGATCCAAATGGGAATGGCAATAATGCAATTTGGTCAGGTGTTAGCTTACTATACTCGTCTAATGCATTTAAACACGAGCTTGTGCAGTAACGTATCGATTTCATTGCTTTCCCATCAAGTTCAGTATCACTTTTGAAAACTTTAGTCAATATTGGTTCATGTAAATATGCCTCAATAGAATAATAGTACGATAATAGTGAATATTGATTGTCTTTAATTTTCAATTTCAAGTCCGATAATAAACGTTGTAATTCTTGGATGACATATTGCGATACTCCTGATTTCTGTCCAGGCATTTCAGGTGCATGGACAATGTGATGGATTTTATCCAATTTGTTATTCATTCGAGCAAATAGTGCCAAACGTCTGTGTTTCTCTTGCAGTGAGTTTTCAAGAAGAGAACAACATTCCTCAACGTATGGTGTCCATCTAGCATAAATGGATCTCCGTAACACAAGACATGTGCTCACTGTGACAAAATAAGTAATTAATACCAATTCACGGTATTCATCATTACCCTTGTCTTTAGAATTTGCGTCTTGTTTAAGTGTCCCGTCAGCTTGATTGTATGAATAAGTTGGTCTGGCAAAGATTCCCACATCATGCAACAAAGAAACACATATTGTGTTCAACATGTGATACCGACGTTGTTTGAATAATTCAGGTGAGTTATAATACAAACATAGTACCAGAAAAGCTTTCACTAGCTCAACTGATTTTGTACCAACAACCATTACTTCTACTGCAACAGACGTCATTGCTTCATTGTCAATTGCTAATACAACATCTTTATCGGCATTTTTAGTTATCAAATTACAAGCAGACATGATACTGTTGAATAAAAACGGTTGGCTTTGCAGAAATTCTATAGCATGCATGTTATCAGGTATTGCAATTAATGGATGTCGACCATATATCTGTTCACGATAAAGTTTTAATCTCTCTTCCGCTTCAGCAACAGTGATTACCCCTTTGGAAATCAAGTCCACAGGTTTCTTGGCAGATACTAACTGGATTCTTCTTGATGCTGCTTCATTTAATTGATTAGTTAAATCGGTTAATCTAGCGGAAGATTCTGCCAAAATGCTTATTTCACTCTCCAAATCAAATTTCGAAACAAAGGGTGGTGATTGCAAATCTGTTGGCGAATCATTGCTAAAACCTTTTTTGTTTGCAAGTAAACGTTTATTGGCTAACTCGGTCTCCAAAAATCGTACTCTCTGTTTTAATTGGTTGATTTCGTCATCCTTTGATGTTGGTGAAGTGGTATTTCCCCTCAATATTGCAGATTCATGTGGTGAAGGTAATTGAGGTGGGATACCTGATGTTGGTATTGGTGTTGGAGCCGCTGACTGTGGGTTAAGATTGCTTGGAATTGGTGGTACAGTAGAGCTAGCTTGAGGTCTAAATACCATTGGAGATGTGGGATCAAAAGTCATGGGCGACTGATATTTAGACGTTAACAGGGAATCATTTGCATTATTAATGCTACTGCTGTAATTTTCAGAACTATTGTAGCCCGATTGAGTAGGTGTATTTTTCTCTTTTTTATGTTCTGGTAAACTCTGTCCCGCCTGTCTTTTCGCTTCCAAAATTTCTGATTTCTTTCTTCTTTTTCTGGTTTGATTTAAATCGATTTCACAAATTCTATTTGCATTAATACATCTGACACAGGGTGCACTTGGATTATTAGGATCTGAGGGTGTGCATTTAACTTTCAACGAATGACAACTTTTGCATGCCACAGATCTTCTCGTGACTTTTGGTTTTTTGTCAGATTCATTAGATTTGAGGGGTTGCGGACTACTGTTATTTAATGGATTGTTTGTATTAGAACCATTACTGGCACTAGGCGATACACTATCAACCAGACCTTTTTCGGGTGTAGTATCCGACATCTCCGTACTTCTTTTTTACTTTAGGTGTTTGTTTCTGTTTTGAAAGAACTTTGTTTGGAGGTATTCTATATGAAATATCTCTAATATCTTGAGATGTGACTGTTTGCTTCTTGGTGTAATGTTTAATGTGACAAATGTTTGCTAATATTGGAGTGTATATTGCCTCCTTTGGTGGTATTGGTTGTAGTTGTTGCTTTTTGGAAAAGTGTGGAGCAAGTGGGAAGAATATGGGAACGGCGGTTACTATGATTCTTCAGATGTGTATTATTCCAACTTAGTTAATATTCTGATTGGTAGTATATTAGTGTTAATATTATGATGGGAATACTTTAAGAAATGAAAACAGAAGTCAAGTATTCAGATATCGATATATATTTTCAAGATCATTGAAAGTACAATATAAAATGGACCAAGAAAAAAAAAAATTGAGATATAAAATTCAGAATGATGGGCGGGATTAAAAATGGACAAATAAAAAAAAAAGATGGCATAAATTGAGTAGAAATAAATCTAAAAAAAAACAGACACAATCAAATGTCAAATTAGATTTTATTCAATAATGGTCACTACTACTATTATTGCTGTCAAGGGATGATGAGGGCATTAGAAAATGAAAGACCCAAACAAAAAAAAAATTAGAACAATGAAGATTTTCATTAATTGAATTAATGATTAAAAGACTAAACCGAAACCAGACACTAGTTAATTTCTTTACTTCGGTTAGTTTCATTCTCATTCTCTCTTTAACTCCACTTTTGAATTATTTGATTGAACTTTGTATTCATTATTCTGCAATAGGAACATTGAAACGGCTGTTAACTTTAGATTCTGGAGGGATTGATGCAAGTCTCGGTTATAAAATCCAAGAAAGAAAACTGCATATTAGACGGGACAGATAAACCGAGGCGGAAAGCGGGAAAAACGATTTGGAGAAGAACGGCCAAACGTTTTCCCTTTTCTTTTCCAATTGTAGTTCTGAAATCTGCCTGTGACTTGAAACTAACCCATCAAATTGTCATTACAATTAAAACTCCCTGTCAATAATATATATTATACAGACTACTTCCTCTTTTGATTGCGGTCTAGTATTATATTATTCGATTGTTGTATGCCCTATAGTCACAAATTTGATAATTCGACGATGTAGTTGATAGAATTGGTCAAGCATTGAAGTACACTTAGTTTTCGTTTAGTATGTAGAAAGTTCTTTTGTCAATTGAGATAAATTTTGCAACAGTTTTAGTCATTTCCTTTCTGTTGTCAGTCGGATGACTCAAACACCATTGGTAAGGCAATATCCATTACTACTCGTAACCGTTCGGTACTTGTGTGATTTTGTGATTCTGGGGCTTTTCGACTTGAGCCGGTCCACGGCTTAAACAATGATCAATCTTGAATAACCGACATGTCTTTGATCTAGTCCACAAACGGATCAGCTATCATACTACCAGAATATAAATCAAGGTTGGTTTAAAGGTGCTTTTCAACTAAAAGTGACAGAAAAAGTACTGAGAACCATTTGATTTGGTCTGGTAGGAATCTTGCAAAAAAACATAGTATAATAATTATCATTGATTATGTAATATGTGTAAGAGTCGTGTGATCTTAGACAACAATTGAAGTATATTTTCGACACTTGTTATAATGGTAAGGGATTCATGTTATATAGAAGTCATTGATATGCGCTAAGATCAACTTTTTTCTATTCAAAACTGATTCCATCAACTATTGGTTGTCATTGTTACTTTTGAAATAATCCACTAGCAGTAAATACTTTTCATTTTTTGCATTCACAAATCCAGAAAAGTATGCAATTTCTAGATGATCTGTTGTACTACACCATTACAAAGTATCTTCCCTGCAGTAGCCCCTGTAACCTTCAAGCTGGCGGAATGGTGTTGTTAATATGATGTAATCAAACAATATGAATTACTTCAAACGCGTGGTTGTTGCCAACCAACGATTAATTGGATTTGTTTCATTTTGAACACGGTACACAACTTCAAATTTGAGTTCAAAAAATCGAAGCAAGACAAAATAACTTCTTGACGCAGTTTGATTCTTGTATGGTTTGGTTTTTTTTTTTTGGAGTCCTTTCAGTTCTAATTCTACTTTGTTTTTTTTTCCAATAATCAAATCTAATTATTGAAAAGGTTCTACAATATTAGTATAACTATAACAATTGTTGTATTCTAAACTTATTTACTTTTTATCACTTCAGTTTCCTTAAATCCAATTGCATAGCAAAAAAAAAGAATAAAGAGAAGCATACAATCAACTAGATTCCAAGAAAGAAAGCAAGCAACGCCATAACCATTAAATTGCAGCCTTGACTACTCACAGTAAACAATCATTAAATTCTAATTGTTTCCCCATTTGTGAATTGCATTCCATATTAACAGCTTTATTGATTAATTGATACGTGAAGAAGCACAAAAGAAATATCATTTTACCCTCTTCCACCTTTCTTACTATTTGCATATAAATTACACCAAATAATTAATACTTTTCAATCCTGGGTTTTTTTCATTCCGTATGTCTTTTTCATTTGGTATAAATAATATATCGAAAGGCAATAATACATATAAAGACAAACCAGCAGGAGGAGCATTACCATTATTCTACAAAGACAAAGTACCAGCATTCCACCCAGCCCACACTTCAAAAAATAAAAAACGTATTCTCATGCTATTAAAAGGTTTTATGTTGTCTTTAGTATTATATGCTGTGTACCATTTAGCATCAAATGGTGGGCAATTTATGTTTGATTTCTCGGGTCAATCAAAATGGGAAAGAGCTCAACTGGAAGTTCGTCAAGCCATGTTAGATTCATGGCATACCTATGAAAAGTATGGTTGGGGTTATGATGTCTATCATCCAATTAAGCAAGAAGGGGAAAATATGGGTCCAAAACCGTTGGGATGGATGATTGTGGATTCATTAGATACTTTGATGATTATGGATTGTCCAGAAGAAGTCAGTCGAGCCAGAGATTGGATCAAGAATGATTTGGATTACACTTTTGATTATAATGTCAACACATTTGAAACCACTATTAGAATGCTTGGTGGTTTATTATCAGCTTATCATTTCAGCAATGACGATGTCTATTTGGATAAAGCGGTACAATTGGCCAATGCATTACACGGGGCCTATGATAGTCCATCAGGAATACCATATCTGTCTGTCAATTTGAAATCAGGTAAAGGTATAAAGAATCATGTTGATAATGGTGCCTCATCCACTGCTGAAGCTGCTACTGTTCAATTAGAAATGAAATATTTATCGAAATTGACTGGAGAAATTTTGTGGTGGAACTTGGCAGAGAAAGTAATGCAAGTGTTAGAAAGTAATAAACCTCAAGATGGTTTGGTGCCAATTTATGTCAACCCAGATACTGGTAAATATCAAGGCCATTTGATTAGATTGGGGTCACGTGGAGATTCTTATTACGAATATTTGTTGAAGCAATACTTGCAAACAAATAAGCAAGAACTTGTCTATTGGGATATGTATCGTGAATCGGTTGAAGGTGTCAAGAAACATCTTGTGAGTGATTCTTATCCTTCAGGATTGACGTTTATTGGGGAATTGGATAATGGTATTGGTGGCAAATTGTCAACCAAGATGGACCATTTAGTTTGCTTTTACGGTGGATTGTTAGCCCTTGGTGCTACTGGGGGATTGACATTGAACGAGGCTCAAAGTTTAAAATCATGGAATGAAGAAAGAGAAGCTGACTTTAAACTTGGTGAAGAGTTGACTTATACTTGTTATAAGATGTACCACGATGTTAGTCCAACTGGATTGTCACCAGAAATTGTTGTTTTCAATGAAGATACTTCAAAATCCAAAGATTTTATTATTAAACCTTTGGATAGACATAACTTACAACGTCCAGAAACAGTTGAATCATTGTTTTATCTTTATAGATTAACTGGTGATGTCAAATATCGTGAAATGGGATATGAAATTTTCCAAAATTTTATCAAGTACACTAAAGTTGTTAATTCGGAAGGTGAAGTTTCATTTTCCTCGCTTTCCGATGTCACTTCTTTCGATTCTAATGGCTTACCGAAATTCAAAGATAACACTGAATCATTCTGGTGGGCAGAAACTTTGAAATATTTGTATCTTTTGTTTGATGATACCAATAAGATTCCATTGACTGATTATGTCTTTAATACTGAAGCCCATCCATTCCCTAGATTTGATACTAATGATTATTTCAAAACTGGTTGGAGAAGAAAAATTGATGAGAATGAAAAGGCACAAATGAGAGAATCCAAAGTTATTGATAAAAGTAATCTTCCGGAAGCTCAACCAGTTGATAAATCAGCTGATCAAGAAGCTAAAGAAATTATTGAAGAAATTGCTGGGTAATTGACAAAAGAGTTATGATGACGTAGTTATTAAATTGTTCAATCTTGTTTATAAATTGTTATATTACATGTATTTTTGTACCTCTGTCGTTCTACCCTTACAAGAACGAATGTCAAATTATGGATATTATTCGGCTCAAAAAAATTTCTCCTGTAATGTCCGGATTTGTATTCTCTCACTAAAATGCGCTTTAACAACAGTACAAAATACAAAAGAGGAAAGGAAAGAAAAATAAAAGAGACAAGAATAATTAGTACTGTATCCATAGCTAGCGCGGAATTAATTTTGGTCTGGCTAACTTAATACTGATTGGTCAATTTTTTTTCACTTTACGAGATTTTGTACATACGAGATTTTTTTTATGAAGTTCCTCTCTCAATTTCTGTTTTGAATAGAATGGCTTTGTCTGATGACACCAGGGCATATTTTTGTATTGTGTGAATTTTCGTCAATCATTTATTCAAGTCTAAAATGGAGTTAAACAATTAAATAACATCAACAATCTAAATCAAACAAAGCGAATGTATAAAGCCAAGAAATACTCAATGCACTAAAAAGTACTAATGCACATACAAAATTTCCTTGTTGGTATCGTTGTTATTATTATTGATATTGTTTTTTTTGTTCAGCTTTGGGGGGTGAGAGAGGGTGAGAAGTTGTAAAAAAGGGGAAAATCATACGAAAGTGGAGGAACAGCATGTTCAGTCTATTTACTAAAAACTTATTACTAATCCCATATTATTGTCAACAACTCTTATACTTTTCAAAACTACTTGAGGAATTGAACTTTTTTTTATAATTGATTTACATATTTCTTTTTCCCTTTTATTATTTAAAAACTTTCCTGTTTGATTAGTGCTTGTTTTCTTTTATTTATTAATAAGTAATTGGGTATTTCCACGATCAAGCCATTCTAAATTTGAAATCTGTGAAACGCGTATTTTTTCGAAGATTTAACATGCCAGTTCCAACTAGTACTTTAATTAAAACTGAGGAAGAGGAAAGAGCAATCAGGTTAGCAGAACAGCAACAAGTTTGGGAGAGACAAAGATTGGAATTTGAAGAAAGAAGAAGACGCGCAGAATCGCAAAGAATTGGATCTCCTTTCAAACACCCATGGTGGACTGCCTTTACTGATTCTGGTCCTGAACCTAGATGCTTAGATGAATGGTTGACAGTTGAGATCTCCAATTCAATTAGAGAGAAACCAGATTGGAAAACCAAGTACAAGAATGAAGAGATTGTTACTAAATGGAAACGAGAAATTAAAGAACAATGTCAAGACAAAACCAAATATTTAGATCAAATAATTGATTATGTGTTTAAGGAATTACAATGGTACGAAGACGTGGAAAAAGATTTAAACACGTTTCAAATTGGTTGTGATTACAGAATTGCATACTCTGATGGTGCTGTCAATGAGACTTTAAAAAAGAGTTTCTCAATTGGAGCTCAAAAATTAGTGGAATCATTTGGAAGTGACATTGACTATCATCCAGGATCTCACAATCAAGTTATTGATTTAGTTCATCCTTCTTTATACATTGTTCAATATGATAAAACCCCAGTTTTGAAAAATGGACAATTAGAAATTGTCAAATATGGAGAACAAATTGAACATGCAAAATCTGGTGTTGATCAATATGGTGTTTCTAAACGATTCCAATGGATCCCTGCACTTATGACTAAAAATTCAAATGGGAAATTTGAGTTTGGCTCTTATATCAACAATTTACATCCTATCAAATATAAAGATTTGTATGATTCCATTAGTGATATTTTTAATGCCGCTGTTCCAGGTTTGAATTGTGTATTGACCAGATACGCGTCACAAGAGTTTGTTCGTATTCCAGTTCCTAGAGGCAGTGATGCTTACACTGATGAGTACCATAAAGAACGTGAAGAATTGGATGCGATATTGGACCGTGAAGCAGAAGAAACAGGCAATGATTATGATTGGGAAAGAATGGAAGAGTTTGAAAAGGATAAACTGAAATATCTTTGTGAATTAATTCCTGCATGGGAACAAGCTCCGGTTTTTGATAAACCAATTGATCTTTCCACATTTGAGAATTTAAAAGTTATTGTGAAATTGGCAAATATTGAACTTACACCAGAAAACCCTTCCTATGCCGGTGGGTCATGGCACGTTGAAGGTGGAATCAACGAAGATATTATTGCAACCGTATTGTATTATTATGATGTTGAAAATATTACTGAATCAAGACTTTCCTTCAGAACTGGATTTGATGATCCTAATTATGAACAAGGCGACGATTTTTATACAGAAACAATTTTCGGAATAAAAGATGAAGAGGTTATGGTTAGAGAAATTGGCGGAATTGAAGCTAAAGAGGATAGAGTTGTTGTGTTCCCAAATATGTTTCAACATCATGTTGATCCTTTTGAATTGAAGGATAAAACTAAGCCTGGTCATAGAAAAATCCTTTGTTTTTTCATTGTTGATCCATACAATCATAATGTCATTAGTACTGATAATGTTCCACCTCAACAAAAAGAGTGGTGGGATGATTCTAGTTTAGATTATTTGTTCCCTGGAAATTTGAAACAACAAATCTTAGACTTAAAAGGAGATGAATCCTCTTGGCCAATGACTTTAGAACAAGCAAAAGAAGCTAGAGTTGCCTTGATGGATGAAAGATCTGCAAAAGGTGAAGGTGATGAATTCGAAGGTGCATTTACAAGAAGTTTTTCATTATGTGAACATTAAAATAGTAAGCACTTTATTGTTTGTATCCACCATAGATAAGTAATATTGGTTTTAGTTTCCTATTTCTATATTTCACATTATATGTATCCTTATATGCATGTGTTTATTCACTTTCAAGAATATGATTAAACTATAATATTTATGTACTTGTTGTGGCCAACAATGTATTAACCGTGTTAAACATACTATAAAAATTTATTCAAATCAATGTGTCTTTATAGACAGCAATACAGTATAAATTAAACCAATTTGTTTATCTAACTAGACTAAAAGACAATCTTATTGCTGAACACAAATTTGTAATGATAATTGAATGTAAAATAGTCGGTTAATTGGTTCTCAACATGGATTGTATTTTTTTTTGATCAAATTTGGTTTAATCTTTATACAAAAAAGTTCCAGTTAATTGATAATTGGCTCAAACGTCAATACGACAATAAAAAAGACTTGATAATAACGTATCATAAGAAGAGAAAAGACGATAAGTATAGTTTTCATTATATAAAATAAGGTTTGAGCAGCACCTATTGTTAAAAGTCACAATATTTAACTTTTCAAAGTAGTTTATCGCAAGGCTGTTTTCTCTATTGTTGTCTTATCATGAACAACGATGACTCGGGGATTCTACATTGAATTGCAAGTAAAACGTGAAAAGTATATTCTACAATTGAACAAGGCTTCTATTTCTTGAAAACTATGTTTGAAACAGCCAATTATTAACAGAAACATGAACTTCAATTGCTGCTTCGTTTAGCTATATCTTCCAAAGTCACTTTGGTTTTCATTTTATACTTCCTCAAGGTTTATAAAACCACATTAAACGTATTTACCAATCAAGAGGAACTACTTTTACTCATTTGAATTTGTAATTGAAAAAGAATCAAAATATAATTATTAATTGGCGATTTTAAAAACGCGTCTTTGTTTTACAAATTGCTGTGAAATGGGTTAAAAACACATTTATTAATTTAAAATGATGTCATACCAATCCTATAAAGGAATTCTCAATACATACATACATTAGTGAATGGTCACTATTATCATCGACTAAAGCTTCAAGTCCTATTGTAATTATCAATCCCTGGTGTTGTTTCGTTTTTTCTTTTTCCGTCCCTCCCCTTCTCTCCCCTTATTGTTTCTTCCTTGTAGTGTATATTTTTTTAGAGTTTTTTTGAGTTACTGACACGCAAAACATTGTAATTCGAAACATCATACACACACACATTCAGGGACTGCTGCATGAATAGATAATGCTAGGGTAGTGGTGATGGTGGTATTGGTATGGGTGCCTGTACCTTTTTATTTTGAATTAATACTAATTGGGAAACTGAAAAATTAGTTTTATGTTTCTTTTATTTGGATCTTGTCAAACAGAACGATTTATAACAAGCCAAGTTTTAACCTGGGAGAAGTAATGGTTACAATAACAGAAACTTTAGATAATGTGATGATTAGGCAATGCTGAATAGCGTGTATTTGCTCTAGTGTGTTATATAGAAAGCCTATAGAAGTAGTCGACGACAAGGGCGTCTAGGAGGGTATTTATACCCGAGTCTCAGTGGCGTGGCGATAGTCCGATTACGGAAGAGTAGTGTCCACTGGATAGGATTGACATAGTACGTACTACCTTACAATATTATAGAAAATTTATATAGAGAATTTGATTGATGTTTGATAACTTTACATATTAGTTACTACTATTTGATTTCAATTATCTTCATTACAGAATTTTGGTTCTCCAAATATACTATAATGAAATATATTATACCATGTAATTGGTTGACATGGTTCATCTTTGTCATTCTTGTTGTTGTCTTTGGTGTCATGATCATCCATTATGGGAATTTGTCGTTTTTTACGATATTTTTGACCAGTTTGTAAATTAATAATTTGACTAAATGATTTATGTCTTGGTGGGAAGTTTAATGTCCGCAAATTTTCATCTTGTTTTTGGTCTTGTTGTTCAAATTTTAATAATGAAAGTGGGATTATTATTCCTTCATCAGGAATACCATTAGCTAAAGATATTGATGAATAATCTGATTCAAGAACTTGATTTCTCTTATGTATGTATGGTTTATTAGTATTACCACCACCATCACCATTATCATTACCAACAGCATAAATGGATGATTTCCTTATATTTTCATCTTCAATATCATCGCAATCCTCTAAAGAAGGCTCTTTCTCTTCGTCATCGTCATCATAAGTTTCATCAACCCCAATATGTTCATATTTTGTAATTGCTGATTTCTTTTTCTCAAATAACCGTGGTTTTAATTTATACGTTGTAAATTGATGTTTTTTACGTTTTATTGAATCGGCTAATAAATCAGTTTTATCATCAATTTCATCTAATTTTGAACTAACATGTTTTGATACCGTAGTTTTTTTATCATCTAATTTAATTTTAAGTGAATCTTTAGTATCAATAATTTTCGTGAATTTAGAATCTACTTTATCATCCAATTTTTCATCAATTTTTTCAATGGTTTTTTTAGGTTCATGAGCTAAACCTAATGTTACTCCTTTAGTTTTATCTTTTTGTGACCTTAATTTATCATGTAATTGTCGAATTGCCTGAGTTTGAATTTCTTGATCGTTGTTGTTGTCAGTATCAGGAGTTTCTTCCATTTTAGAAAACCTTGTTGTTGTTGAATGGTTTTGTTGTATCGAATTCATATCCATAGTATAATCATAACCAACACCATTATCATTATTGTTTTTAACTTCCTTGGACGACTCAAGTTTCTTTTTGAATACAGGTAATATATGAATTAATTGATTTTGGATTTTTAAACAATAACTAGATTTCTGATCTTGAGAATTTACATTACAATAAACAGCATGAATCAATGAATCATAATCAACTTGTTTTAACCAAATATTGGCAAATTTATCGAAAAATGATGATATACTTGTAGAACTCAAATAATTCTTAATAGATATAATTGGACTACCACCACCACCACCATTGCCAATTTCTTGGTTGTGGTTTAATCCATACTTGTCTTCAAAAGCAAAACTAGATACTCTCCCCGCTGCTGCTGCTGCTGTTGCTGTTGACGATGATGTGGTTTCATTAAACATAAATACAATCATTGGTTTCATTTCACTCAATTGAGACCTAAATATCTGTAAATATTCACCAGGTACATTCAATAAACTCTTATGATATATCGATGATGTCAAATTCCTAACTTCTTGTAATGGATTTTCATGATCATCATGGAATTTCTGTACTTGTTGTGGAATAACCATATAATAATCAACTAATGTTAAT
>OKCY01000026.1_pt1 | contig 18268 bp, 9 predicted proteins | sample 1613071 | NCBI WGS metagenome assembly OKCY01 (sample SAMN04436834, study PRJEB24849) | human gut metagenome | biome: human gut; feature: NICU; material: stool | host: Homo sapiens | place: USA: Saint Louis, MO | collected 2011-07-12 | reverse complement strand
ATTCGCAAATAAATTTGTTCATTGTAAAAGAAGACAATGAGTAATCTTTCAATGTAGTAGTACTCGAAGTTCCATTGTAAATAGTCAAAGCTACTCGAGGAACGTCAAACTTTAAGTCAACCATTTTATGATTTCCAGGGATATCGGTATCCTCGGTATCAGGAGAAACTATTGCTGCTGGCTGTTGGGGTGATTCAGCATGTATCATTTGAGTGTTGTGTCTGAGAACTTCGTTCGCATAAACAGCATCTTCTTCAACATCCTGTAAATTAGAATCTGAGTCATCAAACGTAAAGGCTCTGTTTACAGAATCAGAGAGCTGTGTCAACATTTTTAATTGAATTTCAGTTAGATGCAAATCTAACTCGGGCATCTTGCCACGCACCACAAACGTTGGTACGTCTTTAACGTATTTCTCTGAATATGCTATATCAAAGGAAATATCCAAATCATCTACCATATGCAGATCTTGTTTTATATCATTTTCAAACTCCAAATGTGACATAACATTAACATTACGAATACCAACTTGTATCGTATTACTTGAATCCTTGTATTGATTATGGGCATAAATCTCTCCCAAATTGGCTACTAACTTGTTAGTATTATGATTTACAAATGGAAACACGATTGTAGGTGCATGGATTAAGACATTAAACAATAATTGAGCAGGTAATTGGGCAGACTGATTGATGGCAGCTTGACGTGCACCATCATAGATTGCCTTCATTTTAAGGAACTGACTTAAATACGCCAATATTCTATTGAATGATGCCTCGATAAAATTTATTGTGATAGCACCTGTTTCAAATTCCACAACTGATGGTTTAATTTGAGTGACATTATCGTAAGCCTTATAAGAAAACTGAGCCAAATTGTCACCATCAATGTGAATAAGATTTCTAATCAACGAATCTCTGGGAGAGCCTTGGTTTACTTCATCATGCAATGCAAATGCTCCAAGTTTACCTTGTATATCCATTGTATCCGGTAACAAGAACACTTTCACTTCAGCCGAGCTCAACTGTAATGTCGCCAATTTGATGCCATCTTCATTAAGAACGATAATTATACTTTCTAATGCAACATTGACATTAATTTTCTGTGGTGAAGTATCTTCGCTTGAACTGGCATTTATTAACTCGTCAGCTGGTGTTGCTGGTGCGTTTGGATCAGTAAAAGTATTTAACACAAAATTCAACAAGCTCAAGTAAGATTTTCTTGTAACCACGAATTTGACAACAGCAATTTGCATATCGACATCTTGGTCGAATACCTCGATCTCTTTATTTTTAAACATAACCAACCTTTGCTTTCGTGAGTATTTCATTTCAAGCAAGTTCTTCTTTTCACCTTCACTATTTGACGATACTAACTTTTGAAACTCTGGCACTCCTGATTTTTCAATGTGATCCAATAAGCTGATGTCAAAAACATTTAATGTTAAATACATGTCGGTAAGGGTTTTGTAGAAATTCAATGCCATGGACTCACCAACAATTTCCGCCAATGGCTCCGTTTGCAATGTTACCGCATCTATGCATCTAGAGAGCGAAATCTGCACCAACTTAACATTCAAATCAAACTCAAATTGATGCTGATCTTTATTTGTTGGAGCATTAGGCTTACTGATCGGTTGGGTAGAATCTTCAATATCAACATCCTCAATACCCCTGTTGTTACCAAATGCATTAAAAATACTGGAAGAATCCGAACTTTCAAAATCTGTGTTGGGAATTGCCACATCTATAATCTGCATTAAAGTCTTATACTGGAAATCATTAATGGCTAAGGCAACCTTGGGGACATCTCCACGTATTCTTATTCTAGCCAAGTTTTGGGCATCTGGAATAATAGAAATACCTAAAAGTAAACCCAAATTGAATGTATCTAAAACATATGTTGATCTATCGGTGGAATACAACTGCTCCATTGTGGTTTTGATATTGTGTCCCACTAAAAATCTTGCGTCTTCAAGATTCACATGGAATTGATCATACATCAAGTTTTTCAAACTCTCCCAATCCTCAGCAGAGTATTGCTGTTTCTCCTTGTATTCTTTAATTTTTGATTTATCAACTAAATCGCTGATTACACTTATATGCCCTGCATCAAGAATAGCTACAGGGGACTTCACACTAGCAGGATCAAGTGGTAGAATTATCAAAGGTGTTTGTAAATCCAACTTGACATTTATTGTTTTGTGCTCTTCCAATGCATATTCTAACCCCATTCTAGTCTGAGTAGTCAATCCTTCGACAGTTGACTCCGCTGCATTCATAATTGCTCCCACGGTATCTAAATGAATTTTAGGTGGCGTGAAAAATTTGATAATTTCTTCTATGAACTTAGGATTGTAATAAATAGTCATCGATTTCAATTTTCCAACAAGACTTGAGTCTGCTTCTTGATCCAATGGATTGTTTTCAAACGATAACTGCAAAAAGGGCTCTTCAAAGCTATCACCTTGGTGGTTTTCTTCATCTTGCTTGACACTAACTATATGTTTGTATAGAGATGTATCGGTGTTGTCTTCAATTCTGAACTCTTCCATCTGGAAACTAGCGAGAAATGAATCTGGGCGCTCATAAAACTGTGTTTTACAGCCTTCAAAAACAATTTCGCCTAAAGTAGTTGTCTTGTTGCGCTTGATAGTAAACCCCCCCTTGTTTAAATGCATTGTGACTTGCATCTTCACCCATTCTCTGGGAATATCCACTGTTACTGCATCGGCATTCTCATCATAATCAATAGCATCATAAAGTGCTTTCCGTTGTTCATCACTCAAAGAAAGATCAATTTTTTCACTAGATTGGGATTCGTTATTCAGTTTTTCTTTGCTCTCATTCAGCTGTTTGGCCCCACCCCACCAGCTTGAAAGCCAGCCACCGCCACCAGTAGATTGGGCATCATTGGCAGATTTACTCTCAGTGTCGTACAAGGAAGAAATATTCTTCTTTTCTTTCTTCAATTCATTTCTAGTGAATGAACGATATAGTTTTATATCTTCATAAGGTAAGTCCCATTCCAAATCATCAAGTGATTTTTGTTGCTCAGGCGACATTTTGTTTTCTAATTTTAATTTCCATAATTTGATATATTCCTTTCTCTGGTCTCGTCTTTTCTCAAAGTATGCCCAACTCCACTTATAATTTCTTTCGTGTATTTCATCTAACACAGCCTTGGCTGCATATTGAAACCATTCCTTTGGAGATTCACTGGGTGCAATTTTAGGACGAAATTTTCTAAATTTTTCAGTTTTCATAAACCAGTGAAATTTGGATGCAGTCCACAACAAATTTTGATATTGTTGGGAATTCAATTCAACTCCAAATTCCTCAAAAAATAAGTCTGTATCAATATGCGGGATAGATGCGGTTGTTCCAGTCTTATTAACTGTCAACTTACCATTACCGGTGACGGGTTTTAATAAATATTCTATGTCAGTCAACGTTTTTTGGAAAGCATCATGCATTTCTTCACGATCGAGATTTGAATACAACTCAGTCTCCTGAGTATCCATGTAACAAGAAAGGTTCTTCAAAGTCAATAATTTCCTTGTAAGCGATTGGGTAATATTGATAAAGGAAGGTACCCAATCCTCATCTGTTGAAACTGCTGACAATTCATCCAAAGTAAATCCTATCGAATATGGAGTCTCGGTTAAAACAGAATCATCCTCATACTTTAAATGTATGTTCTTTATAGTGACTTGGAGGTTATCCACTATTTTGGTTACTAAGGATTCAACAAAGGTTTCATTCTCTAAATCGGTACCCAACTCTTGTGATTTTGCATCCAAAAATGTTTCTAACTGAGCCAATTTTTCCTTTTTTACCGCTTGCAGTCTCAATTCCTCCTCTTCTAAATCATAATCTTGAATAATTTTAGGTGATACCAATAAATAGACATCTTCGATAATAACTCTAACTGGTTTCCCTTTTAAGTTTGACCATGGAATTTGTAAAGTCAATTGCCCCAATTGACCAAATTTAACATCTACTGGTAATTTGAATTTATCAAGACTCTCTTTCCTTAGACGCAAATTTCTCAATTTAACATCTCCACTCCATATTCCAATGTTTAACTGGTTTGTGTCGAAATTTTCCAAATAAGATCCCAAGAAACGATTTACCAAGTTTGCTACGAGTGACTCAAACATATTCTAGCGCTGTAGTAAATCAACTAATCTCTGAAAGTTCTTTAATGGATAAGTGTGATCTATCGTTTTTGATAAAAATGGATTGGTTAGTTTTATAAATTAAGGAGAAAATAATGATTGAAAAAAAAGGTAAAATTAAAAAGGAAAAAGAATTTCAGGAATAAATTGCCAACAAATAGGAGACGTCTTTCTAATTGATGTCGTTTGTCAATTTGTAGTACAAGTAAAATTAGAAAATAGCAACCAACCCATTTTTTGCTTACACAAGCAACATCAAAATCTCGGTCTCTCGCAGATCAACTTGTGAAGTGAGATTATATAAAGGTCGTGTATAATTTACAATACCAATTCCTTTGTATTCTGTCCAACGAAATACAATACAAAACTGTGTTATATATAATACATACATCTATATATGCTTCGAAATAAATGTTAGTTATACTATTCTTAAGTGCAAGCTTGGTTTACCCACTTTTGATAAACATGATCGGCTCAGGATGTGGTGCATTGACCAGCAAGCTTTCAAACATCTACAAGTACAGTAGGAACTATGTCCAAGGCTTTATGCTCTTTCTCTTCAAATGACAATTGGTTGATTGGCACTACTTCCCATATCTTTATTGCTCACCGAGGCCCTCTTGGTTGCTTTCTTTGTAGGTTTCGCCGCAGTATTGCTTGACGTCAGGTATGCTGCTGTATTGGTATTAGCTGTCACAATACTGGGTGTACTGCTATTCCCCATTACAGGTGTCGTCTTATTCCCCATTACAGGTGTTGTCTTATTCCCCATTACAGGTGTTGTCTTATTCCCCATATTTGGCGTATTATTATTAGTTGAAGTTTCGGATTTTATTTTACTTGGAGGTGGCCCTTCAACATCGTGCCCCAACTTTATTTGAGCGAGATTAATGATCGGCAATAGCTTGTTATATTTCTCACAATAATCATCAATGCTATCTTGCACTTTTTTTAACCTAGATACTACCAATTTGTAGTATTCCGTTTGTGATTGATTTGGGGGTATAGTAGCCAACGCTTTGAGGAAAAGTGACATATCATTTCTTAATGTATTTATTTCCGCTTTCAAACGCTCTATCTCATCATAAATCAACTGTGGATCTATTTTTCCTGAAGTTATTTCGTCTATCTTGAGTATATCAGGAAGTTTTCTCTCATTTTTTGGTTTATCAGACATTTGTGGTTTTGTATATCTTTGTAATGGAATGTGCCGCTATTATAAAAGTTAAATGATAATTAGAAAACTCAAGTTAATATGTGGTTACTAGTATCTAGAATCCTTCAAATTGTCAAGATGCTTTATTATGTTTGGTACAACTGGTTGTTCAGTGTCACAGTTTTGATACCCTTCTATTTGTTTTTTTTTAGCTGACTGTACTTCCCTGACCTTTTTTTTTTTTACTCAGTTTTCTACATTCTTCTTGGCTCAATAAACGCTTGAATCAAGTTTGTTAGGAGAATAGCCTAGTACTACGTTATAAGTTTATTTGCATATTAAGACTCGCTTTTCTATATACATTAAGAAACCACTTTCTTCTTTCTCTCCCTAATAATGACAGTTTTGCCGTCATCAGAGAGTTTCCAATTGATCTTATGTTTGGAAACAAGTTCGTCAAAATTCAAGTCATGAGGTAAATAGTTTTGTTCAAGATCAGATTTTTGCAACGTGTAATAGCAACAGCTTATAGTTTTTATTAGACGACGTACCATTTTATCATGACCCAATTTCATTAATGAAACAATGGCTTCGTTTCTTTCTTCATTGTAAATTCTGACCCAATGGTAGTAATTCCCGTTAATCCAGCTTTGAATAACAGTTAGAATTTCCTTTTTATGGGGAATATATCTGAAATATAACTGGATCGCTCGTGGTATATTTTCATTTAGATGTACAAGATGAAGTATTAGGATAGTAGCTATCTCTTCGAACTCCAGGTCAGAAAGATCCAATTCCGCTCTGTGTAATATTAAATAATTGATACTTGGTATATATGTCTGGTAGTGACCCAACACCGAGGATATACGAACTGAAAACATAAAGACTTTTTTATGAAATGCACTAGGTGGATCACAAAGAAGAGCTTCACGTAATTTTCGAGTTGATAAAAGTATTGAATCCATGGTTATATTTTCCGGTTTGGGAAAATCGCTATCGGTGTTGTCTATACTTTGATAATCTTCTTCATTGATCAACTTAGAAAGACCAAGATGTAAAGAATTTGGGGTGCTGCAAGAGCAAAATCGAACAAACTGGAATAGTATTTGGCGGTAAAACTCTACTCTATCATGTTCGTTGTTACGAAGTCTGGTGTCATTTCCTCTACTGACTAACCCAAATTCATCTTTAGGAGCCGACTTAGATTTTGCAAACCTAGCCAATCTTTGTTTGTTCTTCTCCTGTTCTTCTGGTGTTAATGTTGCATTCAGATTAGATCCCTTCTTTCTATAGCTAGACGCTCCGCGCTTTGACTTGTGTGGTGGAACATATATACCTTTCTGAGTGTTGTTCGATTTGAACGGTTTGTTGTTGATGTACTCTGGAGGTGTTTTCTCTATTGATGATGCCAATGATGACAGTGAACTGGAGAAATCATTATCAGTTATGTTGGTATCAGAACCTAAATAATTATCTGATCCCGTCCCTCTCTTGGTTCTGTTGTTACTATTCTGAGTCTGTCCAAATCTCATGACTCAAAACCCTTCGGGATAGAATGTAATTTGAGGTGGTCTACTGTAATATGTGATTATAAATAATCTTGTTCTAGAAAAAAAGAAACATGTACGAAAAAAGACAACCGTACTCACTAACTGTAACATCATAATGTTCTCGAACAAGGCAATTGCTTAAATCAAAAAAATATAAAGATAACCCACTCGTTATACTCTTGTAGATTTCAATCAAAGTATCCAGATACTTCCAGTATTGCCAGCTTTACAATGTAGAAAAGGAAAAAGTAGAGTAATGCTACTAATGACAAATAATCAAATAATTAGTACAATAAAAGTGTATTAATTAATCAAGAACAATAGAAAGAAAGAAAAGGGAAGGAGAAAAAAACATATCGTTGACATTCGTCTCTTCTGGGGACTATTATTTAGCTGCTAATAACAGAGTAAATTCTTGGATATCAATCTCACCATCATTGTTGGTATCAGCTTCTTTAATCATTTGATCCACATCAGCATCAGACAATTTCTCACCAATTGAAGTCAAAACGTGTCTTAACTCGGCAGCACTGATTTTCCCATCACCGTTTCTGTCAAATACTTTGAATGCTTCTGCAATTTCTGCCTCTGAGTCTGTATCCTTCATCTTTCTTGCCATCATAGTCAAAAATTCCGGGAAATCAATTGAACCATCAGAGTTGACATCAACTTCATTTATCATGTCAGTCAACTCACTTTCAGATGGGTTTTGACCTAAAGATCTCATAACTGTACCTAATTCTTTGGTAGTTATTTTGCCATCGCTATCTTTATCGAATAAAGAAAATGCTTCTTTGAATTCAGCAATTTGTTGCTCTGATAATTTTTCAGCCTTTATAAAGTTGATGGTTAGTATAAACGATTGTTGTAGATAGTAGAATCGTACGGACAAAACACATTTCATGTAGAATCTATAAAAGTAACACGGGTAGATCAAAATGAAAAATAGCTAAACACATTCCATGTCACCATGACCAATGAGCTCAAAACGTGTTCTCCTTCGTCTCCATAAGGTTCATCTTGAACAACTGTCACTACTCAAATCATAAACATACCATCTTGAGTTATATTATGTATACAAATCAAAGAAAAAAAAATTAAAGGAAAGGGGAATGAAATAGCAAGCAAAAAAAAAAACAGAACAACCTTCACAGAAATTTTAGTGGTGATTTTGTTTGTTGTCATTTGGAATTCTTGCTTCACTTTAAAAATAGATTTACAGAATTGAAATTACACGACCAGAGGCTTTTTCTTTTATTACGCGGTAAGCCTAATTCAACCAACTGTTAGAAACCTTGATGGATAATGATCAGGAAAACGCCAACTCTGAAGAGTATCCTAGTTTCTTGAGATCTTTAGATGATGAGAGTTTTATCACACATATCCAAGATTTAAACAAGCAGCATCTGCAAAAGAATCGGCAAGACTATCCCTTTGAACATGTCTCTACACCCAAAAAGATGGCGTCTTTCAACAGTGCCATCAGTTCAGACCCTTTTGACGATGGATTAGATGAAGAAATAATCAATCATGTTAACAAAATTGACGACAAGAAAACTTTATCCGGTGACGAAGATGACAGCAACAAAGAAACAGTGGGTAAATTGCATGAATTTGGTGATTATGCCACTTATTTCCATTCTAAAAGATTGAAACAACAAAAACAAGATGAAGAGTATGTGAAATGGGATAAGAAGAGACGCAAATTGCAAAATGTCGAATACGAGCCGAAGCAGATTTTTAGAGGGTGTTCAATTTTTGTAAATGGGCATACGAATCCCTCTATAACAGAGATTCATAGATTAGTGATTCTACACGGTGGACAATTTGTGAGCTACATGGTTAATAAGTCAAGTGTGACACATATAGTTTGTGATCGATTGACACCCCGAAAAAGTATTCAGTTCAAAAATTGTCGCGTTGTGAAAGCTCAGTGGATTGTGGACTCTGTTGCACAACAGACATTACTAGATTGGACACTTTACAGACTGATACTGGAAGTAGCTTATGACCAAAGAAGATTGGATTTTGCCAAACAACTGACTATTGAAGAAAGCAAGGAGATAAACGGCGAATGTGAGAATAATAAAGAGGAGGACTTAGATGGTGAGATAAATTCGTCCTTATTTGGTGAGGATAACGCAGACTTCTTAGATAAACTGCAAGAGTTGGAAACTTTTTTTGAGAAACGTGAAGGTCTTGTACAAGAGCCAGAAGAGGACTTGCCAGTTGTAACTGATGAGCCTCCACAATCGGGTAAAGGTATTCATAAAGTGAATAACAAGTACGTCCTAGATGCACGGCATCCAGACTTTCTTCCAAAATTCTTTGCAAACTCCAGATTACACCATCTTAGTGTATGGAAGGCTGATCTAAGGCTTAAGTTTCTTCGTAGAATAGTGAAGGAAAGGTTGCACCAGCCAGCTAGTCACTTTCAAAATCCATTCATAGACCCAGGTGAGAAAAAAGTAATTATGCACATTGACTTTGACTGTTTTTTTGCTACTGCATCTTGTTTGAAGCGACCAGATCTAGACATGAGTAAGCATCCTATAGCGGTTTCACATGGTGGTAAAACTTCTGATATAGCTAGTTGCAATTATGTTGCTCGAAAATATGGGGTTAAAAATGGCATGTGGCTCATGCAAGCGACAAAATTGTGTCCTGACTTAATTTTGTTACCCTATGAGTTTGAAAGTTATGAAAAATTTTCTTCTGAATTTTACAATTACCTATTGACAAGCAAATTTTTTGATTCTATTTTCCCTGTCCTGATTGATGAAGTGTTAGTTGATGCCACATCTTATTGCCATAGTGGAGTCAGTGATAGTGTGAGTTTAGTAAATGAATTGGCTACTCGCATTCGCAAAGATGTGTTTAAGTTAACAAATTGTCCCGTGAGTGTTGGTGCTTCAACAAATGTCCTCTTGGCCAAATTGGCTCTTAGAAAGGCAAAACCTAATGGCCAGTTTTACTTGTTTGATGACATTGAAAAGTTTTTGGAATCTATATATATAAAAGATTTGCCGGGTTTTGGAAGAGGGATATTAGAGAAATTAAATTCAGAAATACAGTCTAGTAACCCTCAAATCAAAGATGTTGTCACTATACTGAAACAAAGACTTGTCCAGTTATTAGGAGAGAAAACAGGCACCAAGTTGTTTGAATATGCCAGAGGAATGGATGAAACAAGTATCGAAATTGATACCAATAACCCTGAAGCGGTGTTAGGTAGAAAATCTGTTTCGGTAGATGTTAATTTTGGTATCAGATTTGACACTGTTGAAGAATTGGATGATTTTTTGATGAGGCTTTCTCGAGAATTATATCAGAGACTTGTATCTCTCGGTATATGTGGATCTAGTTTAACCCTTAAACTTGCCAAAAGAGCTGAGGGTGCAAGTATAAACCCACCTAAATTTTTGGGAATGGGGCGTTGTGATTTTGTCAATAAATCTTCCAAATTAGGTGTACCAACCAATGATTGGGGTATCATAGGCAACGAAGTGAAAGTACTTTACAGGATGGTGAACATTCCTGTTAAGGAGTTGCGTGGTATTTCAATTACTATTTCAAAACTAGTGGACGCTGAAGGTGTCAAATCTAATAAACAGATGAGATTGCCCTTTAAAAAGGCAGAGAGCAATGCATTGAGTGTGAGGGATTTAAAGCAATTGCAAAAGATGTCTGATTCGAAAGATAATAAATCTCAGAAATTGATATTCAGCAAGCAACTGCCAGAAAAAAGACATGTTAATAAAGTTTTAACTCTGCACGAATTTGCTGATTTCAAAAGCTTGGATTGGGAGGTTTTCCATGTACTACCTGATGAAATCAAACTGGAACTAAAAGTGGAATTAAGACGGCGTGGCATGCTATCAGAGAAATCAACTCCAACAAAGGGGAAAACTTACTTGCAGCAGTTGTTACCCACTCAAGCAGGGAATGCCCCTAAATATATAAGAGTGACTAAATCGCCTCAAAGAAGGAAGTCTCCTAGAAAGAGTAGACTGGAAACACTGCTGCCAATTAAAGTTACAAAACAGGAACCTGTATATGAAGAGTCTCAGTCATATGATACCTCAGTATTAAATGAGTTACCGTCTTCGATTAAGGAATCTGTCATAAGGGATGTGGAGTATAAAGAAAAGATTAAAAAGTTTGACTTGGTTTCAATGCGAGATAAATTGGCTCAAAAATTAGAGAACAAAAAAGTGCCAGTAAACGAGGTTACGTCAGACTGGCTCAAAAGCCAAGAAAAACTTAATAAAACACCTTTATTCTTGAATGAGCAATTGAAGGATAATGAGTTATCTGTAAAGTTGGATGATTGGGTGAAATCGTCCCTACTTCAAGGAGGACCACACGAGGAAGACATGGATTATTTTGCTTTGTTTGTACAGACAATGTTGCAACGAGATCAGTTTAATAGAGTTTTGTTGTTATTGAGAAGGGTTAAGGAAAGATTAAAGTACCATAAAACCTTAATAAACTGTCAAGTTTTCAATGAAGAAGAATATTTGGTGTATGAAGAATCGTTTGAAGATTGGTATAAACAATTAGATAACAAAGTACAGCCACTAGTTGATTGTTATTCAAAGAAGAAAAAGATTCAAGTGGGCTATATAGGAGTTGTTTAGGATCGTTATACAGTCTGGATTGTATTATTGTTAATAGATTAATGAACTCTGTTTGTCCCTTATATACTATTTACCCCCCAAAAAGAAAATGTTTGTAGCGTATGTAAACAAAAGAAAAACGCCCCCCAGAAAAAACCATGTCCACCACCATGCAAGTATTGTCAAACACTGCCAATGGCAACAAAGAGAAAAGTGTATATTACACTATCAGAGTTTGCAACCAAGATAGTAGATTTACTCCCGTCCAATAAGGGAAGACAGTCGTTAGTACTAGGTTTAATCGAGGCATATAAATTGATAGACTTGTGTGATGGAACTATAGATATTTATCCCGCTCAAACTAAAGATCTTACAACATATCACGACGACGAGTTTGTTAAACATTTGATGGGACCTCGAACATTTCTAGATAAAAATTTCAACAAAATTGATAAGGCAGAAACAGATTTAACAAATATTGTAATAGAGGAAAATGATCTAGATGAGAAATATGGACTAACTTTCGATTGTTATCCATTCCCATCTTTGGACTTATATGTGCAGTTAACTGCAGCTTCTAGTATAAATGCTGCTAGAAAAATAGTTCAACAGGTCAAGGAAACCAATGATCAAATAATTGCAGTGAATTGGTATGGAGGAAGACACCATTGCCACAAATCTCATGCAGCTGGGTTCTGCTATGTAAATGATGTGGTACTATCAATTAATATTCTACGTAAAAATTTGGGTTCTGTGTTTTATCTTGATTTAGATTTGCATCATGGGGATGGGGTTGAAAACGCATTCAAGTTTTCCAAAAAAGTTGCTACTTGTTCGATACATAGATATGATATTGGATTCTATCCTGGTACTGGGAGTTTAAAAAGCTCTAGGGAGAATACATACAATATTCCAACTGAGAAGGGGCTAAATGATTCTAGTATGTTATGGATAATCAAAGAAATTGTAGCTCCCTTGATACTGAATTTTGGCCCAAGGGCTATTGTCATTCAATGTGGTTGTGATGGATTGGCTCTAGATACACATAAGGAATGGAATATGACTATTAAGGGGTATCGTGACAGTATAGACTGGATACTAAGTCATTTTAGTGAAATTCCAATAATGTTATTAGGTGGTGGAGGGTACAGCCATACAGAGACAGCAAAATGTTGGACATATCTTACAGGTCTGGTTCTAGGGGTCAGTGATATCGATACATGGGATATACTACCAGAACACAAAAATTTAGATGCATATGAAAAAGATGGTTTCAGATTTTGGACGGATCACAATTCAGGTCCTAGTAAAATGAAAGATCACAATAGTGTAGAATATTTAAATGACATTAAAACCCATTTATTGTCTCTATAAAATTATATATCTACCACTAAACTGTTTAAGATTTATTTTCAAATATAGAACTAAAAGTTTGCATCCAGTTCTCATCCCATCTGGAATTACTCTCCTCTAAAGCCCCTTCCTTTATTGATCTTAACAAGGCATCATCGGTGAACACTTCAGTGACCAAGCGAGCCACTTCCTTTGTTTGATCTGATTTGCTGTTTGTGATTAGTCCATTAACTTTGTTTTTCACCAATTCATCTATGGCTGGGAAATCTAGTGATACAACAGGTACGCCACAGCCGAAAAAATCAACAATTTTCATTGGTAAATCTATGCCACTGGATGAAGTGTGCAAGGAAATGCCCAAATCGGCACATGCTAGTACTTTAGGATAGTCCTCTGAACTTAACCATTCACTTTTCACGCAAACTTTGTTTGTAAACTCTAACTTATCTACCGTCTCCAAAAATTTACCTTTTAAGGGTCCCTTTCCAGTAACAATTAATAGTATTGGTGGCGTGTTTGGTGTATTTTCATAATTTTTCAATGCATCTAGCAAGACATTAAAGTCTTCATCAGGAGTAAATGAAGTTGAGCTGATCAACACCTTATATTTTTCAATGTCAATGTCTTCAAACAACTTGTGTTCTGACATAAACTCTCTCTTATTCGACAAAGGTTGGAATTGTACACCCGGTCTATCGTACAATGTAACAATTTTTGACTTTTGAAATCCAAATTCTTTGACTAGATACTTTTTCATGCTTTTCGTAACAGTTATATTGAGATTGGCAAATCGGCCCAAAATCTTTTCATAAAGCTTCACCAATTTCACAAACGGGTGGTTTAAATTATTGTATCTCAAATTCAAAATTGTATAATTCAAATTGTGCCAATCAATAATTAGCTTGGTTTCTCTACTGAAAACTGTTTTGAATAAAATCACAATCAATAGTATGGGAATACTAGGTGGGTTCTGTATCATAATGTAATCTGATCCTCTGGTGTCCCATAATATACTCCAAATTTTCCCGCATTGTCGAACAACTTTGAGGATCGCAAACATAATAAATGGCAAATTGCTAGTGTTTTTGATTGCCTCTATTGGAATAATATCAATGTTTACATCATCCACAATTTGGTGTGATGGCTCTGTTTCAACATAACCACACAAATTGACATAGTAATCCAACTTACTGAATGACAAAGCATGATAACACATTCTAGGTGAGTGGCCCAAGTCTCCTAGCACAAAAATTGATATTGTTTTTCGTTTGTTTGATCTGTTTTTATGAAATATCCATGGTAATATATGGTAAGCTAAGACTGGCAAGCTAATATAGATCCCAATTAAGCAATATAACCATGGTCCAGAGTATTGCCATACATGATCAAATCCTTTATATTTAATAATTTCTCCCATACCACAGTATAAACTAGTGTTGGACTAATATGTGTATATGAAGAAAAAGTTGTTTAAAATACCAAAAAAAGGAGAAAGATTATAAAGACAAACAAATATTAAACGGAAAATTCAAAAAAAAAAAATTTGTGGTGCTAAAGTCCAAAAAATATAACGACAACTGCAGGACTCGAACCTGCGCGGGCAAAGCCCAAAAGATTTCAAGTCTTTCTCCTTAACCGCTCGGACAAGTTGCCAAATTCGTAAATTTTTAAAAACGACATGCAGGAAACTGAAAGTGTAAGTGAAAGGATAGTTTTGTGCAAGAAATCAGTATGAGTGGTATATGTAGGATGCTAAGAGGGAAAACATATATAAAGAAAACTAATAATCTTCAAGAAAATAGAGAAAGTAATTCAAGAGTATCTATTACATCGATAGGTTCAATTAGTGTACTTAGGTATTTCAAAAATGGTTTGCGTTCTGTTGGTGTTCTGAGAAAAACATTTTTTTTTTTTTCCACAATTTTAGTTTAGTTTTTTTGACCAAATTTTATCTCACAATTGAACATTTTCTTCACATATATTTACCAACCCCCTTTTTACACACATCCTATATTTTGTAAAGCAAATTTTGGCAGTCTATCGTCTTGGAATACCCCCCATTGAGTTTCCCATCTTCTATTACCTTCCCAAAAAATTTCTTTCCATGGTTCATCAAATGCTTCAAAATAATAATACTCAATTGGTAAATCTCGAAATGTACACAAAAAATCATTAGCAAAATATTCCAGATTAGATAAACTGGCAACCGAGGAACCAAATGTGCCACCACCACTTGGCCAACCAATTTCTGAAAGTACGATTTTTGTATTATATTCATTGTATGGTTGAACTTGGAAATTAAGAAATTCTAAAGACCAAATGGTTGCAAATTCCACTGGAACTCCAGCGAAAAAAGGATGAATGTTGGCACCAACAATATCACAAACTTGCAAAAGAGGCAGATCTACCAAAGAACCAATTTCAGATGTTCCTACGGGGATATCATCAATCCCTTTTGATTGCAAAAATGTTTTGGCGTCTTGAATATACTCGATTAATTCATCTCTTGTCTTATCTTCTCGAAATAACACTTCATTACCAATATATATCGAATTGATTAATTCCAGTGGGTTTGGGTACTTGGCAACAATTCTTTTCATTGTATTCATTTGTTCTTCGTTTACAGTATCATTAGATCCAATCCAAACCCCCATTGCTAAAGTCATATTTAGATTCATATATTCAATTGCATCCAAAATGAATTCACTTTGATCACAGTGCATACCATAATTTCTAATTTTCGTGGTAATAGTAGATAACCTAGCCAAATCTAACATTGCGTCTCTTCTTGTAAACCCACACTGCGGTTCCAACGCATTACTCGGAGAATACGCAACTCCAAAAAATAAAGCGTTAGTAACAATACTCATCAATGAAACCACCTCACTATCTTGTCGCAACTCCTCACTAAGCCCTTCAATTGAATTTGGTTTATGAATATGTTCGAGAGGCTCTTCGACTTTGGTCAAATATTTCAGTGATAATAAATACAACATGGGTAAATTCTTGGGGTCACTGAAATATTTTCCCACAGAAGTCTTAGTTCCTTTCCCCAAAATAAACACCGCAGGAGCAAATCCACCAATTAAAATTACAATTATGCCTAATAAGATCACAATAATCCACCAAAACCCTCTTCTGGTTATATTTGAAAACAATTCAGTTGACACTGGGGAAGTGTAAGAATCATTATCACCAACGATTTTGGGAGTCTGATTGTTATCAAAACTTGTGGGGGTTTCCAAAATATTCTATTGCTTTATTTCTATATTAGTATCATCATTATCTTCAGCTTTTGCCATCACTATTTCCAAATCTGGTGACAAAATTTTATCCTTTTCCAATTTAAAATCATTACTTAAGGTATGTGCTTCTAATTTGGAGTTAGCAGAAAGTTTGCTCTGTCTTTTAACCACCCTAAGTGAATTAGTGTCATATGATATTGGCGATATTTCATTTAAATTATAATCTAACTCCTCAGTATTTTTTTTGCGGTAAATTACAGTTGCATTGCGAACTCCACTATCGGAGTTTTTTGTGGCTACTACTGGATACGTAGGTGTAGCTACACTTTCTTGACAATAATTGAGCAAATTGGAAGAATAAGATAACGAAGTTTGAGCATTATCATCATCAATAGTGTTGCTAATAAATGGTGAAGGATGAATTGGAGGTGGAGGTTGTGGTACTGGTGGTGGTGGTGATGGTGGGGGTGGTACTGGTAATCGCAGTTCCTCTGATGCCACTGCAATAGATGTCGAAGGTTGCTGTGGAATTGGAATTGGCGAAATTATTGGAGGAGTTGGTTGCAAAGGTGTTATTTGTTTTTTTATCAACTTCTTCGATTGCGGCAGATTTATTTGTGAGGATTTAATCGAGGAGTTCATTAACGGGGAACCAACAAACCCTTTACCGTATTCTTGAAATGCATGAACTGATTTGGATCTAGTAACTTTATAGGGAAGTACTTTTGTTAGTTTGGTTTGACTTTGAGTACGCTTGTATTGCTGCAACAGTGACTGATCTTGTTTTAATTGGGGTTGTTGCTGTTCTTGTTGCAGCAATGCATTTGCTTCCGTATTTTCTTCAGTAATAAATCGGAATTCAGAAATAGTCGCTGAACGCTTTTGATTTAAAGTTGACTTCCGATTCATGATTAATATCAGAAACAGCAACTTATGAGGAAAAGAAAGTTTTTGATGTCACTATAATTTGATTTCTGATTAGCCGCTCAAATGACCACACACACCATTGACAAATAGTGACACAAATTAAAGAGAGAGGCGGAAAACCAAAAGAAAAAGAAACAATCCCCCCCCATACAGATCTGAATTTAAGGTAATTGCAAGAAAATGTCCCGCCATATCTGACTTTTATCTATGCATTCCTTTTTCTATGGGAACTCTGCTATTTATGATTTGCTAAATCTTCTTCCTTCCCATTTAAGCAAGGAAAGAGCTTAAATCTTTCAAGAAAATACCCACACTGACCACAAAAACTGACTCTGAAAGTTATACTGGAAAAACAACGATAGTCAAAAAATACATTCCACCAAAAATCTATAAATTCTATACTTCTTCCCATATATATACTCGAGATTCAACCCTCTCTTCTAAAACTTTAAAAACAGGAAAAAGCAAATGCAAAATGGAAATGTGATACTCGAAATTGTCCATATTCAAAATATTATCTCTAACTCGATCAACATTTGCAACAAGCAAAAAGCATGTTACCAATGAATGTAGCCATATTGGTGACACAACCTTCACCATTGTTTGGACAACAATTAAGAACACCAAAACAAGTACAACATTCAATACAAAATTCAGTACATTCATTTGATTCTCTTTGATAACCACTAGTAGCAGTAAAATGCGAGTTGATATCGTCATCACTATCTGAATCGGAATCAGAATCAGAACTAGATGATCCGTTATTCGGGTTACTTGATTCTCTTGATTTTAGATTCTGTGAATTTTCATTATTTGATTGTGGCTCTTGTTTCATAGCTGGTGAAGCCTTTGGTTCATCTGTAATAGGTTTATCATTAACGTTTATTTGTGGTCTTTGATCTAATTCTTCTAATGGAATATCTTGTTGTTTCAGGGACATTATCAATACAAGTTGGAAAAAATGACGTTGGGGTATAAGTTAGAAAGGGGAAAAACGAAAGTGAAAATCGAATAGCTGTGGGGGGGATTAGTAGTAGAAACAGAAAAAGCTGTGCTAGTCTATAGATAGATCAAACAATAATCCGAATCAAGGAATAAATAATAAAAAAAAAGAGCAGAGCAGAGTAAGGATAAAATATAATAAATATAAAGATTTCAGGTGGTATTATTTTTTTTTTCAAAAACAAAATGGTTATTTGTTTCAGAATCGATTAATATCAAAGCAACAGGAAACAGAA
>OKCY01000025.1_pt1 | contig 18382 bp, 6 predicted proteins | sample 1613071 | NCBI WGS metagenome assembly OKCY01 (sample SAMN04436834, study PRJEB24849) | human gut metagenome | biome: human gut; feature: NICU; material: stool | host: Homo sapiens | place: USA: Saint Louis, MO | collected 2011-07-12 | reverse complement strand
TTTTCTCTTCTTCCCATTAAAGCACTAGCATTTTGATTCTTATTACCTGGTCCTCCAATCAGACTACCGGTAGTACTATTGTTGTTATTATTATTATATCTTGCTGCCACAGGTACAAATCCTGGATTCACTCTACGTTTTTGTTGTTGACCACCACGACTAAATTGGAAATCTGGATTATTATTCAATACATTTTCAGATATAGTTGGTCCTCTAACTTGTTGTTGTTGTTGTGGTGGTACAGGTACAGGCCCTTGATTTGGGAAATAAGATCCTGACACTGGAACTGGACCTGGACCTGGACCTGCTCCTGGTGGTGGTACACCTCCACCACTTCTCATTGGAGTATTATTATAACCCATATTTGGTGACGGAGAATATTGACCAGTAGGCCTATATTGTTGTTGTTGAGGTGGTTGTGGTGGTGGTGGCATACCTTGTTGATGTATAGGTTGATATTGCTGAACATGAGAGTATTGATTAACCACATTTGAAGGTAAATACCCAGTACCACTTCCAGAATTACTTCCATAATATTGAGGATTAGGTGGTCGTTGTGAAACACTAGTGAAATCAGAATCATTATCAGAATCATTAATATTAACAATTTCACGTCGATTATTAGCCAAATCTTCTTCATCATCATCGTCAAAATCATCATCCAATTCAGTAAATGGTTTATGACCTTCAACACCAAGATGATGATCAAAAACTCCTGGTTGATAATTATTTCTACTATTGTTACTGTTATTATCAACAATTGGTGTACCAGGAGGATAAGGAAGTGATGATGATGCAGTATTACCATTATTGCTACCGGAACCACTTAATGAACTTGGTTGATAAGCATTAGGTTTATTTCTTTGTGTGAAATCAGTGGCAGTTTGTGGATTGTTATAATAGGAAGATGAATTACTGGTGAGGGACCCATTTTTATGAGCAGGAGGATTCATACCAGAAATAACAGTACCTCCTGATCCAACACCAGAACCAGTAGTAGTCGATCCACCATTCATAACACCTCGAGAATTATTAGTAGGGTTTGAGAATTTATTCATTGCCCCACCAGTGAAATTGGTACTACCAACATTATTGGTAGTAGTGGCTGTGGTAGCATTGTTATTGTTATTGTTATGGGGTTTATATTCATAATCATTATCAAGGGAATTACTTGTTTTGAAAGTAGATGTTTGAATATGATTAAATTTATCATCAATACGACTATAATTAGTAAATCTTCCAAAATCTTCATTATCGAAATTAGATTTAGCATCATTATCATCATCATCGTCGTCATTTCCAACAACTGTCAAACTTAAAATTAAAAGAATCAATGAAATAAATGTAATAGCTCCAGCTGCCACTAAAGTCCAAGGAACCCAAGTTACATAAGGATAAAAACATAAAATTACAACCACACAAGTAATAATTGTTGCAATCGTGGCAAGTACATTAACGAAAATTCCAATCAACACCGTTACACGAGATCCAAAATGAATTACAAATATAACAATCAATAAAATCAAATCAAATCCAAGGGCAATAGGTGCTAAAACAAATATTTTTGCCAATGTGGTTCTAGTATCATTCATAAATAAATAACCTGACAGATTATCTTTTATGGAACCAGTAAAATCAAGTGGGTAACCAACAATACAATTATCACTGTTTGATGTCAGACAACTTCCAAATATCCCATATTTATTATCCAGAGTTTTACTCAAGGCAAATATATCAACCACAGGATAACTAATGGTAGCAAATAATAAAAATACAAATGATACTAGTATAAATAGGAATGATATAGTATGATACCCTGCTTTAAAAGACATCTTCTGTTATGTATGAATGAATGTATGTATGTATGTATGTATGCGTGTATATGTGCAAATGTGAACTTTGATCCCAATGTATCAAATAAATAAATAAACCTTCAAGGTTGTTAAAATAGTGGTCCTCTCAAGCTTGGACTGTCAAGTGATACTATTTAGTGATTTCCCACCTTTTGAAGAAAGTAACAGTTGTAAATAATTCAACGTTGATCTTTTTGACAACTAGTAATGATAACAAAAAAAAAATGAAATGAAAATACAGACAATACAACTCAAAATGAAAATGAAAAAAAAAATTTCTTGGAATGTCAAGAATGAAATATTTAATCAAAAGTTATTAAATAAGGAAACAATAAAAAGAAAAAGTAAAAGAGGAAGAAGAAAGTAAATTTGTAGTTGTAGTTGTAGTGGTTATTGTTGTTGTTGATAAATTTGTTTGAATTAAAAAGAAGTTACGCGGGAAACAGAGAATTGACTGACTCACTGACTGAGTTTGTTAGTTAGCGTGTTTAATATTGTTGTTACACTAAATCAACCAACAATACTGCTAATTAGTTGTACCGTGTTTTGTGTGTGGATGCGTGTCTGTGTGATCAAAAAAAAACTACTACTGACAAGGCTGAGCTCGTTTTTATTAATGTATGTGTGCATGGATGCGCGGCTCAACTTCACTTTAAATTTTAGTTTGCGTGGTAGTCGTGGTTAGAGGGTGGGGAGTGCATTGGCTAGCCATTCTACCAAGTCTTCATTAACACTCACTATTCATACACATGCACCCTGTTATAATAGGTTACTGGGGGTTGCTTTAAATCACAACTCTAGGGTTTATAAATAGCAACATTGCTGTGGCTATTGCTTAGGCAACTAATTGAATATCCTTGACAATAACTACAAGGGGGGGGTGAATAAGCCAATTAGTTGTAGCAATCTAATGACTTACTTACTTACGAGTAACTTGATGTAGATCTCTTATAGAATTGCCTTGCGTTTACGGGGATCACACATACACGTGAATTAGTGAAACAATTTTTTTCGATAATTATGGATATCGACTAAATATAGATAAGCAATTTAGTTCAATTTAAATAACGAAAAAAAAATAGGAGATTAAGAAGAGTCTATAGAATAGACGAAGATTGTAAGGCGTGTTACAATAAATATTATTAAAAAACCCACAACTCATAACCATAACAACAACAATTATTGAAAACCTGAAATTCTCGAACTCTATCTGTTTAGCAATGTTTTAAATTTTTAGTTCAATCTGATGAATTCAAAGTTATCGATCAAAGCGAATTAAAGTGCTTTCGTTTTACAGACTTTATTCAATTAAAGAGCTAAAAGAAAGAATACTTAAATGTACTTCCATGTTTGTCAGTTCCCAATAACGGTTGTGTATACTTGATAACACCTATTGTAAGAGTCGATAAAGGTTAATTAAGAAACTGTACATCCATATGTTATAATAAAATATCATTCATTAATTTGCTGTACACACATTATCACGTAAACGCATACTACTCTATTTTGACCCTTCATACCAAATATCAGGAGCTTCTAAAATATATCTTTCCATAGCTTCTCTAAATCTTATACGATATTGCTTTGGTGTAACAATGGTTGGATCTTTACCTCGTTTATTCCCACCAATCAAATTATTACCTTTGACCCAATTTTCCACTTTTTTATCCCAAGTAAATGTTCTTAACCAATCAATAATCCCCAAATACAATTTTTTCGATGAATCATCAATACCAATGACTAAACTATAATCCATAACATCCATGGCAGATAAGAAACTAGTATCATTAAATAAACATCCTCGTAATAATTTCTTCAGTTGTTGTCCAACAAACACTGGTGATTCATAAATATATTCAATCATATTTTCATCCAATAAAACCTCATTTTCTTTCCCCGTTTGTTGAACATGACGATTCCTCATTGATCCTTTAAGATCGAAAATTCTTGTGGTTTTATGATTATAAAATAAATTCTCCATAATTAAGAAATCCATTCGGAATATTTTCCCCGTAGTAGTGTTTTTGATTTGTACTTGATAAAATCCAAATATTTTAGCAATGGCTGTAGTTAAAGTATTAAACATTGATTGACTAATATATTTGAAATAAAACGGAGCAATTGAAACAAATGATTCTAATTCCAGTTTCGATAATTCTTTTAAAATATATCGATTATCTAACGTTTTCAAAAAACTCGATCCACTTTTACCTCCACTAGATTGCCATTTAACACATCGACTAAGACTTTGAATGAAATTATCATCATTACCACATGCTTTTCTCAAAGCTTCAAATTGTTCACTATAGAAGATTTTGCATGATAAATTTGTATTCCCATCAATAAATTGATATTTCAAATGATTAGATTTATTTCTCGTCAAAATCGATTCCAATGGATTGATATTGTCATCATTGTTATTATTGTCACCACTATTATTAGTTCCTCCTCCTCCTCCATTGATACCCCCTTCTTTATTCAATTTCTTTTTGAATTTCTTTTCTATCTTGGCGAATTGAGCTCCCTTTTTATTATCACTTGCAAGTAAAGATTCACCCGCTTTCGCATTACTACTGTTGTTTATTGATGACTCTTCAAGTTTAGTATCCCCAACACTAGTTACAATACTGGCACTCTCAGTAGTAATACCACTATTACCCACTTCCAGTTCAACACCTGGTTTATCATTATGGGGCTTATTCTCTTGTAAATTCAGGTTTAAAATTCCACTATCACCCATTCTATTCTTTTCAAATGCATTCTTAATTTTTTGTTTGTAATCATTTGAAGAAAGACAAAATGCCACTAATGAACTTGGTTCATCTTCTCGAACAATAACTTCAGAATCTGCAAATGTATGTTCATGACTCTCCAATGGATAATTCAAAGGGTCCCACAATGTAGCAGCTCTATCAGCCCAGAAATTCGTCAATGATTTTAATAATGATTGCTTTTCAGGAATATCCAATTGTTGTTGCAGCTGTTGCAGCTGTTGTTGTACTTGTTGTTGCAGTTGCTGTTGTGACAGTTCTTGTTGATTTTCCGTAGTTTGTCCTTTCTCCTGTTCATCTTTCTTAACAACAGCAATATCCTTCTTTTTCTCATCATCAACTCCAGGACCAACAACATCTTCAATCTTATTGTAAATCTCAACAATTGGTTTACTATCAAAAATAGGTTGAGCTTTAACTTTTGATTTACGTTTCAATTCTCGTTCTCTATGTTTGGAAAATTCTAAAGAAATTTGATCATAATACATTTTATCAAAAAAATTCGCCAAATGAATCACTTTATTTTGTGATGGAATCACTGTATTGATTGATTTCAATGAACTATCTGAGCCACGATGAGTCAACAATTGCGTTGGTGTAGTTTTATCACCAGTTTCAGCCGTTTGGTTCCATTTATTTATTCTCTCCGATATATTAGAGCCCAGTTCATATAATGTACTTTGTGGGAACATTTTAGTTTCAATGTTGGAATCGGATAAATTTCTATTCATAGGTAATTCACGTGGCTTTTTCGGAACAAATTCAGGGAATGGTTTCAGCAACTCATTAGTTGATTTATCATCAGTGTTTTTACTATCGCCATCAATTTCCATTGAATCTTGACTATTATCAGGTGTCGACTTGTCTGAACAATCTTTGTTTGACGATGCCTTTCCATCATCTAAGGCGGCAGTCTCTTTAGAACCACTAGTAGATTCATTTTCAGTTACATCGACAACTTTCTTATTATTATTATTATTATTATCTTCATCTTCATCATTGTATCGATCCATCAAAAACTTTCGCAAATGAAATTGGGTAATCTTATTAACCTCATTCTCACTAGGTAAATATGTCCTTTCAAATTCATTAAACTCATTATCCCAATAAATACCCAATTTTTGCAAATCTCGTAACACAACATTCAATGCAAGATAATTTGTCGGAATGATTTTATCATAAATTGATTGCAACCTACCATAAATGCTATCTGATTGCTCTTGTAATTTAATTTTCAATTCTTCAATTTTTTGAATCCCATCTTCTGCCTTTTCAAATGTATCCAATTTCACTCGTTTTAATCGTTTCAAAACCGAATCGAAAAATACCTCAGCTTTAGTTCGAATGAATTTATAAGCATCAATTTTAAGTTTAATATCAATATTAGTTATAAATTCCAATTGTTTTTTCGGAACAACAATCTCATAATTATCAATAGTAGAATATTCAAGTCGAATAACCAAATTATTAAATCCAAAACATTTGACATAGCTTTTGAAAAAATCATGTGTACAACCTCCAGAAACACCTTCACCATAAAAATTCAACTCAAAAAATTTACCAATCGATAAATAATACGTTTCATCACTCATGGCAATAATTGGTGTTTCATAATTACATTCCTTACAATAACTCCACATGACTCTTTGGTTTTTACCTTGCATTTCACCATTGTTAAGACACTGAATATCATATTTTTCAATGATTAAATCCACTTTGGCTTTACCATGAACATAACTCTTATAATGATCCAAGTACGGTTCACCACATTCACCACAAACTTTCAGACTTTCATGGAATGCTTGATCAAGAAACAACCCAAAACATTTATCATTGTCTGTATAATAATCAATAACAATAATTGCTGGTCCAGAACAAGGTGTTGCATGTTTAATGGAAACCGTCGAATGCAATAAATGAATATTTCGATGACATATTGGATACAATTGATATGATGGGTATTTCATACAATTTGACCATATTCTAACACGAGCCTGATATTCATTAATCAACAATTTCAAATGGGCCTCACTAGCAAATTTAAGGATATTTAGTAAATTAGCTTCCTTACCAGGCAATTCTTCCAATTTATAATCAATCTTTAATTCCGTTAGCCATTCTTCTTTGATATCGTCAACTGATGACAACTTTTGTATTTCAGCATTTTGTTGGGCAAACTGGTGCACTGCATAATACGTATAAATTGTTTTTGCCAAGGGATTAGGTAATGAATACTCTACAGGAGGTGATAAACTAAGTTTTCTTTCACTGAACAGTTTAACATAATTGACTACCTCTGCTGGGTCTAATTTCAAGTCATGCAATTTCCCATTTTCATCACCCTCAATTGTATTATCACGAATCTCCTGCAATTTTTGTTGAATATCAACAATTTTGGGATTCTCCGTCGGCTTCACATAAGACAACAGCAAATTATCCAAAAAACTCTTTTCAAATCTAGCATTTATATAACCTGGCATTAACGTTTCGGCTGCATACTTCACATTATTCAATAAATTGTTATTTCCACCACGTATTGATATGGTGAATCCCAGATGGATATCACAACCAGTGAAGAACACAAACGTTTTAATTTGATTTTGGTATTTATATCTCTTGACCGCAAAATTTTCACATAAACCCAACTTACCCTTTTTAAAAAATAAATCATTGACCGATTGGAAAATATCTGCTTTAGTGTACCTTGAAATTCTCTCAATAACTTGAGGTTTGACATTTGAAATCACAGTGATACCGGCATCTTCAAACAATTTTTCTGCTAAACCAGAAACGGAATCTCCAACAACAATAATGTCTGGTTCCATAGAGACCAAACGTGACACCAAGTTTGTGATATATACCGATTGTTGTGCATGAATAATTCGTAGACTTATAAATTGTTCTTTTTGTTTCAAATATTCAATAGGGAACATAAGCAATGCTATACGAGGATTCGAAATCTTTGAAGCCATCCTTTTGGAATCAATATTCTTTGTCATAAATAACCCATCAACCAATTCAGTCTGTTCTATTTTACCACCCAAAACTTTCTTTATCTTCACATATTGTCTTATATCTAATGTGTCTGTCAATTTGATTTCGTCAATGTACCCAAGCAGTTTCTGAAGAACAGCCACCCATCGTTCAATTTCAGTTTCAATTTCACCATCTTTCAAGGACTGGCGCAAAACAAAATCTAAAGTCTCATTATACAATTTGTCTTTATTATCCACAGTTTTCCCATCTTTCCATGAAATCAAATCACGTGATTCACTGGTAGCCATCAAATGATCATCCAGACCAAAATAATCGTTTCTTTCTCCAGAATGATACTTCTCTAAACCGGTACTAGCAGATATTTGTGGTCCAATGGGTGACATCTCCGAGTCTATGTTTGCCGAAGAAGTACTGACATCATCAGTCGCAGCTATACCAGCAGTCAAATTAGATGAGTTACCTCCTGGTGAGGCTGGTGATGCAATAGGCGTTAAAGAAGAAGTGTATTGGGGTCTGTGGTTTGATGGCTCCAAACTTGGTAGACGCAAATTACTTTGTGAAAGTATCAGCACATTCCTAGTTGCCTTTGCTTGTCTTCTTGTCCTCATTCTTTGAAGAGAAGCATGAGCTCTGGCCCTAGACCTTATATTCTCGGGTTGATGTTTACTAGGATCTTCACCAGTTAGCTCAATGGAATGATTTTGAAATACATTAGCAAGATTGGCTGCAGCACTTCTATTCATTGCACCTCTAAACAGCGGATATCCACTTTTCATAATAGGAAACTCACCCAAAGTTGGTACTGTGACAGCAGAATGACTATGCATTGGTGGTGGCTGATGTGCTAAAAGTGTCGAGCCATAACCATGCGTCTCGTTTAATGAAGTATATATAGACATAGCATGTTCGTCTTCTTCATTGTCCGACAAATCAACACCCTCATTCTTAGCATTCTCGTCATCATCGTCGTCGTCATCGTCATCATCACCGTCATCGTCATCAAAGTCACTTTGACCTCCAATAGTCATTTCTTTTCCATATTTACTTCTGATACTTTGAATATCTCCTGGCTCCAAAGATAATTCTCTTCTGAACCTTGAAGGATCCCTGCTAGACCCTGATAAAACTCTCATATTAAACGACGGAGTTCTAGTCATAAAACTGTTATAAATAGACCCGAGATTATCCAAACTACGACTAGTTAGGTTAGCATTCGATAATGTAGGCGATAAATGGCTTTTTATCCTGGTCTTGTTTGTATTTTCTGATTCAGAAATACCAGCTGAATTATTGTACTGTGAATGCAGATTGCTATAAGTATTGTGATAATGATTATGAAAGTGTCCGCCCTGTGGCTGATGTTGCTGTAGCAGATTTTGTTTCTGTCCATATTGCGGATGCTCCGGCAGCAGATGATGATTATGGTAAAATTGACTATTCGATTGGTGAAACGTTTGTGGCAATGAGTTCATATTAGAACTATATGGTGCACCTGATGTCTTTAAAATGCTTGAATTCATCAAGGAATGTCTCATAAGCGGAATCTCAACTGCTTCTCCTGTACGAGTTGTGGGAATAGCCATACGTGGAGCTTGCCTTGGATGCACTTTAATTGATTCATCTGGATATATAAACTGATTATTATTACTCCTCGAAGGTGAGCTAGAATGACTAGTTGATAAACTGTTTTCTAAATTGTTATTATCTTTCAACAGTGGCTTTCGAGATAGAGAGTCGGTTCTGGAACTGTCTCGATTAGATCCCATTGACATTGATCGAATTCTTGACAAAGGATGGTTTGGTACAAGTAAATCTTCCGCCTTGGTCTTTGGCACTTCTATTTCCTCAGCTGAAATAACTTTTTCTCCATCAGAATCATTTGCACTTGACGAGTCATCACTTAAATATATAATCACATCACTATAACAAGGCTTGCAAACTCGGAGTTTATCGTTATACGGTTTTTTTGCAGAATTCTTGGTGTTATTCCTTTCATCTCTATGTTGGTTATATGAAATAAACAATGTGCAATCTGAACAAAATATTTGTCCACAAAAACGACAATGGTGTTTCCTTCTGAATGCAGTAAATGGTCTAAAACAATTCAAACAGTCAGATACAAATGCATCATTCATCCAATATTTCTTTGGGATTCCACCATTTTTCAAAGGATTTTCTGAGGTTTTTGTTGGCTTCTTCTTTTTTCTCCGTTTAGAAGCTATAATAGATGATGCTGATGATGCGACGGCTTCAATATTTTGATGGATAATACTTCTTGCATTGTCCAAAAGTGTCGATGGGGTATTCAATGATTTTTGTTTATTCGCCGAAACATCTTTGTTTTGTATAGCATGAAATGTCGATACTGTCGGAGATTGTCCAAAACTAGGAGTAAAAGTAGCGCTGTGTTTGCTTTCAGCCTTGATAGGAGCCGACTTAGCAACAGAGTCACCGTATCTTGCACCTAATTCAAATTGTAGATGATTATTCATTTTAGAAATAGAACTCAAGTTTGAATCCGACCGATTCTCTATGTAAGCAATATCCGATTGGGGAGTTGCTGAGTTTTCTGAACCTTCATTATGAGTGCTATCCAGTTCATCTGCAGAATCGTCTGACAATTCAATATCATTGGGCAAATTGTTGAATATTGACGAAATCTTGTTTTGCAACCCTTTATCTTTAGACTTCAAATCTATACTGGATTCCTTTTTATGTGTGGGTTTACTCTCCACATTACTCTTGTCATTAGTAACATTGTCAATATCAACTGATGCCAGTGCAGTGACGTTAACCACTGAGCTGGTGGTACTATTCGCCATCGATTGCATACGGGGGAATTGCATGGTAGATATTCGTAGGGTCTTGTTGTCTGACGTGACTCTTGGTGTATGTGCTTCATCAATTAAGTTCTGTCGCAAAGAAAGAGCGGGTGTACTAGTGGAAGGGGGCTGCTTGGACTGTTGTGGCTTAAATGTCGCCCCTGTTGATGTCTCATTCGTCACAATAGACACTTTATCAATTGGTGTTCTATTTGTTTCACTTTTGATAATTGGATTCATTATTTCTAATTTGTTTCCCTGTGCATCCCCCTTTAAATCTAATGGGCTTGAACTTCTTGTGATTCGTTTGCTAGTATCTTCCTTAACCCGTAACCGCGTGTCAGTTTTTGTAGATAAATCCATGGATATTGGTGTGTCTACAATTTCATCATTTTTAGGAACAGGCGATGCATCACTTCCAATGGCAGTTGCCTTTAATTCACTAACACGATTGGTAAATGGTGATGTATCTAACACATTGGGTTTTGGTGATGTATAATTCTGGGAATAGTTTTGAACAAGAGTTGATGCATTTGTTGTGACCTTTCTCAATGTTTTAGTTAATAGTCCTGTAATCGATTTAGTGTTCTCAACTTCTGGGTCTGGAATAGTAGGAAAGGATACATAATCGACGACACCCTTATCGTACAGGTCTTCGTCATCACTATTGTTGGTGTGAGAAGGTATTCTTTCTAGTAGTGGTAACTTGCGTTTTGAATTGCTCATGTCGTTAGGAGTATCTGGTGGCGACCCAATCATAATAACAAAACCAAGTTATTATATAATCCAATCTTATGATAGCAATGAATACAAAGAGGATTAAATAAAGGGAGAAAGTTGAGTGGAAATGGTTTGTAAACCAAGAATGTGTTGCCAATATTACACCAAAAGGAAAATAAGGAAGTTTTTAATAAATTATTGTTGGAAAAACAAATAAATCAATCCTGCATCTTTACAAGAAAATATCTGAACTGCAAAACGTCTGATTGTTTAATAATATCTGAGATGTTGTATCAGAACACTTTCGAGTGTTAAATGTCTGAGATGATACTTCATTAGTTAATGTTAGAAAAGAGGAGATGAATCATGCGTTAAATTACAGAATTACGAAAATATCAAGCTGTCATAATACGTTAAAGTACATGAGTACAAAAGTATGAAGGGAGCAAAGAAAAACAATATAAAAGGAACAAGGGGTTCCTTGGAAAAGAATTAGTAAATAGGAAATTTTAGTTAGTATCGAAATTAATAAATATCATCTGTATCAATGTCTACCACATCTAAAAGAACTAATAAAAGATCAAGAACAGAATCTGAATCTTCTGTATCAGCTCTGTCTCAAACTAATTCTGAGAAGGATGTCAATGCTCCACAAGAATCCATTATTACTGAATCAACATCTTCTATGCAGTCTCCTCAAATTCCTCCAAGTCACGAGAGTAACTTCATATTCCAACAATTATACATTCTCCGCGTCATAATTGTCGTGTATTAAGTGCGAAAAAACAAAGACAAAACAACAAGCGCAGTAATAATCTACTGATTCCCAGTCTCCCTGTGTCTGTAATTTTGTATGTAAAAATATTAATTAACGAGGTATTCGTCGTCAATTCGAAATATAAAAATACATAACTACATGATTGGAAGTATTTGCTCGATCAAATAAGCAGACTGTAATAAATCAAGATCTTGTACCATCATATTTTATTATGTTTCACTCATAAGCGAAAGACAGTATATAATTCAAGTTTTGTACTCGGGCAGTATTTTTACACGATATATATAACCAGCCCAATAATGAAAGAAGAAAAAAACAATTAGAATCACAAAATTTGAAATTGTATACTATACATCTAATCAGATTGCTTATTGTTAATTTTTCCTTTTATTATAAATAAGTAAGTATGTATGGTATGTAGGAGTGTAAGGAGACAACAATAACCATTCACAACACATACACAAAATTTGATACAACAAGACGTTTGTAGTGTACACCTGTCCAAAAAAAAAAAATCAAAGAGTTGAATATGGCGGACGAGAATTAATTTAATAATTGTGAGGATTAAAGAAAAAAAAAAAAAAAATCCAAACGTAAGTTCAAGTTACGCCCAATCAATCTCAACTTTTTCATTACCATACATTTCAATTAGAATTGGCATTCGTTTAACACTGTTTGCCTAATCACTGATATAATTTACCACATATTGAACTCATTTAAATATTAATTTAGTTGAATAATTGGATAGCAGGTAAAAGTTTTGTCAGTTTTTTTGTGGTTTATTTTTTTCGTCCTCCCTTTCATTATTTTTTTCCTTGAATAACCTACTTTGGGTTAACATACACATATAGTTAGAAACATCCACCATGTCAACAACAGGATTACAAAGACGTCGTGGTGCCAAACAATCAACACCTAAACCAAGAAACTCAGATTCATTCGATGAGAGTCGCTCCCCAGCATCACCAAATAAACCAGACCATAAAATAGGATACGATGATAAAGATATCAAAGATCCAAGTATCTTAAAACAACCATTATTGACATTGATGGAAGAAGTTTTGTTGATGGGACTTAAAGATAAAGAAGGATACTTGTCATTTTGGAACGACAATATTTCTTATGCTTTGCGTGGATGCATATTGTTGGAATTGACATTCCGTAACAAAATTACTTTGGTTAATGATCCAGCAAGACGTCGTTTTGAGTTGAGTGATAGATTAGTGGAGGTTATTGATGCCGAGCCAACTGGAGAAGTTTTACTAGATGAAGCATTGAAAATCATGAAAAATGACGAAAGCAATTTATCTGTCACCAATTGGATTGATTTATTGAGTGGTGAAACTTGGAATTTGATGAAAATCAATTACCAATTGAAACAAGTTAGAGAAAGATTGGCTAAAGGTTTGGTTGACAAAGGGATTTTGAGAACTGAACGTAAGAATTTCTTCCTTTTCGACATGGCAACTCATCCTGTTGCTGATAAATTATCCAAAGAATATATAAAGAATAGAATTTTGAGTATGTTAGTGCTGAGAAACGTTGACTTGGACACAGTTTCAAATGAACAATTTCCTGCTGATACATCTTTCAGATACTTGAGGACAGTATCGTTGGTATGTGGTGCATATGCTGCTAATGTATTAGAAAATGTTTTGCTATCATTAAACTACGAAAAGAGAGACCAAGCTTTTGCCAGAGCAGATGAATTATTGGCCGATTTCAGTGAGTTCCCTTTCAATTTGTCTCATCAAAGTCCTCTTGGATTAGGATTAAATTTGGGTCAAGAAGTTGGTGATGAAATAGAAAAATCTTCTGCATCTGAATTACAATTGGAATTGATTGCAGCTGTTTTGAGCGTATTTGCCAGAATGGATTCAATACTTTAGTTCAAAGAATAGAGTAAATAAGAAGTCTAGCATATATATATATATAAGTACATATAATCAAAGGTTTAAATATAATAGGATAAAACTTTCTGAAAGCATCCTGATAGTGCAGTTGTAATGTTCATTTCGACTGATTTTACATTTCTTTGTATTTGAATCTAGCTGTGAGGAAAGATTGTTAGAAAATATCCATGCAACCTGATAAGTTTTTTTTTAACAACCATGGAGGTTATTTGCTGATTTTTCAAGTACTTCTACACCACCTAGTTGATCAACAAAATTCTTTACCAAACATCCATCATTTGTCACTGAAACATCACCAGCAGAATCCCACCACATCCCACCACCCAATTGTCTCAGTTGTACAAAGCTAGCTTTTATTCTAGCACACTGGGGATTATCAAATGTAATTAATTGCTTACTATGAGAATCATATTTTAATGCACCCACTTTGCGTGGATCAAAATCTTCATAATCGAATGTATCACCAAATTTGTTATAGTCCACAACATCAGCTTCTATACAACCTGATTTCCTCTCTTTTGTAAAAGGAACACCAATTTCTGGTCGATCAACACCATGAAATATTCTTCCATACATTGGCATCCCTAATATCAATTTTGTTGGATGAACTCCCTTGTTAATATAAGTTTGGACAACATCAGATGCATTCAATGAATTATCCCCATTATTACCAAATAAATTAGAATGGAAAGCAGTTTTCGAAGACCAGCCTTCACCAGCAAAATCATAACACATTAAATTCCAAAATGTCAAATATTTATCCATTTCTTGAATCTTCAAAATTTCAATATTATCACTACCACCAGGAGCCGCTACCGTGATAATATATTTTGAATTTAATTTATTTCTTAATCGAGCCAAAAGTTCAACTAGTTTGGCCGCTTGTGTTGAATTTTTAGGGTATTCCCAATCTATATCAACCCCATCAAATCCATATTTCTCAACAAATTCAATGGTACTATTAACAAAATTATCAAATTTGGTATCATTGGACACCACACTTTCAAATAAATGACATGTCCCCCATCCACCTATAGACATGATTAATTTCAAATGACGATTTTTCTTTTTCATTTCATAAAATTGTTGCAAATTGCCTGTAATTGATTGATTGGGTGATGGTTGTGGCATTTGTAAATCACACCATTCATCACTAAATTTTAATTTCCCAGTTTGTTCATCAATAAGTATAAATGCATAAAATATATGGGTATAGTATTCAATTGGTATGTCTTGTGGGAAATGCTTCTTCTGATAAACAGACCAATTTGAAAAATAAACACAAGTCTTAAATAATGGGGTTGAGGTTGTATGATGAAGTCTTTGTTGGAATTTATTCATCATTTTATGACACATTATGAATAGTGAATAAGAAAAGTGATTTTCGTTAGAGAATCAATACATGGGACTAGTGTAGGCTGTGTTGAAGAAAATGGTTGGTAGTAGGATGCGGTTGCCACAAAGAATCGTGGCATAACCATAACCGTTCTGGCGTAATTACTGTAGCACGACCAAATTATACAGCGCACTTAGTATTACCGTGTTTGTTTGTTTGGTATGTTCGCAACAAATCTTCACACACATATACAACGCCCTCAAAGGCAAATAGATTTTTTTTTTTCACCACCACCACATTTCAGTAATTTTGTTCTTTCAATTCTTGCTTTCACTACCGTTTGCATAACAAGAAAGAAATTACGCTAGAATGACATTAGAATTACCTTCGGATATCCCGCTGACCATTCCTGCAAATACTAAAATTTACAAAGATGATTGCATGTATTCTTTTGATACACCAGAGAACAATTTGTTAGGATTGGATATTGATCTTAAAACATATCGGGCTTATTCTCGAAACAAGGATTTCAATTACACCAAACAAAATTATGACAAAACGGGGAATTATTTGTATTTGAATATCAAAAAAAATTTAAAACCACAAGAAGAAAGAAATAAATTATTGTATGACGATAATGGTGAAAAATCTCCCAAAATACAGAAATTGGAAATCAAAAATGTATCTGATGATGATTACTACAACACTGAAATATCCATTTATGATATCAAAGATGATAAAAGTTATAGTAGAGATGAATTGAGTGATGAGTTCAACAACTTGATTGATTTAATTCTTTCAGCAAACTCTTCTGCCACAGAAGATGAAATTAAACAATGGGAACAAGAAATTGTTCCTTGTCCTCATTCAATTGACGTTGAACAATTTGAAACTGATAATTTGGATTTGACTAAATGTAGTCAATGTGATTTGCGTGAAAATCTTTGGATATGTTTACATTGTGGTGCCTTGGGGTGTGGTAGACAACAATATGGATCGACATTGAAAGGTAATGGACATGCTTTAGCTCATTATGAGTTAGCTCAACATCCAGTAGCAATTAAATTGGGATCATTATCAGCTGACTCTGAAAGTTGTGATGCATATTGTTATCAATGTAATGATGAAGTCAAAGTGCCCCATTTGGCAGAGAAATTACACAAGTTTGGTATTGATTTAAATACTGCAGTAAAAACCGAGAAATCATTGATTGAATTAAATATAGACCAAAATTTGAATTGGGAATTTAAATTAGATGGAGTTAATGGTGAGAGATTAGAACCTGTATATGGTAAGGGCTTGACGGGTTTACAAAATTTGGGCAATTCTTGTTATATAAATTCGGTACTCCAAGCCCTTTACACATTAAACGGGTATCAAGAGTATTTCAAAGACAAAAAGTTCCCTGATATAAATAATCCTGCAATTGATTTAACAAGTCAATTAATCAAACTTTACGATGGGTTACACAGTGGCAGGTATTCAGTTCCTGGTTCATTGAAAGGTGATGATTATCAATTAGGAATCAAACCTTCTACATTTAAAAATTTGATTGGTAAAAACCATCCAGAATTTAAAACTCAACGACAACAAGATGCATTTGAGTTTTTGTTATATTTTCTTGACAAAGTGGATAATGAATTGGGATTGAAACTTAATGAGGAGCTAAAATTCTTACTTGGTACTAAAGTTGTCTGTGCCAATTGTTCTTATGGCACTTTGTCAAATGATTTAGTGGACAATATTTCTGTGCCATTGGAAGCAGAAGTAATTGGGAAAGATGAAGATGGCAAAAAAACTTATAAAGAAGTTGAATTGATCGATAGCTTCAAAAAGTATACCACCAAGGAAGATATCGAAGGATACAAGTGTGAAAATTGTCATCAACAACCTGGTTTAGCAATTAAACTGACAGGGTTCAAGACTTTCCCATCAACTTTAATTGTCAATGTTCAAAGAATTCAATTAGAAAATTGGGCTCCAGTCAAAGTTGATGTACCAATTACAATACCATATAATTTGGATCTATCTGAATTTAAAGCTCCTGTGTTTGAAACTGGGGAAATTGAATCTGAACAAATACAACCAGAGTCGGACAATAATAAGTTTGTTCCCAATGAAGAAGCAATGACAACCTTATTAAGTATGGGTTTCCCAGAACCAAGATGTATTAAAAGTTTATATCATACTGGTAATAGTAATGCCGAGGATGCTATGAATTGGATTTTTGCCCATATGGACGATGCCGATATAGATGATCCATTCAATCCAAATGATTCTCATGGTGGTGCCTCTACTACTACTACTGATGATTCCGGTCCTTCACAAGATTTGATAGACAATGTAGCTGCTATGGGATTTTCTACACAATTAGCAAAGAAAGCGTTGGTATTGAACAATAATGATATAAGTGCTGCTGTTGAATGGTTATTTGCTAATCCAGACGATGATGGAATTCTTGAAGACAACAACCAGAGTGGTCCAGTTGTCAATGTTAAGCAAGAAAAATCAGAGTTAATAACAAAATTAAATGCAGATACTCAATCAAATGGTAAATACGAGTTACAATCAGTTATATGTCACAAGGGTACATCCCCACATACTGGTCATTATGTTGTTTTTATCAAAAAACTTATTGATAATGAATACAAATGGGTATTGTTTAATGACGAAAAAGTTGTGGTTTGTGATGATGCCAATTTACAAGATATAAAGAATAATGCTTATGTCTATGTATTTAGGAAGGTAGAGTAAATAAAAAAATTGAAATCTATATTTCACAAATATACAAGATAAACCATTAACGGAAACGTGGTGAATAACAATACTTTCGTGTAATTAAGATAATTGAAGCATCATGATTAACATTTCTATTGTTGGTGAAACGATTAACCTTACGCCGTGTATCTAATTCTTATCAAAAAAAAGATTAAAGAATAAGCAGAATGCGTTAGTGAAATGTTGTGAGTAATTAAGACGAGGATAACAACGGCAAACGGAGGTATGTTGACCACATGAACTAAAATCAATTTAAGGGCACGGCAAGAGAAGGAGGCAGAGGAAGTACTCACCAACTCACCCAATTGAAATTTGTAGATTAATTATTAGTCATTAGTACACACACTACAAACTATAAACTATAGGCACGCACTCCCTAATGACTAACAATTTTACAGTTTTTGTGTCATTGAC
>OKCY01000023.1_pt1 | contig 18514 bp, 8 predicted proteins | sample 1613071 | NCBI WGS metagenome assembly OKCY01 (sample SAMN04436834, study PRJEB24849) | human gut metagenome | biome: human gut; feature: NICU; material: stool | host: Homo sapiens | place: USA: Saint Louis, MO | collected 2011-07-12 | reverse complement strand
GTAGACAAAGAACTACAAATAGGAGGTGACCTAATTTCAAGTTTGTAGTTATTAGTTATTCTGGTGTTGTCTACATATCGTGACAGTGTGATTTATACACAAGATATTCTCTACGGAAAATCACCATATCGTTTGCCGAGCTTATCAATCGCTAGTATTAAAATTGTGATAGCGGTGATTTGATTACTCATACCTGGCACCACTTTCAATCATTTCAATTCTTTTCATCCGTATCAATCAATATTTGTATTTACTGCGCATCAAGCCCAGGACTTTTGTAAAAAAACTACTCATCTGCAGTAATATTATGTGATAGTTCATCTCGACTACTCTACTATTCTTGTAACTCTTGGTGTATTCCAATACTCCCCAGCTATAATTAATTTTATAGCAAGCATAAATCCAAATTGGTGCTCGTTGTTTCCTAATTGAGAAGTCTAAGTACAAGCATCCTTTGATAGTAGTTATCGTCAGATTGCACGACCGATATACTGGTCGATGATGATAAGAAGTAATCCTTTACACATTTATTATTAATACACAAACAAGACTACAGAAGTGTCGCCACAGTATCACCAATCCAGATTTCTATTCCAACAACACTATTTTACCTTGATTATTCTTGCTCTAGCACTGATTCTAATTACTACATTGGTGATATTTATTTTTTAATCGCTATTTTTTCTTGTATCTTCCCCCACTAATCAAACAACAACAACAACCACACAAAAACCAAAAGATATGTGTGTGAGGTTGCGTGTACAAATCCTAAAATTTGCCTCTCAAATTTGCTCTTTTCTGTTTCGTTCCACACTTGCCTTATCCATAGTCGCTTATCCTCTCGCCCCCCTTGTATCTTTTCTTTCTTTGCTCCTATCTCTCTCTCTTTTTTTAAAAAAAAGAACATTTTATATATATTACTTTCTTTTCTAGTACACCAATTAGCAGACAACAACATCATGCAGTTATCATTGTCTGCCTTAACAACCGTAGCATTAGCTTTGACTTCTTCCTTAGTCGACGCTAAGGCCCATAGCATCAAATTATCCAAATTATCAAATGAGGAAACTTTAAATGCCTCAAACTTTCAAGAATACACCAATTCGTTGGCTAACAAGTACTTGAACCTTTTCAATACCGCACACGGGAATCCTTCCAACTTTGGATTACAACACGTATTGACCAACCAAGAAGCTGAAATCCCCTTTGTCACCCCAAAGAAGGGAGGTAAATATGATGCTCCATTAACAAATTACTTGAATGCTCAATATTTCACAGAAATTCAAATTGGTACACCGGGTCAACCATTTAAGGTTATCTTGGATACTGGTTCCTCAAACTTATGGGTTCCTTCCCAAGATTGTACTTCATTAGCGTGCTTTTTACATGCTAAATATGACCATGACGCATCCTCGACCTACAAAGTCAATGGTAGTGAATTCTCAATTCAATATGGTTCTGGTTCTATGGAAGGTTACATATCCCAAGACGTTTTGACTATTGGGGATTTGGTTATTCCTGGCCAAGATTTTGCTGAAGCTACCTCCGAACCAGGTTTAGCATTCGCATTTGGTAAATTCGATGGTATTTTGGGTTTGGCTTATGATACTATTTCAGTCAACCATATTGTTCCACCAATCTACAATGCCATTAACCAAGGCTTGTTAGAAAAACCACAGTTTGGTTTCTATTTGGGTAGTACCGACAAGGATGAAAACGATGGTGGGTTGGCTACATTTGGTGGTTACGATGCCTCCTTGTTCCAAGGCAAGATTACTTGGTTGCCAATCAGAAGAAAGGCTTACTGGGAAGTTTCGTTTGAAGGTATTGGATTAGGCGATGAGTACGCTGAATTGCACAAAACAGGTGCTGCCATCGATACTGGTACTTCCTTGATTACATTGCCATCCTCATTGGCTGAAATTATCAATGCCAAAATCGGAGCAACCAAGTCATGGTCAGGTCAATACCAAGTCGATTGTGCTAAAAGAGACTCCTTGCCTGATTTGACTTTAACTTTTGCTGGTTACAACTTCACTTTGACTCCATATGATTACATATTGGAAGTGAATGGATCATGTATTTCAGTGTTCACTCCAATGGATTTCCCTCAACCAATTGGTGACTTGGCCATTGTTGGTGATGCTTTCTTGAGAAAGTACTACTCCATCTACGACTTGGACAAGAATGCTGTTGGTTTAGCACCATCCAAGGTTTAGGTGTTGTTTTCTGTGTATGCGTGTGTGTTTTTTTACACGTATCATTCACAAACATTCTACAATTTAGTAGTATGATCTGTGAGGTGCAAAATAAGAATTGTTTGGTTTTATTATACTTTCAAATAAAATATGTATAGATAAAATGAGTTTTCAAAAGGATTTACGAAACTAAAATCGGCTCTCTTTTATTTTTTCTATCATTTCTAAATATAGATTTTTTGAAATACTATCCTGTGGATAGAGACCCCTAATGAACTAGATCAATATCAACCGTAAACTGAATTTTATTTAAAGTTCATAGAATTAAAATTGAAATGGCTGGCTCTCCAGCACTTTTGATTTTTTTTATTCTTGTTGATCAGCAGAGTGGTAGCGCCATTTACAACCAGCCATTTTTTCTGAAATTCATGTATGATAGTTTGCAATTTTCAAAAAATCAATGATCGGATCAATTCAATTGCACTTTCTGCGTATCTGCTGGTGATGAGATACTTGGTGTATATCTTTTTATGTTAGTATTTTGCTATTTTTTATTATATTTCCGTTTCATTTATACATGTGAAAACATTCATTTCGTCAAAAATTCTAATTCTTAATTGTGTGCATATTGATGGTCTTTTTTTTTTGGGTTTTCTCTTTGTTACAAACTTTCTTTTGAAAATTCAGCACACACAATTATCTTTTGTCATCGTCTAATTACCTACAGTTAACATTCCCTGAAAAACGTAAATCATTTGTTGACATGACGATACAAGCTCTACCACTGACTGCCCTTGTTGAATATAAAAACAACACACAAGAATCATGGAACAAAAATACAAAATCAAATACAAAATCAAATTCCCCAGTAAAACCAGCAGCAAACTTGGTCCTACCACCGCTCCCACCACTTCCTCCTTCGACTCCACCCAGTAAAATAACTACTAACAACTCTACGCAACCCACGATGAGTCGAGCTTCTTTGACCCGTTTGGAGGTTGAATCAGGCTCAAGCAAATCATTGCCAATTTCATTTCCTTACTACTTTTTGGACCAAGGTGACCCAGAAGATACTTTTAATTTATGGCAAAGACAAGAAGATTCGTTAACTAATATTAGTAATAGAAAAGACGAGCATTTACCTTCACAATCACCCACTCCTCAAGTTGACACAGAAAGAATCGACAGCACCAAGAAATTGAACAACGACGAAGTTTTCAACCCAGTACCAAAAAGATTTTCTCAATTTATCATCGATCAACAAAATCCATACGTTAGTCAGAGATTGGATAATTTGTCAACTATTTCACCATCAATGCAAAGCGAAAGATATATAATGAGAAGCTTGACTCCGTTAACAGGAACAAATAAAAAACGTACTGGGCTGCTGGTGATGAATCCCGAACAACAGGAGAATAATAGCAAGAGAACCTCGGACGAGTTGATACCACCTCGAAGAGAGATATCCGATTCTATGGGTTCTCAAGCAACAATATTTTCCACGAGACAGGAATTACACAATGTTCCCTTGGTCAATAGAAATGTGAAAAAGAGCAACACTGTATTCCGAAGAAGAAACAATAAGTCGAAACGTACTAGTAATGTCAGAGTTCAGACATCATCAAGCGATGCCTCAGTTCTTACAAGAAAGAATGCCATCAGATCAAAACAGGGGAGTTGGTTATATAGACTTAAAGTACGTCTTCAAAGAATGGTTGCTAAATTCAAGTTTTATAGTTTTAAAGTATCCTCAAGAAGATCAGCTAGCATCAGACGGTCAAAGTCGACAAAATTGGTCCGCAAACATCGAGAGAATCCCCAGAACAGAGATATGAAAAGAATTCAAAGCATACGTGTATCGTCTTCACGTTTCAATCATATTTCAAGCCCGTTAACTAACCCACATTTGGGGAAACAACCTGTTTTCCAAGTTGCTACCATTGATGACAATTTGAAGTTTTTAGCTGGGGCCCCTAAAGAGAGTGTTTATATGGGAAATAATAGGAGTGAATCAAAAGGGAAATTGAACCATCTATCAGAGTACATTCAACAACAAGAACAAGATTATATGCAGAAAATGATAGATAATAAAGCGACTAGTGAAACAAGCAAACTGATTTTACCATCTCCAGACTTTAATGATACTCGAAGCGAATTACTAACCGAGTCTGTAACAACTCATGTTAAGACAATAGACGAGCCTCTGTCCAGACAGCCCCCAGCACCTCCTCCGCACTTAGATAACAGTTTCAATAATATTAATATGGGCAGCCGCAATGTTTCATTGGCACAACAACGTGATTTGCAACATCAAGTACATTCGCACTCACAAAATGAAGTGAGACAGTATGAAATTGCTGAATTATGGAATAGTTATTTGAAGCAGGTACTTTTCAAAAGAATCCTATTACGTCAAGAAATAAATATGTTTCAGAATTTTATGGCTACTTTGGCCACCTCTAACAACCAACCAAACACGAGACACAATATTACTGAGTCAACTGTTGGGACATCGTCATATAATGAGTCTTCCATACTGGCACCTCTTAAATCTATGAGAGGTGAAAAATCAGTTGTTTCTTCATATTGCAGCCATAGTAGCAGATGTCAATCTAATTATTCGTCGTCTGATAAACAGGATACTGCGTCAGTATACACTACTGGGTCCAGTGAGTCTAATTTGGAGACAAAAGAATACAATTATGAGGACGAAGAATTCAACAAAAAGGTTTTGAATAGAAGATCAATGTTGGGCGAGATGTTAGAATATCTGTCAGAGGATGATGAGAATGTTGAAGATGACGAATCAGTTGCCTCACTACAGAAAACGTATTCTATTGTTAGTAGTGGGAAACACTCAGATGTGTTGCTGAAAACATATGGTACTGTAATTAGAAGAAGTAATTCAAAACCCAGTTCACCTTTGAAAAGATCATTTGGTTTGAATCACAGTCTAAGTTCTATAGTTAGTTAAATGAGATAGGTTTAAATTTTAATAAACTTCTGTTTCTTTGTATTTTTAAAAAAAATATTTTTTATTTTTCGTAATTCAGTTAAATAATGGTAATTTATATACAAGAATACTATACTCGAAACATATGGAAATGTGATATTCAAAGGCAGAAAAATGGATAAAAAGAATAGATTATAACAACAATTATATATATACAAAATGGACAAATGTCAGTATTCTACCTCTAATATCTCATGTAATAAACCTCCTCTCCTTGAACTTTCAGTTATTGCGGACAAAATGCAAAGCAACAAATCTTTAATCACATTTAGTTCTTTGGTTGTTCAGAAGAACCAGATGATTCACCACCGTCTTTGTACAAGTCTTTGAAAAGGTTGATGGCTTCGTTTTGTAATTCTTCAGTCTTTTGTTTCAATTCTTCCGGTGAAACTTCTTCACCGGCTTGTGCTTTCAAGACAATTTCTCTCAATTGTTGGATTTGATCTTGGACTTTTTGAACTGATTCACTAGACAATTTTTCTTTGTGTTCATTCAATGAGTTTTCGGTATCGTTACATAATTGATCGGCTCTGTTGGCAGATTCAATGGCTTCTCTTCTGGCTTTGTCTGATTCAGCGAATTTTTCAGCATCGTTAACCATTTTTTCAATTTCAGCATCGGACAAACCAGATGAACCAGCAACGGTAATAGAAGCATCTTTGTTGGTAGCCTTATCACGAGCAGAAACCTTAATAATACCATCAGTGTCAATGTCAAAAGTAACTTCAATTTGTGGAACACCTTTTGGAGCTGGTGGAATACCAGACAAAGTAAAGTTACCAATCAATTTGTTGTCTCTGGTTAATTCTCTTTCACCTTGGAACACTCTGATTTCGACAGAAGTTTGACCAGCAGCAGCAGTAGAGAAGATTTGAGATTTCTTGGCTGGAATAGTAGTGTTTCTAGAAATCAATCTGGCGAAAACACCACCCATGGTTTCAATACCCAAAGACAATGGGGTAACATCTAACAAAACAACATCTTTAACTTCACCAGCTAAAATACCACCTTGGATGGCAGCACCCATAGCAACAGCTTCATCAGGGTTGATACCTTTAGATGGTTCTTTACCAAAAATAGATTTGACAGTTTCAACAACCTTTGGCATTCTTGACATACCACCGACAAGGATAACTTCAGAAACATCGGAGGTGGATAAACCAGCATCCTTCAAAGCCTTTTTACATGGTTCGATGGTTTTCTTGATCAATGGTTCGACTAATTGTTCGAATTGAGCTCTTGAAATTTTTTGGTTAATGTGTTTTGGACCGGAAGCATCGGCAGTGATGAATGGCAAGTTGATCTCAGTTGAAACAGTAGAAGACAATTCAATCTTGGCTTTTTCAGCAGCTTCTCTGATTCTTTGAATGGCCATCTTGTCTTTTTCTAAATCGATACCAGATTCTTTCTTGAAGGCATCAACAATGTATCTGACCAAAGCAATATCGAAATCTTCACCACCCAAATGAGTGTCACCATTGGTAGATTTGACTTCGAAAACACCAGCTCCAATATCTAAGATAGAAACATCAAAAGTACCACCACCCAAATCAAAAACGGCGACAACTTCACCATCTTTCTTTTCCAAACCATAGGCTAAGGCAGCAGCTGTTGGTTCATTGATGACTCTCAAAACATTCAAACCAACAATTTTACCAGCATCCTTGGTGGCTTGTCTTTGAGCATCATTGAAATAGGCAGGACAAGTGACAACAGCACTGTTGACTTTTTTGCTCAAAGCAGCTTCAGCAGTTTCTTTCATCTTGTTCAAAATGAAACCACCAATTTGTTGTGGGGAATATTGTTCACCTCTAGCTTCTAACCAAGCATCACCATTACCGTGTTTGACGATCTTGTATGGAACTTGGTTAATATCTCTTTGGACTTCTGGGTCTTCGTAACGACGACCAATCAAACGTTTGGTGGCAAACAAAGTGTCACTTGGGTTGACAACAGCTTGACGTTTAGCAGGAATACCAACTAATCTTTCACCATCTTTAGTGAAAGCAACAATGGATGGAGTAGTTCTTCCACCTTCAGAGTTTTCTAAAATCTTTGGGGTCTTACCTTCCATCACAGCAACAGCTGAGTTGGTGGTACCTAAATCAATACCAATAACTGGACCGGTTGGAGCGGCAGCAGTGGATTGAGCACGAGTGAGTGCTTTAGGAAATTGACGACTAATATTCTTCAATGAATTTCTAGCAGATAACATTTTCTTGAATTAATGGCTTTCTTGTTCAAGTGAAAGAAATAAAAAATTACCTAAATTGTAAGAAAGATATATTTCGAAAAGAGAAAGTAAAAAAAAAAAAATCCCAATGGTTGAAGTTCGGGGCAGCAAAAGTGAAAATTTTTATATTCGTGAGAAGAAAAAAAATGATGGAACTTTATGGAAAAAAAAAATATTAGCATCGGTGCCAAGTTCATTAGACCTGGTGCATTTTACACGACCACTCTCAATTCCGATCCGTTTAAGCTGGACAGTCAAAATGAAAAAACAGTGTCACGTGCGTACAGGGTTGGGTTTTGACTATCCCATCAAATTCCGGAGTCATTAACCGAACTAATTTGCATTAATTAATACATATTTGATTAAAAACTATAACATACAGACAAATAATTTTAGTATAATACAGATGGATGGGACACGGTACAATAGAAGGTAATGGAACAAAAATTAGCAAGAAACAAGAATATGTTCAGAAAAGAAACTAATGGTTCTAGTGGCAAAAAAATAAGAAAGAAAGACAAAATAAAAAAATACCACGAAACAAACTAGAATCTTCTTTAAGATTGTAGATCCTCAGGTAAATGACCATTCATCAACCATGTCAATGACTTGTCTTTGCGGAAACTTTCAAGGTATTCAATAATTTCATCGGCATTTTTACCGTATTTTACCATACCTCTTTGAATGGCATCACACAACTTCTTTCTTCTTTGAAATCTTTTTGATTCTTTGGACCTTGAATCGCCTCTCCACTCGCTTTTTCCATACTTTTCGTCCAATTCGCATAATGGCTCTTGTCCTTTATAGCCTTTGAAAAACTCATCATATATTTCTCTTACATTTGTAGGATTATGCATAAACGTGATATGCACTTTTCGAACAGGCGAAGATTTCGCTCCTGCGGTCTCACCTTTCAGTCCTGTAATATCAGACTTTTTTCTGGATTGTTTCTTGGTTGGTTTACTCACTCTTTGCTGGGACAGAGATGCCATACCAAGTGGTTCATTTGATTGTGAATGAGCCTGTGCTTGTTGAACAGCAGCAGTTGCAACAGCCACCTGGTGTAAAGCTGGATCCATATTACTCTCTAATTGACTGGAAATGTCCTGCAGCATGTGAGAAGGTCTTTGTGAATGTTGCTGCTGATGCTGGTTTTGGTGTTGGTGTAAATGTTGTTGTTGATGTTGTTGATGTGGCTGTTGGTGATGTTGAAGTGATTGTTGCTCATTTGGTTGACGGGGTTGCTGGCGATGCTGGGAGTTGAGTAATTGGTGTTGTTGTTGTTGTTGTTGTGATTGTCCAAGTGAATGATGAGATGTTAATTGATCCACTTGTCTTTGAAGGTCTCCAACATCGACATCTTCTTGAAGTGCTTGTATTGTGTTTAAAACAGCCTCATCTTGTGACTTTTTCTCCAATAAATTACCAATTAAAGAGGTTACCTTTTCGATTTTTGAATTTTGATAATCAATGTATTGTTTCAATAAAACGATTTCTTGTTGTAAATCAACAATTTTATCATTGTCAATGTTCAACTGTGAGGTAACTTTATCAAGTTTACTATCAAAATATGCAATCGTATCTGTGTCCATGATGGAAAGTGGGACTAATTTCAAATAAGTTTTATACTAATTACAAGCTCGATAAACCAAGGGGGTCACTTATAGGTTTAAAGTAGATGTTGTTGTTGCAAAATGTCGGACGATGGTGTTTTGGGAAAAGATGTCTCGTTGTTGTTGTTGTGTAATGTCTTACTCGACAAACATTTTGTAAAAGGGAAAAAAATAAGAGAATTTTTGAATGTGAGTCGATTGTAAGAAGAAGAAGAAGAAGAGAGAGAGAGAGGGGGGAAAAGAAAGACTAATGAATCTTCATTGAAGAATACACCAAGAAAAAAGACAAACAAAATCGTTTATATGCAGATCTATAAATTTTATATGGCAAACAAGTCTCCACAGAAAGCTTTAAACTGTATCAATGTCATTTTCATAGTCCTCCAAAACCTCATCATATTGAAACGCACTACTTGAATTTTCGTATTCTTGTATAATTTTCTGCAATTCTTCTGCGTTCACCTTCTTGGTTGAGTCTTTACCTTCCGTTTCCAGCTCTGGGTTGTTATTAATGTCATCACCACCACTGTCCTTATCGTTTCCACTATTACCCTCCTCGTTGAGTTCATGCTCTGTATCATGACTATACTCAGTCATATTCTCATCTTCGTTGCTGTCTTCATTGTAGGCGGCGTTTGAGGTACGATCGATCTCTTCGTTTTCACTAGTTTGAGTTTCATTTGAACAATTTTCGTCATTTGTTTCCTCTTCATCTTCTTCTTTATCATTATAAATATTATCAAAATTTTCAATTAGCTCTTTGCCTATCAATGCTATAATTGCAATAATCCTACCATCAGAACGTATATGGACAACTCTGCATCTTCCTTCCTCTCCAAAGGTTTTTAATGCTGCTTCTTGAAGTTGTTCCAAATTCAGCAGTCGCGGTAGGTATAATCCGACATTATTAGTGTACCGTTTTATCTGCTGTAGCATTCCTGTTATAGGAAATGGCTCCATTGAATTCAAGTCAAAAACCTTTCGATTATAACTTGTCCCACCCCAAGGAGGAGAACTGAAAACAAAATCAAATTGTAATGTTTCTTCATTTTCAGAACGACGAATACCCTCTGGAATCCATTCTGTATTAACGTTTCCATCCTTTAATTCGCTAACCTCGTTCCAATCAGCCTCAATCGTCCAAACATTATCTTGAACACCATAAACTTTGCAGTTGTTTTTTGTGCAGTATAGGTTTATGGGATTTATATCAAGTGCACCGATGTTGTCAAAAATTTTAGCAAATTGAATAGTATTTCCTCCCCCTCCACAACATAGATCCAACCCGGATGTGGCATTGGGCAACAAATTGCGGAATAAATTTGCAGTATATTTGGCGATGGATTCTGCTGTGACACTATACCATAATTCAGATGATAAGTATATTCCTTCATCAAATTTTTCAAATAGTGCATACCTTCGTTTCCAAAATTTCTTGACTGGTACAGGAAGAGTATCAATTGTATGTGTCAATAGTTCACCTCGATACCGTTTGGGGTTCTCGTGAGACGTGTCAGATGGTGAAACAAATTGATTATAACTTAGAGGATCATAATCGTAAGGTAGTGGAGTAGGAAAGTCATCTCTTTCAACCTGAGGTGTTATTTGAGTGTCCTGTTCTATTCTATCTAGTTCTGAATCTCCAATATTCTGGTTTTTGGTTTTCTTCTTCCTGCTCTTCTTTTTCTTTTTACGTTTTTTGGTTATTTTATTTGCTTCGAGATTTATGGGAACAGACTGAGGTGATAATTCCCTTGCTGTCAATTTATCATCTGCACTATGCTCGTTATTGGCATCATACATCGATGGGGTTCAATAAATACGTTAAATGGGCAGGTTGTAAATGTTTCTAAAACCGTTGAAGAAGAACGACAACTGGGTTCCAAACACTAGTGTTTTCTCATTCTCGTTCGAGAAGAGGTTGAAAAAAAAAAATGTCAGAATCTTGCAAGAACTAAAACACAATTTTATAATACAATTATAATAGAAGAAAAGATATATAAATCAAACTATAACATACACATAAAAATACAAACACCAAAGTCATCCTCTTTGTTTTACCTTGTTCGGTTAAATCTTCCAAATCTTATCACTTTCTAGGTAAAACTTGTTTTCAGAACTCATCACTTCAAATCCAGCACTCAACTCTTGCTCTGAGAAAATATCTTCTTGTTCCATCTGTTCATTGATAGCACGAGTAACGTCATGATAGTTTGCCGCAGCTTGATCATTGGCAAATAATGCAGAACGTGACACCTGGGCTAGTATTCTTTTGAAAATATTCAATCTCTCAACGCTGATTGCATTTGTGGCGGTAGATGATACAATGTTACTTGATGATCTCTCAGTCAATGGTTGCAAATATTGTTGTTGCTGTTGTTGCTGAGATGATGACAAATGGAATTGTTCTAATTCTTCACCAACTCCATCGTCATCTCCATCGTCCCGATGTCCAAGTGGCGGTTCGGGTGTTAGTGAAGGAGATGCTTGTTGCTGTTGTGGAGGCTGTGTTTGTGCTGTAGCTCTGGTTCTTCTAGTACTTTCTCTGGGCATTATTTCGTTATCGGAATTTTCCATTTCTGCATCAGACTCATCCTCTTCCTCCTCTTCTGAGTCCACTATACTTGTAGTTTTTTGTCTCTTTTTTGTCTTTTTGGCTACTTCCTTGAATAATGCATATCTCAATAGCTCTTCGGCAACTTTTGCATCTTTCACATCAACGGTTTTGGATAAACGGACTTTTGCATGAGCTGTTGCTAAACGAATCAAAGTTTCTAAAGTTCTAGCAGTTATTGGAGCTGTATTTCTTTGGTTGTTGCCTATCAAATCGTTTCTTAAGGAGGAATATGTAGTAACAATGTAGTCGGATGCACCCTTGGTCAACACTGGTTGCACTCTTTGCTTGGCGTACTGGACATATTTTTTCAAGAATGGAATCGAAAGTATATTATTTGACTTTTTGTTTTGAATACCAGCATGCAATAATGTGTTAAATTTTTCAAACATTGGCTGTTCTAATAATTCTTGTTCATTGGTTTCATCATCTCCGACAGCCAATGTAACTGCTGATTTTTCTCTGATTGGTTCACCCTCCATCAATCCAGGAGGAACAAACCTGTGCATTCTTAAAACATGCTCAGAAATAACCCTGTCTCTTGTTGGGTTGACATCATCTGTAACAACAAAGAGCAAATCAAAACGAGACAATAATGAATCGGGCAAGGCAATATTTTTATGTGGATCTTTATGGACATCGTACTGTCCAAAAACCGGATTTGCGGCAGCAATAACAGAACAACGAGCATTCAATGAGGTGTGAATACCAGCTTTAGCAATAGTGACAGTTTGTTGTTCCATAACTTCGTGAATGGCCACTCGGTCGATATCTGACATTTTATCAAATTCATCAATACAAACAATACCTCTGTCAGCCAATACCATTGCACCAGCCTCCAATCTTCTTTCTCCTGTTTCCTTGTCGGTAGTAACAGCAGCTGTTAAACCTACACCTGACGATCCTCTACCAGTAGTGGCAATAGCTAACGAAGCAGTGTTCAACACAAACCGTAATACTTGAGATTTGGCAGTGGATGGGTCACCCACCATCAAAATGTTAATGTCACCTCTCAAATGTGTACCATTATCTAAATTTTTTTCAACACCTCCCATCATCATAAGTAAAACAGCTTTCTTAATATAGTCAAACCCATAAATTGAAGGGGCCAAAGAACGGGATAAAATATCAAAAATCTTTCTATCCTTTGCAAGTTTATTTATATTTCTAATATCTTGATCAGTTAACTTTTCTTGTGAAGCAACCCCTGTTGATCTGGCATGTAACAAGTAAACAGAATTACTTAAGATAACCGTTTTGAAAGAAGAACTATTGTTTGCAGCACCTCCTAAGGCACGATAAACACCAACAATTTGTACACGATCACCGGGTTTTGTCAAATCCACCAAATCATCATCCAAAATAACGTCAACCGATCTTGGCAATTGACCTGGAGGAGCTGTTTCAGGCATTTCTTGTACAGAGATCTTCTGGTAATCTCTGTATGTCGAATAACCATACTCTGTGGTTAATTTATTACCTTCCATATCTTCAGTTGGATATATAGCCGGAGTAGCAATTGCATCAAAGGATGTTGTTTGGTCTCGGTATTCACGTGCATAAAATCTACCAGTTTTTTCAGCATAATGAACTGATCTAATAACCTTTGGTCTAACTAATGAAGCTCTAGTCACAATACCTTCAATAGAAACCATTTTGGAAAGATAGCTGGAATCAATCGATCTAGGAGTGAGCGAATGTCCCCCAAATGCTCCCTTGAATGATAAATAGTATTGCTGGTTAGGGTCATAACTGTCATGTGGGAAACTTGGATCCTGTGGGTCGTAAATAGCTAAAACTGTGTCTCTCAAAGCTCTTTCACAAGCTGGTAAATAGTCAGCTGGCTGGTTGAGCAACCCCAACCAAAATTCTCTGTCAAACTCTCTTATTTCATCAATTGAAACACTCAATCTAAACTTATTCTTGATCAACATATCTTTGATAATAGATCTGTAATCTATACCTGTATTAGAATCAATTCTATCTAAAAACTCTTGAAATCTTCTCACTCTATCACCAAAGATGGCATCAAGTGGCTGATTAGTATCATCTTGATCAGCTGTAGGTGGTGGATTCAAAAATCGTTCATCCATTATTATTTAAAGTGTTTGAATAGTATAAAGAAAATTAAACAAAAAGAAAAACGAAAAAAAAAAGGAAGTTTGGGATTTAGAAAAATATTCGATATAGATATGGGAAGCTCTCATGTTCAGGAAAAGTAGAAAATTCTCTTTTTGCTTTTTTTTTTTATAATCCCAAAACGTGTCTCATTAGATTTACCAAAAGAGACAAATTGAATGTACGTGTGTGTTTCTTGTCAATTATTGGGCTCTACACTCCAGTCGTGTTGTTACCAATCATCTCTCTTGATTTCTTACGGTAATTAGTTCCAAGAATGTCAGACTTCTGGCATAAATACACTTCTACACACACTGCAAACTAAACTAAAGTCCACCCTTCTAACAACAGACTTTTGCTGTCACTATTTGAAGTATCAAGTACTTTGTCAAACTCTTCAAATTCTAAAGCTGAGTTTTTATCTTTGAATTTTCTATCGTACTCGCTTTGTAACAACGAATTATAGCTCCAATCTAAGAAATCCTCCATGTTGTAACTAGGCTTCCTAAAAGGTTCACCAAATATTTTAGCCAAAGTTGCAACGTTCGGGTGGTAATGTGTCATTAAGGTATCCAACTCCCATAGTGATGATTTGATGGCTTCAGTATGTAAAGGATTTTTTTCTTCACTGTTGAATGGATCTTGGTAACCAGATTCAGTATCTTCCTTGTGCAACATGATCATACATGTGGGGTGTCTTTTTAATAAATTGTATATAAATGGTATGATGATAACAACCCCTGAAGCACTTGCAGCCAACGATATTCTGGCTAATTTTTTAATAAACGACGCAACTAAATTGGCTGATAGGTGAGTTGAGCTCAAAAACAAATCACATAAACGGAAAAACCTTGAACGGTACTTTGTATATAAAAGCTCTGGCGTCAACAACGAATACAACTTGGAATAAAAGTCTGGGTACTCTAAATTATAATTTTTCATCAACTCGTACAATGAGTTTAATGCTAGTATAGGAACAATCAAATCATCAGTAAGATCATAACAATCAGTCAAAAAATCCATCAATGATTGCGGTTGGGACATATATGGTATTATTCTCTTGTGTAATATCGTCAATACCGACTTGTATTGTTCTTGTAACAAAGGATATGAAAGCATGGCAATTACTGATTTTTGAAATTGTGACTTGAACAAAGTATGCTTATACAATGAAGACGGTAATTTACCTTCCTTGTTGGGTGCAATCCAAAGTGGCTCTTCTTCTAATGTCTTTTCGTTGAATAACAAACCCTTTCGTAAAACAGTTAAAAAATTGGCAAAAATAAGTTGCAAATCTTTTTCAGACTTTTCTTGCTTCCATTCATTCAACACTTCTGACAAATTGTTGAAAAAATAGAATTGTAAATCCCAGTACTTTTGAAATTTATCAAGAAATTCTAAAACTATAAAATTATCGGTAGTCCCATCAAACAGAATTTCCCCATTTTTGCTATTCAAAATGCTCTCAGTTAATGACTTGTAAGATTGGGTAGGGAAAAATACCACTTGTGATGTTGACGACTTTCGTTGACTTTCTAATCTAATGAAATTCAAAATGATGTCAAGCAAATCCAACTGCAAGGAAGTCGAACCAGCCAATTTGTCTTCAATAAATCCATAGATAATGTCTTTGAAAGTTGTATATTTTTCCAGTAACCACTTAATAATCATTTTTTTATCCTCGGAAGCGGAAGATTTAACACCGTTACCATTCGAGATTATTTCATCATTAATTTTATTAAAGTTTCTGTAAAGCAAAAGTGATAGTTTACGGGCCGTACTTTCAACATCAGGGTCTATACTTTCAATCAATTTTGTTTTTATCAATTTGAATTGTTCTAATAATGGAACCAAGTTGTTAAATTTAAGTGATTCGTCAATTTCTTTACTCAAGTTGGTTAGTTCCTCCAAAGACAATAAAGTATTGGGTTCTTTTTGGTGGATTGCAGTCTTCACTTTTTTATTCTTAGGTTCAACACCACCTTTTACTGATTTTCTTTTAGGAGCCATGATATTGTTTGATTTTAAATGAGCTAGAAGAAGGTTAGGGTTTTCGTACTGGATTGACTTCTGAAGAAAAAAAATCTACTTACACATCAAATTCTCAGATGAGATGCTCTTGGACATGCGCGCACGACTATTAGAGTGTATTAATAGAACTAGAAGAAGCCAGAAATTTTTTTTACAGTTTTTTTTCCCTTTTTCTTTTCTCTTCTTCGTATGACCTTCCAAGTTTTATACTTACATGATGAAATCTCGCGTTATATTCAACGATTCGGCCCTTCTGTTGACTGGTTTTCTTTTATGAGAAGTTGAGTCTTTTTCGGAGGATTCCTTTTTGTAAGTTCATGGGGAAACTGGTTAGTAGAAAATGACTTGACCGTCAGGGTAATGAAGTTGATGAAGGTGTCTGGCGCAACCATTATCTTGTTACATATATTTCAGACGCTATAGAGAACTTCTGACCTAGTTTATTCTTGTTAAGGTTATACCACCGTTATATTACATATGACTTAAATGTGTTTATTAGATGTTACCTAAACGTCCGCAGTAAGTAAATTGAATTTTATTTTCTCTTTGCTAGCTCAAAAGACGTATCCTATTATTCTGTATACTATGCGTTCGGGAGTTATGTTGATAATGTTTGACTAGCTACCAAGCATAATGGGGTCTTGAAAGTTTATCATTTTCTATTCTCTATCTGTTCAATTTTTTTTTGGGTGAAATTTCCTTCCAAATCTGCCCAAATTTTTCAGCCAGTTTAAACTATGGCAATAGCTCTTACAACAATAATATATCAATTCTTTATATTTCCCTTTATAAAATAGTTACACATACCATACTTAACGACACATGACGATACTCAACCTACCAAAACGAACACCAACCAATGTAATGCTGACACAAATTCTCAACACTGGTGGCTTGTTGAATCAATTTATCGACTTGAGTAGGCACATCTAATCCTCTCAACCGTTTGATATCGTTACCAGTTAACTTATCGGTAATACGTTTCAACACTAATGCAGCTCTAGCGTTTCTTATTTCCAATTCATTTTGCTTTTGCAATCTTACAGCTTCTTTTTCGTCAATCTGTCCTCTGCATAATAATTCTGCAGTGTTGACTTGTGGAACACGTATACCCGTTGATTCAGCCAACGCCTTTGTTGGGAAATCAAACCCCCAATTTATCAAGGGATCGTAAGCAAAGGCCTCTAATATTGCCATTAAAGACTCTTTATTATCACGCAACACCCTCATAACATGTTCACATGTGATTCTGAACGAGCCCTCTATTCCACTAACTTCCATGGCATAATTAAGCATTCTCGTCAATCTAAACGGAACTCTCTCTGGATACTTCTCACGTAATATTGCTGCTTCAAAACAGTCTCCGAAATCAATATGGATGACTTTCCCAGTAATACGGTCCAACATCAAATTTGATGGGTGCCTATCCCCCAAACCTAATATATACCCAACCATAGACATTACAGCTAATGATCTCGTGTATGTTGTTCTACGGTCCAACCACGCCTCGGATGATTTAGATTTGAGCCATAACACTTTGTACAAATCCTGTCCCTTACAATTATCCATTGCACTTGTGAACACTTCAACTTTTTGCAATAATGTCAAGAAATCATAATCAGGTGCCATTTGCAACAAAAGCCTGTGTTCAATATTCAACATTATACTTCTTGATTCGCGATAGCCTTTGATCAATACATGGAAAGTGTCACTATTTGGAACCCAACCAAGCAATCCCACTTTTGGTGATAATGGAATAGCAGGATATTGTTGTATATCCAAATGTCTCTTGAAACATTCCGGATCATTTACCAACAACGTATTAACCAAACCAAACAATTGCATCACTAAGTTATCTTGTCTGATATCTTCATGTCCTTTCAACGCATATTGGTAGTCTTTACCATCACTTCCTCTGCACGATAATTTTCTCGGTCTTTGTTTAGATGAAATAATCGAAAAAGTAGGATCAAATTTGATTATTCTGATCACAGGTTTGCCTGCTTGGTAAGTACCTGGTACAGCCAATTCCAAATCTTGAGCATGCTTTAAGTCCGGAGATACATACTGCAACTCAAGACTAGCTAACAGCTGCACCTGTTTGCTTACTCTTCTAAAGACATTGTAGTATATATCCCATGCTTGATTCAAATTGGTTATGTCTTTAGTTCTTCTAAAGTTGAGCACCCACTCGTATGCATCTGTCAACTCCCTGCCAAAAGCATTTGCAAAGGCTTGTTCCCTCATCGTTTCTGGTCCCTTTTGCAACATTTGATGTAATGGTTCCAATGTTTCAAACATCTTTTCTGTGTTGTGTTCACCAAAGAAAAACCTGCTAGCATCTTCCAAAGCATCGTGCCATTGTTCGTGCCATAAAACTGCAACTCGGATGAGTTCTCGACTCACTAATTCTGCTTGATCCACCAAGCTAGGAGAATGTACTCGCATTTTTTCAATAATGGATTGAGCTGCCTTTTTACGGCTCGTTGATTCGGAAGTAATAGCAACTGTCAAAGGATAAACCAATGCTTGTGGATGAGCTTTGCCCAAATCAGTCAATAACGCAAATAAGGAGCGACTCACTATTTCATTAGGTTGGTGAATTCGAGAAATCAATTGTGGCACTACTTCCAACCAGTTATCAATTTTTACCATATTGAACCCTTCTGTCATGGCCTTGGCTGCCTCAGGAAT
>OKCY01000019.1_pt1 | contig 19295 bp, 12 predicted proteins | sample 1613071 | NCBI WGS metagenome assembly OKCY01 (sample SAMN04436834, study PRJEB24849) | human gut metagenome | biome: human gut; feature: NICU; material: stool | host: Homo sapiens | place: USA: Saint Louis, MO | collected 2011-07-12 | reverse complement strand
TTAATTGCTGTAACTAGAGTGGTGAATAAATATATGTTGAGTGTCATACTGGAAAAGTATTATCGGAATTATTAAATCATATTTACTGTCTTCAATGTGGGGAAGACAACATACGGGCAAAGATCAGTTTTAAATTCCATGTAACAATCAAATAAGAAAAGTCCTTCAAGAAGTCTCTAAATCTACACGGACTGGACAGTGTCTAATTCCAAGTCTTTATTTTGAGTTAGCTTGCTTGCTTCTACACTTATTTGCCATAAACAGTTAGCACAAAGGAAAGAAAGGTTAAATGTTTGTAATTGTAAAGTCTGCAAGATATAACCAGCATTTACATATGGCTTACCACCACTTATACTGGTTTCGAGTTTGTGGGGGGGTTTATATTTACCAATGAAAGTGTTGATAATGAAAATCCATTCAGCACCTTTGTCATTTCGGAAATAGTGGAAACTCAGGGTGGTTATGAATACTATAACAATATTTTGCAGCTCTGTCATAGCTCTCCCCACAAGCACCGGAAATACAAAAAATACAAACTACTGTCAAAAAAAAAAAAGTGTCAAGCACAATCAATTCAAAACCATATCAATTTATATATAAAGGGCAGACTAGTTCATGATATTCAAGATTTTTGTTTTCCATTCTTGCTATTACTCAACCTTAACTTTTATTCATCAAAAGTATAACGACAAATAACAAGAAAACAACCCACAAATAAATCTGCTAACTTCTCCAAAAAAATAAAATGGCTATCAAAGAATCTCAAACCGATGTATTGATTATTGGCGCTGGCCCATCAGGTCTTATGTGTGCAACCTGGTTGGCAAGGTGTGGAATACCTTTTAGAATCATCGATAAAAGATCCAACGAAGTGTTTGCTGGTCAGGCCGATGGTTTACAAAGCCGTTCGTTGGAAATTTTCAAGTCCTTTTCCGAACCAGCATTTGATTTTGCAACATTAGACCAAAGTTGGAAAATGGCCAATCATGTCATTGACATGTGTTTCTGGTCACCTGATGAAACTGGGAAATTGATTAGAAATTCCAGAGTTGCCGATACCATCCCAGGTATATCCAGATATACCGAATCAGTGATTCACCAAGGCAATGTTGAAAGATGGTTTGAAAACTCAATTGATTATTTCTCTGATGGGAAAGTCAAGGTCGAAAGACCATTGTTGCCAATCTCCCTCAAGATTGATACCAACAAAGCCACTAACCCACAGGCTCATGCTGTTGAAGTGTTGGTTACAAAGTTGAATTCAGAAGCTGCCAAACCTGAACAATATGGCAAGGTTGCCAATGGTCTTTTCCGTGCCTTTGATGGTGATCAAGAAAAGTTTTATAAAAACATAGATGAAACCAACGAGCACGACTACGAGGTCATTCACGCAAAATATGTTGTTGGTTCTGACGGTGCCCACAGTTGGGTGAGAAAGCAATTAAATATCGATATGGAAGGAGAACAAACCGATTTTGTTTGGGGGGTTTTAGATATGGTCCCCATCACCAATTTCCCTGACATTAGAAACCGTTGTGCCATTCATCTGAAAGATTCTGGTTCCGTCATGGTTATCCCACGTGAAAATGATTTGGTCCGCTTCTATATCCAATTGAAAGAAGTGGAAAGAGATCCAGCCACCAAAGCCGATGATAAGCAATTCAATGGTAATGTTGACGACACCAAAGCCAAAACCAAAGGTAGAATCGATCGGTCGAAAATCACTCCAGAATCTATCCTTAAACAAGCTCAGGAAATATTCAAGCCTTACACCATTGAAATGACAGACTTGAGCTGGTACACTGGCTATCAAATTGGACAAAGAGTTAGTCCACAGTTTTCTAAGCAAAACCGTGTTTTCATTTCTGGCGATGCATGCCATACTCATTCTCCTAAAGCTGGCCAAGGAATGAACGTTTCTATGCAAGACACTTATAATCTTGGATTCAAATTGGCTTTGGTCTGTAAAGGATTAGCTAAACCAGAAATCTTGTCCACTTATGAACTGGAAAGATTAAAAGTTGCTCGTGATTTGATTGCTTTCGATCATAAATTGTCTCGTTTGTTTAGTGGTAAACCAATGATTCCTAATTCTGATATATTAGATGGCGTTGACATGGACGAGTTCCACCAAGTTTATCTTGAAGGCAATAAATTTGCATCTGGTACTATAGTTGATTACGAGGATTCGTTGTTGGTTTCAAAAACAGGTGCATTACCAGTCGATAGCAATGATTGTACAATGGATCAAAAAGCTGCCAAAGTCCCTATTGGAAGAAGGTTGAATAGCAGCAATATTATTTGCCAAGCAAATGGCCAACCAGTTCATATTGCTGATCGTCTTGCTTCTGATGGCAGGTTCAGAGTGTTGATTTTTCCTGGTGACGTCGTCAAATACCCTGAAAACTTGAAAACATTGCACAAGTTTCAGGATTGCTTGGACTCAAAGCATTTCTTTGCCAAAAAATTTACCCCCGTCAATGCATTTGCCAACTCAGTTATTGACGTTATCACGGTCCATGGATCCAGCAGACACGAAGTTGAAATCTTTGATTTTCCAGACTTTACTCACCCACTCGACTTTAAGCGTCGTTGTGATTATTGGAGATTGTACTCAGGGGTAGGAGATACATATCATGAAGGCAGTGTCGACATTTATGACTTCTATGGTATCAGTAAGAGCGAAGGTGTTATTTTGGTCATAAGACCAGATTCCCATGTTGCTCAAGTTTCTCAATATTCCATTGATGGGTTGAAAGAAGTCGACAACTACTTCAATAACTTTATGATCCCACAGACCAATAACGTTTTACCAACCAAAACCTCTGATATCAATGATTCGAAAAGATTCATTCAACCCCGGTTAGCTGTTTGAGTATTGGATAGCAACACTTTCAATTAGTGCAACACAATCAAATTACCAATAATTGTTTACCTTTCATCTGATTCTAATTGGTTCATAGCAATATAGTCTCTTCTGTTGTTTGATATTAATATAAATAAAACTTATTTATCACGTTGTTTAGTAGTCTCGCAAATTTGAAACCATGGATGAGTAAACTTGTTGTGTTAGTTGAGCTCAAATATCTGGTGGAACAATTGTGTAGTAGCTCTTTGATAAATATCCAAGAACAGTCGTGCAAGTTTCAAAATACCATCGCAAAAATCCTAACAAAAAAAAAAAATTAATAAAGAAAAGAAATAATTCTATAATAGCTCATCACAACAATTCGTCTACACTTCCCACCTGATTTGTTGGTTTAAATATAATAAGACAAACCTCAGAAGCTATGATAAGAAAACAGGCTAGAGAAAGAAGAGAGTATCTTTATAGAAAGGCTTTACAGCTTCAGGAATCTTCCTTAACAGAAAAAAGACAACAATTGAAAGCAGCTCTAGCAAGTGGAAAATCATTATCAAAGGAGCTTGCCGAAGATGAAAAATTACAACGTGACTTTATTTACGATGAAAGTGAACAAATAGAAATTGATGACGAATACAGTCGGTTGTCGGGAATATCTGATCCAAAAGTTGTTATTACCACATCCCGTGATCCATCTGTCAAGTTGCTACAATTCCTGAAAGAAATCAAGTTGATGTTTCCAAATAGCTTGAAGTTGAATCGAGGAAACTATATAATCTCAGATTTGGTAAGTACCTGTAATAGAGTGCAAGTTTCCGATATGATTTTATTGCACGAGCATCGTGGTGTCCCATCAAGTTTAACTGTAAGCCACTTTCCTCATGGCCCAACTGCGATTTTCACGTTACATAATGTCAAACTAAGACACGATTTGCCAAACTTGGGAAACGTCTCAGAGTCCTATCCTCACTTAATATTTGAGAATTTCCAATCCGACTTGGGTAAGCGTGTGGTTAAAATATTGCAACATTTGTTTCCTCCAGGTGTCAAGAAAGATAGCTCCAGAGTAATAACATTTGTCAATAACGATGACTACATATCGGTGAGACACCATGTTTACGTCAAAACTAAGGATTCAGTGGAGTTGAGTGAGATTGGCCCACGTTTCGAAATGAGATTGTATGAAATCAGACTAGGATTACCTGACAACAAAGATGCTGATGTTGAGTGGCAGATGAGAAGATTCATAAGAACAGCTAATAGAAAGAATTACTTGTAACCAAGATCTACAAAAGTAAGTTACATAGATAATGCATTGTATAGTTTGATATACGTAAAAGTGGTACCATGAGATCATACTTCACTCACAGTTCTTACTACATAACGAGGATCTTCACTCACAGTCAGACTCTCAGACCGCCCATCTCTTCTTTTCCTCAATCTGTGCTCGATGTTGGTGATTGCTCGAGTTAACAAATTATTGCCCCCGTCGATTGGACCATTTCCAAAAGTGGCAACACGACCTAGCGTGGTTGTTCTTTCCATAGTATTGTGTCTATTGATTGCGTGCTCTTCTTGCAATCTGTCATGACGTTTCATAGCCGCGTTAGGTAGCATAATAGCACGATCGATAGTGTATGGCAACCCTCTATGTCTTCCTCTTATCATCATCGCAATAATCACCAACTTTGAAATGACATTGAATTCACCACTAAGAGAGCAGTCCACGCCTGGATATCCCATAGACATCCCCACCGTACCATATGCACTGACTATCTCAAAAAGAACTGCAAAAATCGAAAAACGTAGGTCCTGCTCCTTCAATCTCTTACCCTCGGCAATACAAATTATGAATAGCCCTAGACAAATATACCACAAATCATATGACAATTGGTTTCTCAAATGCGACCCAACATAGTTTGATGGCGCACTCTCATCAACACCCTCTGCATTCTCCTTGGCATACACCCCCAACGACTGTTCTTCATAAACATTGGTTCTTCTCACGGAAATAGCAATGGGCAAAACAGAAATATACATCATGATCAAGTAACTCACCTGAGTCGCTGCATGCAACTGCGATAAATCCATTACTGAAAATCCCACTGTTCTAGTACAGAATGCTTGAAACAAACCATTCAAAACCCTGTACCCCATATCAACCCCTTTGAAAGTGTCATCATGGAGATCAAGTATACAGAATATGACCAAGTCAAACCCATTCAATACTACCAATATAAAGAACAACCACCAAGTAGGGACAGAAGGAAACAACAACGTAAAACAGCGACGTGGATGATCTAATAAGAACCCCAAGGACTCCTTGTACAAAGATAATGGTCTTGCTGTTTTGAACATGACCCAGATTATAAATCTCAATAATATTGGGAACCCCGTGTTACCGATAACAATCAAAAATGAACAAAGGATTTGTACAAACGCATTCTGGTTGAAAGACATCATCGAATTGGACGTTAAAGTGAGCCCCAAATCGTTGAATGACGACTGCAGTGTGAAAAACGCCCACCAGGCAGGTGAGATGGAACTGCTTATCATCAAGTTTTTATAGTGAGGCATACAATATATCCATATCAGCAACATTACACCAGGGATAATATTGAACCCCACATAATAGACAACAATAATTTTGATCAACAACTTAACTGCCCGATACTCAATACCTCCTAATTCCTCTTTCTGCTCGTCCGTCAACTTAATAAACGTAGAATTCCGACCAACAGTAGGCGTCCACGATAGATAATTGCCACTCATTGTTCGCGACAATCTCTGGTAGGAATCGTTCGTGTCCACATTTTCTATAGAACCATCACCAATTGAGACATTCGAATGTTGATTGAAAGATGCATTTCTCTGTGTTCTTGGGGTTTTCCGCTTTGGTGCTTTCTTTCGAATTTTGCGCCCATCGCTTGTGTTTTGTTGTGGAGTATCGAGTGTGTTGCTCCTCTTGGTGTATTTCTTTCCACCCGTCTCATCCTTTGATGGCAACACCAAATGTGATTGAGCTTTGGTTAAAGATGCGCCATTTCCTAGTCTCCTTTCACCTTCACCATCATCATCGTCATCACTATTGTGTTCATCTTCATCTTCATCTTCCTCGTATGACCCTACACTATCAACATCGCTTCCTTCAGCGTTGTCGGCAGCATGTTCGTTATCTGAGATATCACTGGTTTCAGAATCTATCGATGCATATTCTTCATCTTCGCTGTCATCCTCGGTATCTGTCGGCACAACACTTAGAGACCCTTTTTTACTTGAATTTGATAATGTTTTCTTCAACTTGCTTGTCCAAGGGTTATAATGTTTGCGCTTTTTCGTGGTGATCCATTTCTTTGCTTTCCCAGGGGTCTCCTTAAATTGAATCTGTGATGCGAGTTTCTTCTTCTTGGTGAAAATCGGGTTTGCTCCATCTGAGTTCTCTATTTCTATTGGTGGTTTGATAATCAAAATATCATCTTCATCCTCGTCGTTATTGCCAGTACCGACACTATTTGTTGCTGGAGTGATCTCATCATCACGCAGAGGATTAGTATCCTCTTCTGGAAAAGCCTCAATGTTTGAACTGCGTGATTTCCTACGGACCGGAGAACCAATGTTCAAAAACTGAATTCCCTTGGATTTAGCCTCTTGGTTTTTCTTATGCTCTTGCAACATGTTTATCGATCGGTACATATCTTCAGGGTCAATCGACTTCCTTCTTCTTGGATGAGGCAAAGCACTGAACTTGATACCAGAATCAGTACGGCTGTGTCGACGTTGAGATCTTGGTCTCTGTGGCTCTTCAAAATGAATCTTCTCCTGGAAAGTAACAGGCCCATTACCACTCTCATCATCATCGCTGTCTGAAGGCTCACTATGGTGCTCTATATCATTCCCACCTTGATCATTGTAAGCTGTCAGAACCGGCTGGCTTGTTTGTGATGAAGATGACCGAGGAGATGAAGACGAACCCTTCTCTGCCTCTCGTTCTTGAAAACCCAATACTTGGTTGTTGAAAGTGTTTAATCTTGTTGAACTCATTGTTGGTGCCGACCCCAATCTTGCAAGTGTTGCAGACTTTCTCATTCTATAATCCATTAAGGAACGCTCTTTGATATTATCAAAATGACGCTCAAAGTAGTAAAGTCTAACAAAAAGCAAGGAGCCATGAATAAATATCGGCGTCGCCAAAGTGGCCAACAAATACAATACAATTTGTTGGTATAGGGATAGGTCGTTGACATTGACGGTATTCAAACCTGCTTGCGTAGACGCCCCCGCCGTGAAAAACAAAACATCAATATATGCACATGTCTTTACTGGATACACCAATATCGACCCCAAAATGACCAAGGTAAGAATGTAGAAATAGTGAGCTGCCCGAAAATTGGGTAGCACAACCTTGGCATAAGGATATATTTTTGATGCTATATGGTGGATAAAATTTCTAATGTAGTAACCATAGTCAATATTGGTGAAATTTCGGGTGTGGCGTTTGTAAAATCCAGATACTCTGTACAACATAGCTTGGTATGATAAATCTTTCGTACACCTGTCCAAATATCCTATATTTGATATACTAATATCTGCTGTCTTATGTTAGTCAATGTATTATGTATAATTGGATAATGGATATATCAATCTGCGCTTATATCTGTTGAAAGACTAAAGAGCATGGTTTCTGAAATAAATACCAATCAACAGCCAAGGGCAGACGTCTCAATATTTATATACATACTTATGACAAAGTGGACAATGGTTTCAGTTTAAATTTGACGAAAACCTTTGTTTTTTTTTAATCTCTTTCTGTTATGTGTTGCTGATCCTCTTGTCTTCGTGCTCCAGGGATTTTTCTTTCTTCTGATCTTGGTGTTTAGGATTATCCGTGATTCAAAAATAAAAACTCTTGATATTACAAAAATCTTTAAAAGGGAATTTTAGAACCTAACGAGTTTGTTGGTATTATAAATATATTCTGCAAGGCAATTTACACCGTGGTTTTGTTTATCTTATTTTTCGTTTCCCATTTCATTTTTGTCAGATTATTTTTTCTTGCATAATTTTTTTTTTCCATCTGAAACGATGACCATCGTTGGAGTATCAATTTTTAGAATCTCACCACAAATTTTGAGCCGTAGGTAGTTTGCTTGCGACGGTTAGATTCACAACGACTGTTAATTTCATTATGCCATTTGAATGTGCTATCATTGTGCAGCTATTCTAAACTATTTGCATCATGTGTTGTTTTGTTTGTTGTTGAACCTGCAACGGTTTCTTTCCAAATATTCCCATATGGGTTATAGAATTATATGGCTGCCCTAACCATGTGATCCGAATACAGAGGATTAAAACACACAAAGAACCGTGCAAACACGAAGAAAATACCCCTTTTCGCTATATACTGTGCGTTTAATTTGTGATTTTTCACATCAAACCTGGTAGTAATGTTAACCTTGCACGTGGAGGTGGAGTTTTTGCTTGCATTCAAGACACCAACAATAATACTTTCACTGTCACTATTCGTTACAAGATTATTCATTGATAACCACCTAATGAATTCAATCCTTGCGAAATTCTACGTTACTAGACAAGAAACACAAGAGTTTCACCTTTGGAAATCCGTAAACGACAGAAAAGTCAATTAACTATACAAAAACTCCCAAATGATAGAGTGTCCTGTTAACCCCTTTTTCAAGTCAAATATTTTGTTGGGATATCTGTTTATAGTGACTGCAATAAGATTTCAGGTCTGGAAATTGCCATGCCATTGTATTAAGCATAAATGCTTTCACAGCATAGCAAAGCTGGGACATCGGTTATTCTTTGACAGGCCAATGATGTTGATTTCAGGGTTCTTAGAACAATGAAAAATATAATATTCAATCCTTTTGAGCAGAACATGTCTACATTCTGCTGTTTTCAAAATATCGGATTCGATACTCATCCTTTATTCTTCTATTGAATCGTGCCTCTTAAATTCTACTAAACTCTGATGCTTCAATTACATTCGCCACGTCCAGTACCGTTGGCCATCTTAACATTATGTAATAAACCCTTCAATTAAAAACTCTAAAAACACACAGTCCTTTGCTTTTGTTTTAATATCAAATAATCAAAGATAAGTTTCCGTAGAGTTCATGTTACTAAGCTATATTGCTTTTATTAAGGTATTTCAAACTAAAGCCCTCTTTGTAATCAAGACACATGAACTCTTGCTCTAACGCATCCATGCACTTCTAGTCAAAGTATAAATGAATAGCTCCACTACAAAATGAAGTAAATTTACTCACATTCTTTGGGATTCCAACACCAATGTGCCTACCTACTTGTGTGCCACTACGAACACCCTAAAGTCAAAAACGGTTATCAACACTACTGGGTAATCATTTATTTTCTTCCTTTTATTTGGTTGCAAAACTGAAAGTATATCGTTTTTCTGGACTCCAGATGGCCACCACCATTCATCACCGTGCCATTCACCTTTCGGAGTTGTTAGTGGCAAATCTTTACTATCTATAGCAGATAAGCTACAAAGTAATTCAGCTACAGAAACGTCCACATGCCAAGTACAGCGGATGCACCGTAGGTTCTTCTCATTGACATCTACAAAACAAACCCCCGAAGAACACAACACAGACGTGTTCCTAAACAAACACACAATATCAGGACACAGTGTTTTCATGTAGCAAACGAAAATAGCAGCACTACCCGGTATCAGGGAGAACAGAGAAATTGTAGATTCTCTATTATCTCCATCTTATCTCTACAAATTGCTTCCAAAAAAATACATCCACATCAACTTTCATCAAGCTCTCATTACAACAAAACTACCCTGGTGAAAAACAGTAACCACCTGCTTTTGGCAAATTTTCAAAGCTGTGAATTCGTAATGGGCATTTACAGTTCCTGTGGGTCAACAAATTCCTCCACAAGCTAGAAACCAAAGCAAGGCCAGTGGTGGTTTTCCAACGATTTAGTTACCAACAGTCTACCTCTCGTATCAACTGTAGCGTCTCTGTGCTTCAAACGAAGCAACCACAACTAGGGAATATTGTTTTTCCACAACAAAACAACTGAATACCACGAAGCGGTCAAGCACAAAGCGAAACTATTCCAAAGCGAGTTACAACTTCAACCAAACCAAAACTAAGGTTTGCCTTTTCAAACCAGACCGATTAGGCTGCGAAATGCCAGACAGCCAACGACGCAAATGCTACACTAATTTCAAAACACAGTATCTAACATAGCGCTGCTTCCAAACCCTTTATCCAATCTCTCGTGCTGCAAACCAAGCACAGAATTGCTTTTATGTTCCATCGTTCAATTGCTCCGGGAATCACATCTAAAACTGCACTTGCACCGATCAGAACCACCTTGTTCTAGCTATATTGTCAGTTGACCTTCGGACAACTAGCCTGACTCTAACCTCGGAATACAAGTCAATCAATTAGTAATATCTCTACAAATAGTAACCAACAATTTCTTCCAGCTATACTAATTATCAACATGCTATCATGGAGCCAATACTATTTCTAGAGAAGCTCAATAACTCGAATGTCTGAAATATGCCACCTGTCAAAATATGGTTTATGGAAAACATCAATAAATTTTTATCTAGATCAATAGATTATGATAACATTCCACAGTACTACCTCTCATTCAACTATCACCAATATACCTTCTATATGAAGAGCACAATTCAAAAACAAATGAAGTATTCAGATTAGTTCATAAGCGTGCAACAAACTATCTTCGGCCTCTCCCAACACCAGCACTTATAGATGCCAATGGCATACAATCTCCCTACTCAATAACATTTGCAAACCTCTAATCTCCACACCTCAAATAAAATACCAATGCAATTAACTCTAATAATACAAGCTTAATCAATATAATACTGTTGAGACCCCAACACCTATCCCAATAAATATTACCTATAGCGCTACTTAACTATCTTAAATCTGCAACACCGATAACCTTTGTTTTTACACATTCATTACATAACTATATAAATCAATACCAAAGTAACATATCTATTCTATTTCATCGAACAAATCTCATACTCTTGCTGTCTCAAACCACGGGACTATAGTTACCAACCATAGATACACGAATTATCTTAAAACGAAATCTGACCTACTCTACAGCAACCCATAACCATCCACCACTTCACATTACATTTTACCCAAACCATTGTAGAAACTAACGCAATAAAACGATATCATATCAAAGCGCTCATGATGGCTGTCATCTCTTGACGTCAACTGCTTCATCTCAAATACTAACCATTCAACAGTCAGCGTATTCTACGTACACTAGAAATGCAAATAAATTTCTAACAGCTCTATAAAATGTCCTCAAATTAAGACCAAAAGCTGGTTTGCAAAACCAATCAACTAAACGCAATCAAGACCAAACTCAAACAGTCACATAACTTGCAATTAGAGGACTCGCGATATTGCAAAAAGTACTATTCCATTACTTTCAAACTGGATGGCAAGACTGATTCTTACAAAACCATTCAATTGAAAGTTTGCAACCACACAAACATGTGTCTCGAATAATTACATTAACCAACAACAGCTGTATCCTACGAAATCACTACCATTCCACACATGTGATAATTCAAATTCATGCTGCCGAATAGCATTAATCTTTGTCATTAAAAATATATCGCTATATACAAATTCGGACTGCTACCAGCGTAGTAAATTTAAATTAAACACATTTTGAGTAAAAAATAGGCTCATATCAGAAAGGTACATTGAGGAGCCACTGCAGTCGAAGACTTTGATTGCCTAAAACTTTTGGAGATATACCTTGTGATATCGCATAATAAAAGTTCCTCTACCTTTGAGACCAGCCTGGATGGCAGTAGATATATATACTACATTAATACCAAATACATGCAATCCTTATATCAGCTAGATCCATTGATCTAAAACAATTCCACAATATACCGAGCTCACTTAACTTAACCAAATACAGAACAGTTGAATAATGTACAGAGCAGAATTGCGATAACCACAAAAATAGACAAATCAACGAACAACTAGCATAGAAAATAAACTTCAAAATTATTGGCATTTCCTGTCGAATTTGAAATACCTGCATCGGCCCTTCTTAATCAACTTATCTAATTATATTCCTTGCAATACCAAGTAGATCTGTTATATGAGAAATTGGCGTTGCCAAGTCCCTGGGAAACATTGGTTAGCCAGCAAAATAATCCTAGGCGAATCAGGGTATTACACGGTGTTGCTAGCCTGATATTATAATTCTTAGTGTTAAGATGGTGAGTTCGTTCGATATCATGTATGAAAAATACCTCGTCACTCTTACTAACAACCAACGACTACAGATGGTTTGTTTAAATATTGAATCTTTGATACAAGTTCAATCAAAAACATTATTGCATACTACAATAGATCTTTGCAACTAGGTTATACTCAGCTTAATAGTGTGTATCTGGTTGATTTGAATGCGTTCATTGAGTTGACGTTTTTTTTTTAACTAGAAACTTAGTAACACTCTATTCAGTAAGTTCTGTTCTTGTTGTTAATTACAATTGCATGTTTACGTGCTAATTTATGGTTTCACTGATTAGCTATGGTCTCCTTGTGAATCGAAAGTTAGTGTGAGTCAAACTATACGTCAGTCCATTCTCAAGAAGTTACATACTATACTGAATGTTTCCAGTTTTTGGTTGCTATCATACGTGAAAGCAATACATTACCGTACAAATTCCTGGTAGATTTGATGAGCAGCTAATGGCAAAGGTATTAGTCTGTAGGTCATTCATAGAGTTTGCTCTCAATGTGGTAGTCGTTTGACAAGCGGCATATACTGTGGTAGATCATTATGTACTGACAGATGGAGATAGTCACTGTATGTGTCTTTTCAATGTTGGTAAGGGCTTAAAGAAATTGTTGTCACGTAGGTTGAGTGTCTGATTGTACAGCTTTCTGGACAGTGTTTAAGTGCCCCTGTATAATGGGTTTTTTTTAAATAGGTGTGTTTTCTTTGTCGTTGTAGATTGACAAGGTTGCAATGATTTTAGCGGAAATGTTTGCTAAATTTTGTTTTGGGTGTTCACTTCTACTTGATGTCTCAGTTCTATGAATGGGAAACGAGGTGTAGTTTTTGGAGATCAATGTTGATGCTTTTTTATTTTACAAGTTGTTATTCATAATAGAATTTAATTTTTGCAGTATTCATCAAGTCGCTGTTTTGCTTGACTGACATGGTATTGTACAGGATGTGGCAATCGAGACTTATTAGATTGTATAAAAATTGTTGGGGGCCTGTTTAGGGCATTCGCATTCTGTATATGTATAAGACTTGTTATTGGATGTAAAGATGATTTGTGTAGAATTTAGTCTACCGAACTTTACTAATTTTCATGCTAGAGTGTGGTTCCTTTGGTTAACAAATATGTTGTTGGGAGTTATTTCAGTTGCTTATTGTCAGTTTTAGATGTTGGTGCCAGCTAGATCGAAGGTTTAGGTGAGGCTAGAAAGTCTGTGGGGTGTGCCTAACATGGCGCTAGTGTTGGCCACGACCATGTAGAGATAGAGACTTTCTAAGGATCCATAGTCATATAAATTCATTTGAGCAATTTAGGAAACCTGTTATCAAAGGGATTCAGAACGCAACGTTCTGTGACTTGCTTGCAATGTGGGATTTGGTATTTAGTAACGGTTTTATGATGTCGGTTGATATTACAAACGTCGGGTATTAGTGTCAATAGGGTAGCAAATATTGTTTGTCAAATACTCTTGCGTATTGTTGTGGTAGTTTTTGGATGGTTTGGATTTTGCTGTCGAATGTCAGGTATTCATTGGAAGAAAAAGCAAGTACATCGTCAATGTTGTGGATTTAATAGTCTGGTGTGTCTTAGACTGGTTGGACTATGTAGAAGGTGAAACCCGTGTCTAGCAATTCTTAACGTTTTCGCAATAGCAAAATATAGGAGTAATGCTTTGAGTTTGGAAAAGGTAAATGTTAGCTATGATCTAAAATGATAACGACTAATAAAGGGTAATTTATCAGCTTTTTGTAGAGCATATTTTAGTATGAATTCATATAGTAAGAGATCTAGTTGTGTATTTATCTGAGCATTCAGCAACTTAGTGCAGCATTGTTTTGATGCATGGTACTTCTCAGTGTCAGTTTGGTAGAATGCCTCATGATAGCGTAAATTTCTTGTTGCATTGGAAAATTGACAGTGTCTTGTTATTTGGCTGTTTGTATCGTGGTTGCAGCTAGTTTCGGAATAGTTTGACCGTGTGCTTGAGCACCACATGGTAATCAGTTGTTTTGTTGTGGAAAAGCAACATCCCCTGGTTGTGGTTGCTTCCTTTGAAGAACAGAGATGCTGCAGTTGATACGAGAGGTAGACTGTTGGTAACTAAATCGTTGTGAAATCACTGCTGGTCTTGCTTTGGTTTCTAGCTTGTAGTGGAATTTGTCAAGCCATAGGAACAACAAAAGGTCATTGCAAGTGAACAGCTTTGGAAATTTTCCAAATGGAGGTGGTTGCTCTTTTTTACCAGGGTATTTTTGCTGCACTGAAAGCTTGATGAAAGTTGATGTGGATGGAAGTTGTAAAGAAATAATGGATATGATAGGCAATCTACAATTTCTCTATTCTTACTAATGCCAGGAAGTGACGCTATTTTTGTTTCCTACAAGAGAACACTGTGTCCTGAGATTGTGTGTTTATCTAGTACCACGTCTGTGTTGTGTTCTTTGGAAGTTTGTTTTGTGGATGTTAGTGAGTAGAGCCAACCGTGCATCTACTATGTTTGACATTTAAGCGTTTCTGGTTAAGATCCACACAAGCATTGAAAGTGTTTGTATGTGTTGAAGCTGAGCAGTGGTTGTTTTTTACTCTTTCTGACGTTAGGAACGGGTTGCATGGCGATTCTTTTACTTGATTGATGTACGTTGTATGATGTAGCAAATTAGTTGATGTAGTTATTATGACCTGCAATTGTTGGTCTAATCATACCGTGACAAGCTTAGTAGCAATTTTTAGTAGAAAAGTTTTTCTACAAGAGTTTGCATCAATATTGTACCAAATTTTATATCCTTGTGAAAACAATCAACTTTGTTTACGTTATTTATAACTGAATAGCTTTGCAACTTAGCTACTGTTGGTAGTAAAGCTCGACCACTTATTTCTTGGAAGGTGATTGACACTATTGTGCGTAGTGGGTGGCCATCTGGAGTCTTGAAAAGTGCCATACTTTAATTTCGCAACCAACAAAAATATCTTCAAACACCCAATGTTACTGATAACGGCTGTTTCAGTTTTCTCAGTTGCACAAGAGTAAATAGCTGTATTAAAGTTATCATACCAGAGAGTGTGAGATGATTGTACAATTATGTATTTGAAGTATTTTGCAAAGAACTCAATTATAAAATCGTCCTCGGATTGAAAGAACCAAGTGCCAGACATAATTACTTTCGCATTTAATTGAGAGATCTGTGAATATTTGTGGGTTCCTAATCGCGGCTCCATAGTTTATAAACTAGCTTCTCATGATATTTAAGTTACTATTTATCATCAGTAAAGCTAACACCTTGTCACAATGAAGACAGACCTGTTTGTTTTAACACGAGCATTATTAGATTTTGAAAACACTCGGTGATTGAGGAATACTCATGACCATGTTTCCTATTATGAAGTGATGACATATTCCCTAAAACCAACTTTAGAGGAAGGAAGAAACATATACTTGATATTGGGTACTCGTTCTACAACATTTTTGTTTCAAGCTACTTTCATTGAACGAAATTTAGAGAAAAACAGAATACTACATGCTACTACAATCCCCTCTAACCTACAGTATTACTTTGTTGCACCTTAAAACATCCTCTGTATTCTAATATAATTTGAAATCAACGAAAGCCGTTTACCAATAAAACTATTTGTACGCAGCGAGATGCAAATATTCGTTAGTCATTAGTGACTGCACTTCTTGGAACGCCTGAGTCTGTAAGTACACTACAATGCTAAAATTATCAACCAAAAAAAAAACTCTAATTTATTGTATACTTCTAAAGATAGTTCTAACTGTTGATATCGTATGGTAAGCACCCAAACCTGTCCAAAATACGTTCAATACCGTCCATACCATTTTCCAAATGGTGCAATTCAGGTCCATAACTGATTCTAACGTAATTATACCAAATAATCTCTTCCATATGAGCCAAGTTTTGTGGATTAATCAAGAAGAAGAACCCAGGAACAACAATAACCTTCTCATGCAAACATTCATGGAAAAAGCCCAAACAGTTGCTCAACTTCCCTGGCAAGTGACTCAAATTCAACCACAAGTAGAATGTAGAGTTTGGAATAGTTTTCTTGGTGAACTTGAACCCCATCTTTGACAATCTTCCAATGATATAGTCACGCTTCATTTTAAAGTGCAATTGCAATGCCATCATTTCTTGCTTCACTTTCAATGGCTGCAAGAAGTCAACAGCAACATGTTGCAAAGGTGAATTTGACCCACCATCCAAAAACGATCCAGCAGAAGAAAGAGCATTGATGTAGTCTTCAGGTCCCAAAATCCAGCAAATTCTCCACCCAGGCAATCTAAATGCCTTTGTTAAACCATTCAAAATCAATACAGGATCACGGTTCACATCCTCGACATATTCAGCGGAACTTATAGATGACCCAGTACAGCCCTCATCGTAATAATAGTGCGAGTAGAATTCGTCCATGATAATCAAACACTTTTCACGACACATGCGATGCAATTCCTGCAACTGATCCCTAGAGAGACAGTTTCCAGTTGGATTTCTAGGGTTGGATGTCAACAATGCACTCATCCCTCTGGCCAATTCATCCCTAATCAAATCAAGATGCATTTCATAATTGTCCATTTCCTTTAAAGGCACCGGAATGGGAGAGAAATTTTTCATAGTGGCAATAAGCTCCGAGTACGCAGTGTAATCAGGAAGAAAGAATGACAAATAACAATCGGCAATGATCGTGGCAATTCTTGTCAACCCTGCTCTTCCTCCTGGTACAATACATACGTTTCTGTACGTGTACTTGGATGCTTTGCCTTGACGGTACTCTTCGTTGTAGTAGTTTGCAACGGCCTCACGAAGCTCCTTGATACCGGCAGTTGGGGCGTACTCACGGTAGTCTACTGGCAAGTTGATTTGTTTGGGTCTAGGAAAAGACCCGGGAATTGTGTCACCGTGTTCAGGTGCACCTTGCCCCAAGTTAGCCCAATCACCAACATGCTCAGAGTCGTACCCATATTCTGCGGCCCTTTCCGTTACCCACAAGACCCCGGTCGAAGACTGTTTGGTGTTCAATGCGGGCTTGAAGGTGCTCTCGTTAAATCTTGGCTTGGGCAATGGGATGGGCGAGCTTTCTCTACCATTCTCCAGCTTTGACAATTTGGAGATCAAATGCTGTCTAAAGTTTGAGTTTTTCAAGTTTGGGGTAGCCAGTGGTGTTCTTCCAGGAATTGTCTGATATGTGCTTGCGTGATAGTTTTCACGAACATGGTGTGGTTGTGGAGACCTCAAGCTAGACTCATCATGAGCGTGGTGGTTCCCAAATTGTGAAATAGGATTGTGCAATGGAGTTGTGGGGGATGCTTGAATTGCTTCCAATAATGAGGATGCGGATCTTTTTAAAGCAGGGGGCAATGTTGATTCCAATCTTTCAAACTCTAACACGGAATCTTGGTCATTGTCAGATTCATCAGTGAGCTGGAAACTAGACATCTTGTTGTTAGTGATAATGTTGTGTTTTATGGATGAAGATAAACTTCCAAGATCAGATCTAGCGCAAATTTTTTTTTTTTTTGCTTCTTCAACGGCTGCTTCAGTTTTCATTTTTTTTCTGGGGGGGTGGAAGAAGTTTAAATCAGTTGTTGATTAGATTCTTATTAGACATAAATGCGCTAAATTAATCCTTAGCCCCGGATTACCTAATCATATAAACTTCACATGATTAATCGAGTGAAAACTTGAAGCTCTTACTGTAGGTTTAGAATCAAACATGATGATGCACTTCCATAAAGTGCATAAGAATATAACAGAAAACCACAAAGGACAAGTGAACAACTTCTTGACAAGTAAATAACGCTCAAGGATCTAAAACGTGTTCCTTGCAATCAGAAACTTTCAGACGAGCTTAGATTTCAAAGATTTAGCTGGATTCGTTCAGTGAAACGACAACACAGAAAATGCTCTAGTCAATTGTATGCCAAAAGATACCAAGATCTTCTTTCGAGCTCTTGATGCAATGTAACCTGCTTTAAGCTTTCTTAAAGGAATATTATACTTTTTCAGTCGAGTTTGGTAAGCAAATATCGTTTTCACAATGAATCGCGCACGGTTCAAGTCAAGCAAGAAAAAAAAATAAACAAAATAAAATGGAGAGCTTTAAAACCACAACAACCACAACCTTATCCTTTTACACTGAAATAGTGCTGATACAATGGAAAATCCTCACGAACAGACGCATAACGCGTTATTGTCAAGAATAATTAATAATATGGTACGTTGTATTGGGTCTAACAGCTCCAGTAAACTAGAAACTGCAGGCAGTCAAAAGCAACAGTGTAATACTAACTTACTAACAGGAAAGCTTGAATGAGTCGGTAGTAGCGGTAAACAAATCCTTACAGCAGATCAATAACAACAATTTACAAACAGAAATATTATCGCAGATGTGGGAAAACTATATTCGGAACTCTGAATACAATTTAGAGGTGACTGGTTTGAAGAAGGAGCCGTTGTTTGAGAAGAGAGAATGAGTGCCAATAAAAAGAAAACAGACAGCTAGTCCTCATTAACCAAGGTGCTATATAGACGCACGAACTCACCCTTGTTCAAAGAGCCTGAATTATATTGCTGTGAGTGTTGAATTGTGACGGCTCACCTTACCATTGGTTCTTTCTAATGACAGGAGAGTCGTGGGTTGACTACACTCCAAAGTCTATAATTTCTAGATATAGTATCATGAACAATACTTAATATGTATTACTATTTGTGTATTCCATTTAAACCAAAAAAAGTTTTGCGGATTGGTTTATGCCAGGTCAACAGTATATAATGTACAAAAGAACAAAACCAAGCAACATCGTAATATAAAAATATCACTCCCAGGAATGAAATGACTGTTTGTGGGTCTGCAATCTCTTAGTTTTGGGTTGGTAACAATCCGAACCTCTTTTTCAAGGTCACTCTTTGTCTGGAGTATTTGTCATCTGGAGAGAATCTAGCTGGGTGAGCAGACTTGGTGATTTCTCCATCTTCTGATATCTTTTTCAAAGTGTAGATTCTTTTGCCTTCGGCATCTAAGGTGTACATCAAATGCATTGTGGATGAAGTATTGGTTTAAGGATAAACTGTTCCAGCTAAGAGCAGACTATCCGAATTTTTTTTTTTT
>OKCY01000017.1_pt1 | contig 19757 bp, 17 predicted proteins | sample 1613071 | NCBI WGS metagenome assembly OKCY01 (sample SAMN04436834, study PRJEB24849) | human gut metagenome | biome: human gut; feature: NICU; material: stool | host: Homo sapiens | place: USA: Saint Louis, MO | collected 2011-07-12 | reverse complement strand
CTATATACTACAAGTTTTACAAATTATAGTTATTGTATAGTCTTGTTCGAATTGGATACCGTTTATTTGAAGTTTTGTGTAGCACTTGATAAGTTACTTTGGAGCGTGATATATGCCAATAAAAAGAGAGAGTAAGAGAGGAAAAGTAACAGAACAAAAAAAAAATTCATTGTGTTTTGCACCAATTATGATGACGGATTATATTACACATATATTCTAAATGAGTGAAAGCATAACGATAACAGCTAATAGCATAGATAACCCTGAAACAGATGTGAGGCGTAACGAAAGATTCCATCTCACTCCCAGAAAAAGACTTGAAGCGTTAGTGACAACAAGTGGGCTAATCGGGGCAATGATTGGCTTTTACGATGGAGTAAAGATTTCATCACTCAGATACTTGACTGAAAACGCACATCGAATGCCGAAAACCGTGGGTTGATGGTATTTTTATCATAAAAAGAAGAATTATGTCATGATCGTTGCTGGTGTCAAAAAGGCGATTACAACTAGTTTCAAATATGGTGCAGCTGTTGGTGGGTTTTTTGGTTTGGAATATTTACTAGACATTAGTAGAGGAAATACAATAGACTTTTTCAACACCACAACAGCAGCATTCTTAACATCGACCTTTTATGCAAAATACAACAAGTTGAGCTCTATGCAAACCAGAAAAATGATCTTCAAAGGGACGGCCTTGGGCTTGACCCTTGGTTTAATACAGGACTATTTAATTCACGCCAGAAAGGGTAGAGTCTGGTATTTAGATAGGTATACACAACAAAAACTCGTATAAAAAATAATACACTTCCTTGTATCTAGTCTTCTTCATCACTGTCATCAAGATCTGGTATCGGATATTTCAATAAAGCAGCAATACCCGTCAACTGATTCAATTGTTCACCAGATTCATGTAGACTTGAAAAAATGTACACCTTGGCACCTAAGGTTTTAGCTTGTTCGGTAAGGTCAATGTAATGTCTTCTCTCTTCAATATCGTCGCTTCTAAACAAAGCATCAGACACCATTAGATACCTTACTGCATCCATGTTTAATGCCTTTGTGATTTCCTCTAACCCATACCACGCTCTTCCGTCGTCATCATTCAACGCTCTTTGGAAGCGCTGTAATGCCTCCAGCTCCTCCAAAAATTTAGTGTCTGCTAATCTCTTTTTAGTCTGAGGATCATCCAACACTTCCTCTAGTCCTTGTAAATAACCAGTAGATGCATGAGCTATCAAAAACTTGCTCTTGTTTTTCAATATACTAGAATAGACTTTGCTCTCTTTCCCTGAATTTTGCAAGTTCAAACACTCCTGTATCAATCGATCATATAAGGTTTTGGCTAAAAACCCGGGTGATGCTAATATAACAACTTTTAATTTTTCGAAATCAAAGTGTCTAGTCATGCTCGATATGATCATATTGAAAAATGAATTCATTGCCTTTTCCAAATCTCTAGTACCGTATTCGTTATTCTTTCGTGGGATAGACTTTTCAACTTTAGCTTTTAGAACAGTCATGGAATCAGCCACATAACAAATGTGTGCTACACCTTCTTGGAAAACAACTGCACCGATGTCAGCTTTATTCTCAATAGAACACAACTCGTTTAATAAAGTCATGTCGTATTCATCCCAGTTATCTTTCAAAATAGTCAATTCTTTATTCAATTCAACCTCAGCGGTGTGGAAACTGTTCAAAGGGATATATTCTTGTTGCACTAAAGATTTACCATTGATTCTCATTGTTTGATCAGAAGCAATGTAGTCTATGTCTTCTACTAGTAACTTTAATCTAACCACAATCTTTTCCATTTTGCTTTTCCCCTTTGTGATTTGAGCTTGGTTTCCCTTCTTGACATTACGGTGAGTAACCAATTGCACCGTGTCTCCTTTCTTTAGTAAGTTGTACAAATACCATAAATCCTCGGAATCTTCGGGTACCAAGGTTATTGCAACATTCTTGTCTTTTAATTTGGCTTTGTTTTTAACTTGCATTATGTGGTGATGCTATAAGAATCTTTTCTGAATAATTAGAGTGATAAATTGTTTCACTTTTTTTTTTTTGTTGCTACAATCAAGTGATGAAGATACCCATGAGCTTGCCCAATTACAATTCTGCAAAAAGTAATAGTCTACGAACACCTTCACAATAGGTAAGTTTGGATACATATTTCTCTATTTGTCACATTAATGCTTTGGTTATTCTTCTAGTACCTCTATACATGTACATATATACATATCTATTTGACATCAGCTTTAACAATACTGGAGTTCTTACATAATTCTCCCTTTTCATTAACCAATCTCTTTGGTTCTTTTCCTTCTTCAGTATAGGTAACTTCATAATTTTCATTAGTGGAAAAGTGGGGTTGAACTGCTTCCCAAACCTTCTTCTTTGGGTTCAATTGTTTCTCTGGTGTACCGTTGAATCCTTCAAAGAAGATTTTATCACCTGGTTTGGAACCTGCTGGTGGGTTAACAAATTCGACTTTTTCGGCATCAGAAGCACATAACACCATGGCACAAGACTTGACGCCTCTCATGGTGACTGGTTTCAAATTTGCCACTACGACAACGTATCTCTTTTGCATCTCTTCAATTGGAATGTATTTCACTAAACCTGAACATACAATTCTAGGCCCCTCTGCATCTCCCATATCAATCGTTGACATATACAATGAGTCTGCGTTTGGATGCTTTTCGGCTTTTTCAATAAACCCAACTCTGAAGTCGATCATGGATGGGTTTGGTGGGGTGGTAACAGGAGCTTGTTGTTGTTTGTTCTTTTCAGCATTTGCTTTAGCCTTGGCGGCTTTCTTGGCCTCTTTGGCGGCTGCTTTGGCTTTCTTTTCCTCTTCGGTCAATTCTTTTCTTTGTCCTTGAGCGGCGTCTGGTGTAGCTTTAGCCTTTGGTTCTGGGGTGGCAGATTTTTCAGCTTCTTTTGCTGGTTTCTTTTTCTCTTTAATTTCTCTTGGTATGTCGATATCGTAATCAATCTTGATTGGTTCTGGGACATCAACTAATGTATTTTGAACCAAATCGGCCCATCTGAGAATGTGTCTATATTTTGCAACATCATCTTTGCTAGTCCATTGAGAAGCCAAAGAGAATACTTTTTCAAAAACCACTAAATCTGCATGGCTTGGAATGTTACCGACAATAAAAGTCTTGGTTCTTAATGAGTCATTCAAAGCAATCAATGATTCTTGTTCGTTTAATCTGTTGGCCAAAGTTTCGAATTGTGAGGCTAATGCTTTTTGTTCTGCTGACAATTCTGGGAACTTAGAAGAGTCTGATTTTGAAATATCAGCTAAAGAAATCTTTGAAAATTTTGCAATTAAGTCTGACATGGTTGTGTATGGTCCTTTTGTCAACGGGTGAAATAGAGACTTATTATGAAAAATTCTTCTTTTTGGATGGAGTGAGAGGTTTCAAGCAAACGAAAAACTAGGGAAAAAAATTTTAGTCACAATATCTTTTGATGAGATTAGCACTACTATTGGTCACGTGATCTGGTATTTATTAGGTTGATCTTGATAAGTTCTTACAGCTTGCCCAGATAAAGGGATGAAGAAGAGATGATTTATAATGTTGTAGCTCCCTCACTTGAAGTAGATTTGTGTGTTATTTTACATTAAAAGTAGATATTTGGTGATGTGCTTTTTTATACTCGTTTGATTGCAAATTTCTCTCAAAATTAATTCTCAGTATCTTGGTATTTTTGACCAAAAGAAGATATACTAACTTTCTGCAACAAACTTCAAGGCAAGTTTGTTAAAACAACAGAATTCTTTATAAGTCTTTAATATGAAAAAGAAACACAGTAATCAGTTTTTTGAAATATCGATCATGGCAACATACTGCAAAATAAAACTTGTAATTTTTATTGTAAAATTGCACAGCCTGCAAAGAAAACCTACTAAGCAACTGCTTTTGCTACACATATATACTAACTTTAAACTAAACAGAGAGAAAATTTAGGTATCTCGGCGTATAATAAAACCCGTAGAGTTTAACTTTCACAACCTTTTTATTTTCTTCTTTTTCTTGTTTATCTTCCAACCGGTGTGGGAAAAAGAAATGATTACAAAATCAAACCGAATTTGGGAACGAGAGGTAAAAAAAAGGAAGGAAGGAAGGGAAAAAAAATATAGAATGTAGGTAGATTAGAGACTACTGAGAAAACAAATCCGACTCCAATATTGTCCATTGTTAATCAAAATTGGAAAGCATACTATTTTCGATATAAATGGGCAACGCTCTTTATTAAAAGAATGAAGATTAAACAGGAAAACATAACAAACACAACTTCAATCAATACTAGCAACGTTAATGATAAACCCAAGCCGGTATGTCAAGAGATTATAAACAAGCGCTTTGAAGTGCATCAACACTTTTATTAAAACCAACTGATATACTAACCATGAGTTTTTCTTTACTTATTACAGAAACGTAAGAAAACATCAAGAGCATGCAATCATTGTCATAAGGCACATATGACCTGTGACTCGGGTCGTCCGTGCAAGCGATGCATTCAAAGAGGATTAGATTCAACATGTGAAGATGCACCCCGAAAGAGAAAGAAATATCTTCAAGATGTACCCAATTCTTCTTTGATGTCTAACCACAGCATGAATAGCAGTGATAATTTGGACAGTAATGGTGTGTCACCAATGCAGCCGACATTGCTGCTACCCATGCCACCTGTACAAGAACTGTCATTGCCCACAAATATACCTAATCAATCTCAAGTTCCGTCACAATCGCCAAACACGGCCTTGCAAAAACAGCTTCTGTATTCACCTCCATTGGCTTCTACTTACTCCCCTAATCACAAGACATATCTGGCAACATTGTTTCAACACAGTGCAACTTCACCGGAGTTGATGCAAACAGTGCCCGAATATTTCCCGGAACTTTACAACCAACACTATCAACCTTCGGCAAATCCTAATCAGAAAAGACGAACAAATTTCTTGTCAACAGCAGCTGACTTGGAGTATTCTACATTATCAAATATTCTTCAAGAGAACTTTGGTCATCACACAACATCAAACGAAGGCACCCCTAATTCGCATAACTTTTCACCAGCATTATCACCGCATAATATGCCTACAAATAATACTAATGCGCCATCTACATCAACCCAGTTACTTACTAATGATCAGCAGCGGCAGGCGACATCATTTAACAATCACACCAAACACAACACCCCATCACCGTTAAATACAAGCCATACCAAACTTTATGAGGATGCCAGGTATCCAAAATGTGACGAAACCATTAATCAATATTTCTTGGGTGACACCGAGTCAGGTAAAATGGTCGTATTCCCAGATGTTTTGACAGCAATTGAAAATATGAAAAACAATGATCCAGCGGTATATTTGGAACGTAATTCCAAACTGGCGCTATCCTTTGTCATGAGTATACAGCATGAAAACAATTCTAACGGTGGTAAAGAAGATCAATTATTCAAAGAACCAGAAGAAATATACGAGAAAGTGAAAAAACCATTTTCCTATACCCCAGGGTATCACTCGTTGATTGCATATTTAAGAAAAAGATTCACAAAACCAATGTTAGTGAAAATGGCCGAATCAATGGCCACATATAGACCCTCATTTATTGCATGTACAAATTCATTGAAAGAACACGACTTGATATTTATGGAACAGTGTTTCCAGAGAACATTGCTAACTTATGATAATTATATAAAAATCAGTGGCACGCCAACCATTGTATGGAGAAGAACTGGAGAAGTAGCATATGTGGGAAACGAATTTTGTGTATTGACTGGTTGGCCCAAAGAGGAGTTGATTGGGAAAGATAAAAGAAAATTTATTGTAGAATTACTAGACGACAAGTCGGTATTGCAATATTTCCAAGTTTTTTCAAGAATTGCGTTTGGTGATTTCTTAGGGGCCACTATGACAGAATGTACCTTATTGACACCAAACCCTAATGTTAAAATAAGAACGGGGTGCATGTGGACCTTGAAAAGAGATGTATTTGGTATTCCCATGATGATTGTGGGGAACTTTTTACCAATACTATGATGATAGCTTACAGTATCTCAAAAGGTAGGGATTGGAAACAAAAACCAAGAATATTACCGGGTGGAACTAATGCAAGAACTTAATCACTTAGCCTTTCTGAAAGGGATTTATTGTATATTTATAATTATGTATAATAACGAAACCCATTAGCTTTAATTGTATATATACTTGTAACAGTAACCACTAGCTTTTCCCCACGCGAAATTACACAAAAAGAGGAATTGTATTATCAACACAGGCGATAAAGCAAATTGAACCACTAAAAAAACTAAGAAACAAAACATTCCAGGGGGTAAAGGAAAAACACACACAATTATTCAGTCAATTAACTACCATTGAACCATGGCAATCTCTATACCAAGTGGATTGACACTTAATTTGATTTCAAGTGTATCAGTTATATGTTTGGGATCTTTACAATTTGGCTATCATATGGCAGAATTGAATTCCCCAGAATTAGTACTATCCTGTAAACGATCACAACCTGGCCCTGTCCCATATAGAGATTCTTTTTTTGGACGCAATGGGTTTAAACAATGTATCCCTATGACACCAGATCAAGTTGGATTGGCGACTTCTATTTTTTCAATTGGTGGGTTATTCGGATCATTTTATGTTGGCCATTTGGCAGACAAATATGGTAGAAAGAAGACAAGTTTATTACATTGTTTGCTTTATATCATTGGTTCAACAATTAATGGTTTGAGTAATACTTACGCAAGTTTGTTGCTTGGCAGATTCATTTGCGGGTTGGGTGCCGGATCAGCTTTGGTTATTACTTCTATCTATATTAACGAAGTTTCTCCAATTGAGACAAAAGGGTTATTGGGTTCAATGAACCAATTCAGTATCAATATCGGGATCTTGTTCACACAATTGTTGTCATTGAAATGGTCAAATGATAATGATTGGAGATGGCTACTTTTCATGGCCGCATTCATTGCTGTTGCTAATGTTATTGTTGTATCAAGCTATTTGAATGAATCGCCTGTTTGGTTGGCCAACCAGGGTGACACTGCCGAAGCATTCACTATTTTACATCGTTTAAGAGGAGGGAGTTATTCTGTTGCTACTGACGAAGTCAATAGCTGGAAACTGCAGGGCAGAGGCACAACTCCTGAAAGGGATATGTTACTTGAAGAAGGTAATGGAAACGAACATAATTCAGGAACCGGTAGTAGTGGTGCTTCTGGTGGTAACTCGAACAAAAACTTGGTAACAGTAGTAGACTATGTGACATTACCTGAGTATAGAAATTCTTTGATTGCATCCACTGGTATTTTGGTATTGCAACAATTTGACGGGATCAATTCGATTATTTTCTATGGTGTATCAGTTTTGGTTTCTATTTTCCCCAATCATTCCATTATTATCAATTGCTTGATATCGTTAGTGAATGTTATTGTTACATTTATTTCTGCAACTATAGTTGACAAGTTGGGCAGAAAGCCTTTATTGTTGTTATCAGTCTCATTTTTAGGAATTGCAACGGTGTTAATGGGGTTGGGTATTATTTGGACAAGTTCTTTGTTATCCATTGCAGGAACATTTACCTACATTACCTTCTTTGCAATTGGTATGGGACCAATTCCATTTCTACTTGTTGGAGAAGTGACTCAACCAATTGCCAAGGCACTGGCACAAAGTTGGGGGACAAGTATGAACTGGATTGCTACATTTATTGTTGGCTATACTTTCCCAGTTTTAAAGGAATGGTTAGGTGGGTCAGTCTACTTTATTTTTACTGTAATGTGTTGTGCCAGTGTATGGTTTATCAAGACTAAAGTTCCTGAGACAAAGGGTAAGCATTCGTACCAGGAAGTCTGGAATTAAACGGTAGTTGCTTCCAGTATATATGGTGTTGATTGTGTTTTGTGTCTCTAAAGTTGCGTTAGGGCTTTAGCCCTAATCAATAGTAGTGTACTTTGTTTGAAAAAAATAATACATGCAAAATACTGCATATTAGAATTATAAGGGAATGAAAATGAAAAAAAAAAGAATAATTTTGTAGATCGCATAGTGTGAGCGCGCACACACACACAAACTCTGTAGTGCTACAGTTTCTCTCTTTCCCATACACTCTCGCTTTCGCACGCTTGACAAAAGTTAATTAGAAATAGAAAAATTTCTCATTCCTTTTGAGTTTCCCACCATAATCAACTAGTAATAACCAACAATGCCTACTAGATTAACTAAAACCAGAAAACACAGAGGTAATGTTTCTGGTATGTACAATTTCACTAAAGTTTTAACGGATGAAAGAGTATTGAATGTTCAAGGACATATGGAGATTTAGAGAAAACATGGAAAACTAATCGAAAATGAATAATGAATGGAAAATTTTTTAAACTGAATATCAGAATAAACACAACACAACAGATCCAGAATCATTATCACATTGATCATACAACCAAAGCAATGAATATGAGTAGTTTGGGAAACCACAACATCCAAGTTATTTTTCAGAACAATCAAGTTTATCATTTACAGAAGACAGTTCCATCAATATGTCCAAAATACTCTTTGAAGTCAATTAAAGTCAAATGAACGAATTACTAACTTATTTTTTTCTTTAGCCGGTAAGGGTAGAATTGGTAAACACAGAAAGCACCCGGGTGGTAGAGGTAAAGCTGGTGGTCAACATCATCACAGAACCAACTTGGATAAATACCATCCAGGTTACTTCGGTAAAGTTGGTATGAGATACTTCCACAAACAACAAAACCACTTCTGGAGACCAGAAATCAACTTGGACAAATTGTGGACTTTGGTTGATTCTGAAAAGAAAGACGAATACTTGAGCAAATCATCTGCTTCTGCTGCTCCAGTCATCGACACCTTGGCTCACGGTTACGGTAAAGTTTTGGGTAAAGGTAGATTACCAGAAGTTCCAGTCATTGTCAAAGCCAGATTTGTTTCCAAATTAGCTGAAGAAAAAATCAGAGCTGTTGGTGGTGTTGTCGAATTAGTTGCTTAAGTTTTAAAGGGGTAGAATATCTTTTTATGTTTACACGTTTAAGGAGAATCAAATATATCAAAAACTGTATATTTAATATAAAGAACTCATAGTTTTAATGAAGTGTGTTTTTTTCCATCTTTTAAAGGACTTGTTGTAGTAAGTATTAAATATCGCTCTTACTGTGTGTGTTAGTTGAGTATTTGAGATGACTGGCTGTGATTAAACTGCCCTGCATGTAGTATCTGTTGATGTTTACAAAGTATAAAAATTCGGTTGTGAATCGATACGAATAAACAAAAAAAATACAGTAACAATAGGGAATCAACGTTCACCAATCATCCAGGTTGCAATCTGGTATTCACATATAAATACATATGATTATTCTAATTGAACCAATTCACTACTACTTCCAACACTAATTGGTTTTTTTTTGTTTCAGGCTTTATATATTTATACAATATTTTTCTTCTTTTTGTGTCCACTATTTTTTTTTGCTTATTTGTTTTGTTTTGATTTCCAATTATTCCTCCAGTCTTCCCTGTAAATTTTTTTTTTTGGTTACCACTTTTATTCAATGATAAATTTTCTTAGAAAGAGAAATATACTGGATATTTTAATCAAGACTCACATTGGACTGACTAGACTAGGTTCAAGATCATTTCATTATAGTACCCGAATTATGAATTCCATTAAAGACTTGAGTGAAAACGTTTGGCAACCAAAGGATGCTTTGCCTAAACACATTAAGGATTTACTTACTCCTGGGACCCAACCAGTTAATTACATGTTTGCATTTTTACAAATCATTAGATCATTGAAGTTTCAAAAAAGAACTGGTTGGTTGGATCATGGTATACCTGCTGAGGCAACTGAGAGTATAGCCGATCACATGTATCGTATGGGTGTAATATCAATGTTAGTTCCCAAAGAAGTGGACTCGAATAAGTGTGTCAAAATTGCCATTGTTCACGATATAGCTGAATGTTTGGTTGGTGACATCACGCCATATGCCGGGATCACCAAGGCGGAGAAACACCGTAGAGAATTAGCCACCATTAATTATCTTAGTGATTTGATTAAACCTTACAATGAAGAATTTTCCAAAGAAATGTTGGAATTGTGGTTGGACTATGAAGAAATTAGAAATTTGGAAGCCAGATATGTCAAGGATATTGACAAGTATGAAATGATTCAAACTGCTTGGGAATACGAATTACAATTTGGGTTGAAACACAATTTAGATCAGTTTTACACAGCAAGAGAAGCAATCAAAACTCGTGAAATTGGAGATTTGTGTGATGCATTATTAGAAAAGAGAAATAAATTAATTAAAGAGTTGAAAGCACAAGAGTCCTAAAGTGCTTGCGTGTGTGGGTCCTAACTAGAATCATAACAACAATGAGAAACCACTCGCTGCTACTGCATAATAATTATAGAAGAAGTATTCACATATTTAGATCAGAAGTTTGTATACTTTTAAGCTATATGGAAATTCAGTTGTTTATGTTGACGTAGTATAAGGTATACTTTTGTAAACACTTTAGCATCATGAATTTGTAAGCCAAAAGGCTTTTTGTAATCGCGCACCTTGAATTCGCTATTTTTCCGAATATTTCTAATCCCTACATTTTTTTTTTTTCACCGTACTCTAACATATCTCCTTACTTGTGAAGGCAAAACCAATGTCAACTACAGAAACAACAGAAAAAGCCGAGTCTAATAGTAAACCAGAAGTTGGTTTCACTGGACGTAAGATTGTCTACGATAAAGATGGGGAACCGTAAGTAACTATTTTGGGTGTTTAATTAAAGGAGTATTGTTAACTAACATTCAATTTAGATGCCGTACTTGTAATTCCTTACTAGATTTCCAGTTTGCAAGTGGTAAAATCAAGAAATCACCAGTGATTCCAGAATCGAAGAAAGTGAACAAGTCAGAGCTCAAGTCGTACCCCCAAGACGAGCCTCCGGATGTTACTGAGTTGGGCAAATCCTCATGGACATTATTACATTCAATAGCAGCCACATATCCCGAGACTCCAACCACCAAACAGCAGCTGGATATGAAACTGTTTATAAACTTATTTTCCGGATTTTACCCCTGTTGGTTCTGTGCTGAAGATTTCCAAAAGTATATTGCCAAAAATGAACCAAAAACAGGAAATCAAGAGGAATTAGGGAGATGGCTTTGTGACGCTCATAATGAAGTTAACAAAAAACTAAATAAACCTCAATTTAATTGTGATTTATGGAAAAAAAGATGGAAGGATGGCTGGGATAACGAAGAATAAAGACGTATTTACCCAAATATTGTCAGAGTAAACTTGTATATAGGAGATCAGTGTGGCAAAGTAAATAGATTTTTCTGTAGCAACAGCAAAATAGACAACAAGCATAGAAAAAGAAAAAAATCAGGACTGCAATTGAAAATGAGAAAATAGCAACTATCTTCAACAGTATATATTTTCTAGCATATCATTAGCAAAGATGTTTAGCAGACAATTGGCAAGACAAATTGAACGTAACAAACACGTTAGAAACTTTTCATTGACCCAATGGTTCAAGTTATGGAAAGAAGCTGCCCAATCACAGCGGTTGATTTATCCTCCTCCAGCCTCGCAATTCACCACACAGAACAGAATTATTGACACATATATCACCAACAAGCAAGAATTATACACATACCTTTCTGTGAAGCCACCCTTGTTATTAAATTTCACGTTTGCTACCAAGGAGAACAACAAAGTTACGCAAGCTTTATTTGATGTTTTGAGTGACAAGTCCAAATACCCAAATAACGAACCAGTTTACCTTGTAAATATTTTAGCAGATTCAGAAGGTGGAAGAGAGTTAATGCTAGATTACGTTGTGGGATCCAAAATACCTAGCATTATTGTTTTAAAACATCAATTGCCGAGTGGGAAATATGTCCCAGATTTAGAGACTTTTACAGAACAAGATTTAATTGAATGGTTGAAACATATTTGAGACTGTAGCAAGCGTAGGTGAAGGCAGGGGAGTATCTAAATAGTAGCTTAAATAGTTGTTGTGTCCTAATGCAATATACATTACAAAACGTTGTTATTTCCGAACATGTTTCCGGAATGTTAATCCAATGAATGAACAGAATCAACACTCCTTGTAGTTGCCACTTATTGGACACGTAAATAAATAAACTCAACTGTATCAAGATAAGTTTCATCTTAAAGAAGGGGTAAATTCCTTATTTTGTGCATAGGAGAGGCGTTGTTATTATTATAACTTTGTTGATATAAATTTCAACTGCAAAATAAGTGGTTGCACATTGATTTTTCATTCTCATTGGATGTCACGTTATCTATTCGACCACCAGAAGCTTGTAATTGGCTGAAATACCTATCCGTATGACAGCCGATTCACAAGGTACAACACAATAGAAATGCAAGAGCTAAAAAAAAGAAAGATAACAAATTTCACTTCAACCCTTCCTGTGATTGTAGTTTAAATGTTTTTAACAGGAGTAACAATAGTTAGAACAAAAACAACAATGCAACTGAAAAAAAAGGAACTGTGAAATTTATAAATAAGAAGAAGAATTATACTAATAACGGTTTTACTTGAGATTGAAGAATGTACAAATCTTGTTAATCAAAATTGATTGGCGTTTAATAACAGAAATAATGAGGCTATAACCCGATTCCCAGAAGAGTAACTAGTTACATGAACGATGAAAATAAAACAGTTTATTGGCAATGGCTCTGATTTCTATTTCTTTCTATTAAAATTTAACTTCTTGTTTGCTTGCTAATAAGGGCAATTGGTAATGAAATTACTAATTTGTTGGTTTGTGTTACGTAGAATTACTAAACTTGACAGCTGACATTGCACAAAAAAAACTGCAGGTGAGAAACAGCCATATAAAAAAAATCTAGTATTAGTAAGAATTCTCCAGAAATCGGATTTCCAACTAAAAATTGGAAAATAATGCCACTAGCCGCAATGCTATTTCAAATCTATAATACAATGAAGATCAGCAACAAATGATACTAGTACTACGAAGACCGATATTCAATTTTAGGGGCAGATTCATTGATGATGAATTAATTTTATTCTCATTCCTAACCAGATTTTAGTAAGGTGCAAATATTATTATTTCATCTGTTACACCCGAAAAAGAAACAAACCCAAAAGCACGAGTGGTCTATAAATGAATCATCAAACACCATCTTTGGTGTGGATCTGAAGATCTTATTAAATTCAACACTCAACATTTCTGATTATAACATCAATTTAGCATTCCTTGTAGATTACCATTCCACGAAAGAGTAATCTTGAATCTCTTTTCGTATTAAGCAATTCTGTCTTTAAATCATGTGTTTTAAAACACCCCACCGAAAAATACCGGAAATGTAAATTATGCGATCGCCATAATTTATGGGTGGCCCACATGAAAAAAAAATGAATGGAAAAAAAAAATGGCACTCTCACATAGAAAAAATTAAACTCCATTATAAATTATTCAACAATTATATAAATTACCATTGATTTGTCCTTGTGTTTGGAATTTTTTTTTTTATACTTTTATTGTTACTAAGCTTTTAATATCTATTTTTACAAGTTTTGGGAATTTACAACATTTAGATTGTTAGAAAAGATCAAATAAGAACATTTTACAAATACAGAATCTACCACAACCCATTTAATAAATTTAATTGCGCTGATTCAAATGACATCGATAAAACATCCAAAACCATCTACTGTAAGTGCTAGCAGCCACGGAATACGCACTCCACCAACAGTTTCCACATCCCCAGATTTGGATGTCAACAGAATCCCCATGGTGACACCGAAACCGTCAACAAATAATTTGCCAGTTACCACGCCACAACCCCCACCAGCAATAACGCAATCAATGCGTAACAAAAGTGGTTTGCCTGACAGTTTACCACATGTTAAATGTTTAGCCAGAGCACGTATCCCAACAACACAGGGACCAGATATCTTCCTACACTTGTATGAAAACAATATTGACAACAAAGAACACTTGGCAATTGTGTTTGGAGAGGACATTCGATCTCGCTCATTGTTTAAACATTATCCTGGAGAAACTCAACAAGACAGAATGACTAGAGGTGCTTACATTGGTAGATTGACACCTGGAAGAACCATTGCTGATTCAGATGGAACAAATGAATTGAAGTTTGACAAAGATGGTAACTTGATAATTGACAGTTTGACATACACGGATCCAACTTTGGTCAGGATACACAGTGAATGTTACACTGGTGAAACTGCATGGAGTGCACGATGTGATTGTGGTGAACAATTTGATGAAGCTGGAAGAATAATGGGAGAGGCAGGCCATGGATGTATGGTATATTTGAGACAAGAAGGTAGAGGTATTGGTTTGGGTGAAAAATTAAAGGCATATAACTTACAAGATCTTGGTGCCGATACAGTGGAAGCAAATTTGATTTTGAGACACCCAGCTGATGGACGTAACTTTTCTTTGGCCACGGCTATCTTGGTTGATTTGGGTCTAGTAGAAATTAAATTGTTAACTAACAACCCAGATAAGATTGTTGCCGTTGAAGGTAAACACCAAGAAGTTAAAGTGTTAGAAAGAGTCCCAATGGTACCTTTGAGTTGGGGTAAAGATGGTAAGAATGGTATCAAAAGTAAAGAAATTGAAGGATATTTGAGCACCAAAATTGAGAGAATGGGTCATTTGTTAGAGAAACCCATCAAAATCTAAATTCAAACTAAAGAAAAAAAAAGCATTGTTATGGAGTTGATGAGATATTTAACAATAATGTATATTTACATACTTATAATTTGATTTGTACTTTAATATCTACACATATTTTTTTTGGGTTCAATTTATTAAAGAAGTAATTGTATGGGTGAGTGTGGCTGGGGAGAGGGAATATTTAGCAGCCAGAGGAAAAAGAGACCAAGATTCGTTTTTGGGCTCATCTCTCTCTCTCTCTTACTCACACAAAAGAAGAGGTGCGATTAAAGTTGGCCCAAATGGGTTGGAAAAAAAAATTTTTTTTTTAATTTCTTTTTTCACCTCTTAAAGAGTCAGTTATTACAACTACTACCAATAGCAAAGATGAGTTCCAATACTCAAGATTTAGTTTTAGCTTATATTAATGATTATGTTTCCAGAAATGAAGAATTGTCAAAGTTGAAGAAGGCATTATCGAAATTCTTAGCAGGCAAAGAATTACCAAAAGTTTCCAAACAGTTGGAATCCATTATTGATGAAGTGGAAAATCAAGAAAAGAAAAGCAAACCAAGAAACTCATCATCTGATAGTGAAGACTCTTCATCTGAGAGTGAAAGCTCCACTTCGGACAGCGAAAGCTCCTCCTCAGATAGCGACAGCTCTTCCTCAGACAGTGAAAGTTCTTCCTCAGACAGTGAAAGTTCTTCATCAGACAGTGAAGACAGCGATGACGAGGAAGACAAGAAAGACAAGGAAGCAGAAAAAGATAACAAAGACAGCGAAGACAGCGAAAACGAAAAAGTGGAAGAAGACAACAAAGACACCAGCTCTGATTCAAGTTCCAGTTCCGACTCAAAATCTGATTCAGACTCAGACTCAAGCTCCAGCTCTGATTCAAGTTCTGACTCTGATTCAAGTTCTGATTCCGACTCCAGCTCCAGCTCTGATTCCGACTCCAGCTCCAGCTCTGATTCCGATTCAGACTCAGATTCTGATAGTGACAGTGACGACAATTCCTCAGAAAGTAGTTCTGAAGACGAAGAATCATCTAGTGATTCAGAATCCAAAGAGGAACAAAAACAACCAGAAGACAAGAAAAGAAAGCACACAGATGATATCAAAGAAGAAAAACCAGTTAAAAAGTTCAAAAACGAGTCAGAATCATCAGCATCATCTTCTACTGATTCAATTCCTGCAACTCCAGAACCAGAATTAAAGCCGGGCCAAAGAAAACATTTTTCTAGAATAGATAGAAGTAAAGTTAACTTTGAAAATTCAGTATTACAAGACAATACTTACAAGGGAGCTGCAGGAACTTGGGGAGAAAAGGCTAGTGAAAAATTATTACAAGTCAGAGGTAAAGATTTCACAAAGAATAAAAATAAAATGAAGAGAGGAAGTTATAAAGGAGGTAGTATCACTTTAGCTAGTGGGTCCTATAAATTCGAAGATTAGATGCAGATATAGATTGGATATATATTTATTTTTCATAGTTTGAGCTTTTCTTCTACTTCCAACAAATACTAAGGAATAAAGGAAAAGACTATTTAATAAAGGTGTTTTGATTGATTGATTAAACATTATTTGCAATGAAGTTGTTGTAGTAACAAATTGTTTGTAAGTTTATCGCGCACGACTATACATAATGGCATTTTGTTAACAAAACAGAGACAGAAACAGAATATTAGTCTTCATGATTTGCTTAAGAGGAGAAAAAAAACTACCAAAATCAATCCATTTTTCTTAGTAATCATAAGAAATTATACTTTCTTCTTGTTAGTATTTGCTTATCACTAATCATACATTCTAGTCTAATATGTCAAGTCGAAATAGAGAACCGGTTAACTATGCAGATCTTGAAGATGAAAACTTTTCAGATGAAGACGTGTATGTGAGCAACAAGACAGGTGCCAAGGATAACGATGATGATGAGTATAATACGCCATCACAGAAATCAAGAAAATCGACTGGGAATAATTCCAAAAAGCGTAAAGCTCAGGAGTCAGTGGATTCATTAAAACAGAATTTAGATGAAACAAATTACTCCGATAACGAATTAATAGAATTAACTCCTGATGTACCAGCAGATTATATTCCTGATGCGGTTTCCAAAAATTTTGGCAAAGGTGATTTTTCATATTTGAAACTAAAACCAGACCATTTTTCAAGACCAATATGGATATCACCGAATGATGGAAGAATCATTTTAGAATCATTTTCGCCCTTGGCAGAACAAGCACAAGATTTTTTGATCACTATTGCTGAACCAATATCTAGACCTAGTCATATCCACGAATATCGAATAACAGCATACTCTTTGTATGCCGCCGTTTCTGTGGGGTTGGAAACTGATGATATCATACTGGTTTTGAATCGATTGTCAAAAGTCCCGGTTGCGGAATCAATTATAAATTTCATCAAAGCAGCAACGGTGTCGTATGGTAAAGTAAAATTGGTTTTAAAACATAATAGATATTTTGTTGAAAGTACACAAGCTGATATCTTGCAGATGTTGTTAAAGGATCCTGTTATTGGACCGTTACGTATCCAGTCTTCAGAAAATATCGTCACCAGTAATGGATTGATTACTTCGGCATCAGAACCCTCTAACATAGTTATACCGGGGACTAAGAAAAACGATTCTACAAAGGAAGACCCTGCAAACAATGGAGCAGAGGATATATTTGCATCAGTTGTTGGCAATAGAGATGATGACGATGACATGGATACTATACATTCGTTTGAAATAGCACACGATTCTGTGGAAATCGTAAAACGTAGATGTCAAGATATTGAGTATCCGGTTCTAGAGGAGTATGATTTCCGTCATGATGCAAGAAATCCAGATTTGGAAATTGACTTGAAACCATCAACCCAAATTAGACCATATCAAGAAAAGTCATTGTCAAAGATGTTTGGTAATGGTCGTGCTAGATCAGGGATTATTGTTTTACCTTGTGGGGCGGGGAAGACTTTGGTGGGGATCACTGCCGCTTGTACTATCAGAAAATCTGTTATTGTGTTGTGTACGTCATCAGTCTCGGTCATGCAATGGAGACAACAATTTTTGCAATGGTGTACTATCCAACCAGAAAACGTAGCTGTCTTCACCTCGGAGAATAAAGAAATGTTTGCTAGTGAATCCGGGTTGGTGGTGTCGACATATTCAATGGTGGCAAACACACGTAATAGATCACATGATTCGCAGAAAGTTATGGACTTTTTGCGTTCAAGAGAATGGGGGTTCATTATTTTAGATGAAGTGCACGTTGTGCCAGCTCAGATGTTTAGAAGAGTGGTTACGACAATTGCTGCCCACGCCAAGTTGGGATTGACTGCCACTTTGGTGCGTGAAGATGATAAAATTGATGACTTGAACTTTTTAATTGGTCCCAAATTGTATGAAGCCAATTGGATGGATTTGGCCCAAAAGGGTCATATTGCCAATGTTCAATGTGCTGAAGTTTGGTGTCCTATGACAGCAGAATTTTATCAAGAATATCTTCGAGAAAATGCCAGAAAACGTATGCTTTTGTACATTATGAATCCAACTAAATTTCAAGCGTGTCAATTTTTAATTCATTATCACGAAAAAAGAGGAGATAAGATTATTGTGTTTAGTGATAATGTTTATGCGTTACAGGAGTATGCATTGAGGTTGGGTAAACCATTTATTTATGGGTCTACTCCGCAACAAGAAAGAATGAAAATTTTACAGAATTTCCAACATAATGATCAAATCAATACTATATTCCTTTCTAAAGTTGGTGATACCTCAATTGATTTACCGGAAGCTACATGTTTAATTCAGATTTCCTCACATTATGGGTCAAGAAGACAAGAAGCACAAAGATTGGGTAGAATTTTAAGAGCTAAAAGACGTAATGATGAAGGTTTTAATGCATTTTTCTATTCATTAGTTTCAAAAGACACTCAAGAAATGTATTATTCAACTAAGAGACAGGCGTTTTTGGTGGATCAAGGTTACGCTTTTAAAGTTATTACACATTTAAGTGGTATGGAACAATTGCCTGATTTGGCTTACTCATCTGCTCGTGAAAGAAGGGAGTTGTTACAACAAGTATTGTTGAAGAATGAAGATGCAGCAGGGTTGGAGATTGGGGATGATGCTGATACCAATTTTATTTCTAAAGAAAAGAGAATGCGTTTAGAACAAGAACGAAATGGTGGTGGTGCAACTTATTCATCTGGTTCATTGGCAGGATTGGCTGGTGGTGAAGATATGGCTTATATTGAGTATGGTAAGAATAAGAATAAAGAATTGAGAGAATCTCATCATCCATTGATTCAAAAAATGTATTACAAACAAAATAAAGCCAAAAAATGAGTTACTACACTAAAGTGGCTACGTTGGTTTTAGTAAATGCTCGAGTTTACTTCAATACACAACTAATGAAACAGAACTATATATATAGAACATTTGTTGTGTTATATAGTACAATAAGTTTATATTACAATATAATTTCAATTCAACATGCAATAAAATCACCAAAATCGTCATCCTCGTCGTCATTACCATCATCATCATCATTAGTATCGTGGTCAAACTTGTTAACATTTTCTTTTTCAAACTCTTCTAATTCTTTTGAAGTTTTTTCATAATAACTAAACTCATCAGTAATATTCTGATTTTTAAACTCTTCAGTCAACTCATGAATGTCTTCTTCTTCCTCTTCTTCCTGTTCTTGCATAATAGTTTTGAAATTTATTATATTTACAGCATATACCATTCGATCATAATAATACAGTTGCAGTTCATATTTGAATCTAGCATCATAAACAGCCAACATATATTCAAATTGAGCAGCCATATCGGGATTTTCAAATTCCAATCCGAGTGCCACTTGGGGTAAATCATCTGGTGAATGATTACGGTAATATGGTTTATATCCTGAATTTGGTAGTTGAACTATCACTTTGAATTTATTACTTGAAATTTGTTCAATAGTATTGGTTCCATCATGGCTTATTTTGGTAACTTTTTGTACATCAACATTAGTAGAA
>OKCY01000014.1_pt1 | contig 20407 bp, 8 predicted proteins | sample 1613071 | NCBI WGS metagenome assembly OKCY01 (sample SAMN04436834, study PRJEB24849) | human gut metagenome | biome: human gut; feature: NICU; material: stool | host: Homo sapiens | place: USA: Saint Louis, MO | collected 2011-07-12 | reverse complement strand
AATACGCTTGCTTTATGAGAAAAATATCTCTCTATTTGTATGTTTTTTCTTTATTTGGAAAATTTTCAAAACTATTTCTTTTTACCTCGTTTTTAGAATCTGCAATTGAATAAAAGTATAATGACCATGGAAACCAAAATTATTCAGCTAAAAGAACCTTCCCTGTCACTTTCCAAAGTAGACCTTAATGCAGTCATGACAGTTGCTGGTAGCGACTCTTCTGGAGGCGCTGGGATTGAAGCTGATTTGAAAACATTTAGTGCGTTTGGTGTTTATGGATTGACATGTATAACAGCTTTGACTGCTCAGAATACAACAGGTGTTCGAAGATTTGATAAAACTGGACAGAAATTGGCAAAGGAAATCTTGGCTGCTAATTTAGAGGATATGTTGTATGCATATACACCAGATACTGCACCCTTGAAGGTAATCAAGACAGGAATGCTCACAAACGAAGCAATTGCCGAATTAATTGATCAAATGCCCAAAATAAACGAATATAACGTGAAGTTGATTGTCGATCCTGTCATGATCAGCACTTCGGGGTCTAAACTATCAGACGATAATGGCATGAAATTATGTGTTGATAAATTGATGAATCAGGCGTTTTTGGTAACACCTAATTTTCCAGAAGCAATGGCATTGTATGAGTTGATTGATGGGACTGAAAGAAAAATAACCATAAATTCAATGGATGACTTTATTGAGTTTGTAATATCACTACAAAAGTCTTTAGGATGCAAAAATATACTCGTTAAAGGTGGGCATATACCATTTACTAAAAATAATAAACCTGTAACAAATTATAACCACAGTAATGCCCAGATTAGAGACATATTATATGAAAGCGAGCTGGAGAGAGTTACGGTTTTTCAATCTGCGTATATTGATTCCAACGATAATCATGGTAGTGGGTGCACTTTAGCTTCGGCTATTTCTGCTAATGTTGCCAAGGGTTTGCTGTTGGAAGATTCAATTTTAATATCAATCGATTTCATCCATCGAGGAATGATCAGTCTGGCAAATAAGTTAGGATTCGGTAATAGCCCATTAAACCATACAGTGACTCCTGCCCATGTTGCTAGTTCTGTTATCAAAACATCCAACAGTATGCCGACAACATTTTTGAACCAGTCCGGTGAATTCTTGGATTATCTTATTAATCATCCAGATGTGAACAATAATTGGAAAAACTACACCGAACACAAATTTGTCAAAGATCTAGCTGAAAACAATCTTCCATTTAATAAGTTTTTGTATTTTCTTAAGCAGGATTACCATTATCTTGTAAACTATGCTCAAGTACACGGTCTTGCTGCTTCATTGGCTCCAACATATCAACAAACACACGCACAAGCAACAATTATTGCGGAAATTGTGGAAGAAATAGAACGACATAAACAGAAACTTGCAACCACATACAATATCGACTATGAAACTGACATAGATTTGGACTTAGAATTATCACCTGGTCCAGCTTGTATGGCGTATTGCAATTACTTACTTGAAGTTGGTAAGAGAGAGGACTTTTTGGGTGTCAAAGTTGCTCTTGCTCCTTGTTTGCATGGGTATGCCGAAGCTGCTGTTATGGGTCAAAAAATACGTAAACGTCTGCAAAATGATGGAGTCGTCGACAATGAACAAGCTGCAGTGTATCAATCATGGTTAGACGATTACACGTCAGATTGGTATACTCATGCGGAATCAGAAGGAAGGAAGGCCTTACAGCTGTTGGTTAAATCAATGCCTCCAAATGATAAAAGAATTGAAGAATTAGTTCGAATCTTTAATAGAGTAACCTTATTGGAAATAGACTTTTGGGATAAAGTGTTGAACATATGAGCTAAGTTGTAGAAATTGTGTATAATGTGAATAGGAGTATCATAATTATGTTTGTGTCACGTTTATCCTTCGTTTCCCGAACCAAATTATTGTTTCTTTGGTGTGCTTCGCCCAATTTCTTTTTTCTCTGTTTGCTCAATTTAATTTTTCTTTCGTACTGGACGACTGATTTTCATTTTTCTCGTTGACTTTCATTTTTCTTTGATTCCGCCAACAATTAATTTACCTTAAACTTTTGTGTGTTCGATATACTTGTTTGCCAATCTATCGTAATTAATCAGCATTGAGTGATGTATAACCCGTATCAACAGCAACAACAAGGTATGGGGTACAATCCCCAACAACAGACTGGATATGGCTACAATAATTACCAAATGCCTCAGCAACCCCAATTCAACCAACAACCAATGTATCCTCAGGCAACTGGATTTGTTCCCCAACAACCTAATTTGTATGGATCAAATTTTCAGACCAGTGGTGGTAGTGGTATGGCACCACAGCAAACTGGATTTCCACAACAGCAAACCATGCAACCGCAGCAAACGGGCTACATTCAAACACAGCCTACAGGATTCGGTGGAACTGCACCAATTGTAACAGAAAATAGCGAGTTGAAAATTCCAAGTATCAGATTATCGTTTATATCTGCAGAAGATCAAAAGAAATTTGAACATTTGTTCAGAACTGCAGTTCCGAAGGGTGAGCAATCCATCAGTGGTGATTCAGCCAGTGGCATTTTATTGAGATCTGGGTTATCTGCGGTGACTTTAGCCGAAATTTGGAATTTGTCTGATATAGATAAAACCGGGTCCTTATTATTTCCTGAATTTGCTTTGAGTTTGCATTTATGTAGCATGGCTAAAAGAGGCGAACCATTGCCAGGTATACTTCCAGAAAAGTGGTTAAATGAAGTGAGAAGTTTTGTTGATCAAATCAACTTTACTGTTCCAGATGATCCATCGAAAATTTTAGCCAACACGCCATTTGCAAATTTTGCTCCTAAAAAGGAGTCTGATTGGTTGGCCCCTCAATCGACTGGATATTTGCAAAACCAACTGGCTCCACCAATGACATCATTTCAACCTCAAGTCACTGGTTTTGGCGGACAGGGATTGGTTTCGCAGGCAACAGGTGGAGTGCCAATGCCTTCAACTACATTTGGAAATGCCGCGGGATTGACTGCTCAAAGGACAGGTGGTGGTACGTTGATTCCTTTACAACCACAACAGACTGCTGGTTTGATTCCAGCTCAAAAAACCGGGCCTTTGAATCCTCAAACCACTGGGTTTAACCAACAAAGTTTACAACAACAAAGGACTGGTGGATTACCTCAACAACTTACTGGCTATCAAGGCCCACCCCAGGGCCAGGGCCAGCAGCTACAACAACAAAGAACTGGTGGCTTCCCGCAAGTTCAATCTCAACCTACCGGCGGCTTTGTGCCACAAACATCTTTTCAGCAGCCTCAACTCGTTTCCCAGAGAACGGGTCCAATGCAGGCCCAACCAACTGGCTTATTGCAAGCACAGCCCACCGGTAGACCTGGTGAATGGGGATTTGTTTCTATGCCAACAGGTGGCATTCCTGGTTTAAATGCAATGCAACAGCATTTTTTACCAAACAACCAATTGCCAACATCCAATTTGCATAGTGCTATGGACAACAAATTGAAAGAGAATGTAACTTGGGCAATTACTAAACAAGAAAAGCAAATATATGATAGTCTATTCCAAGCCTGGGACAACCAAAAGAAGGGATATGTTGATTCAAACGTAGCATTGAATGTGTTTACAAAATCAGGTTTAAGTAGATCTGACTTGGAAAGTATTTGGACGTTAGTAGATACAGATGATACTGGGAAATTGAACAAAAATCAATTTGCTGTTGCGATGCACCTTATCTATAGAAGATTGAATGGCTATGATATACCATTGAGACTACCTCCTGAGTTGATTCCTCCAGCTGACAGAACATTGAAAGACACCATGGATTCATTGAAAAATTCATTAAAAGGGGGTGTTAATAATAAGCCTACAAAGCCACCTAAACCACAATCCAAGCCAGACGGTACTAGATTCAAAAATGATGATAACAATTTTGGATATGTTTCTAATGTTCGTCATAGAAGGAAAAGTACATCTGATGAGTCGCACAAATCAAGTGTGAAGTCTTCATCCGACTACGATTTATCTATTGAGGATATGAAAAAGTTGATTCATGAGAAACGAATCTTGTTAGATGCTTTAGATACTGAGGATCAAGCTAATAATTATTCGAGATCAAGTTCCTCGATGCACGAAAAACAAATTATTGAAAACTTGAAGAAGGAAATCATGGCAGTGCAAACCAAGTTGGACGAAAGAGGGAATGATGGTCCTTCATCTGACGAACGTAATAAGCTATTGGCTACGTTGGACCACTTGACAAGGGATGTAGTCCCTAAGTTGATATCTGATATACACAAAGTTAACCAAGAAATCTCCAGGAAAAAAGCAGAAGTGTTCAAATTAGAATTGTTGAAGAAAAACCCATCGTGGAATCCAGAAGATGATGAGCTGCAAATTCAAGGAACTGGACCAAATGGAGAAGTGACAGATTACGATAGAATCAAATATCAATCTCGTCAAAAGTTAAAGCAAAGAATGGCTGCATTAACTGGTAAGTCAACTGGAGGGAACTCTGATTTGGATTTGGAATTGAAGCAAGCTACAGAAAAGGCGCAAGATGAAGCATCTCGTCAATCAGAGATGATTCAAGATATTGCTGCCGGTATCAAAACAATGGAAGATGAATGTGCCGCTAAATTGAGCTCGTCCGTTACGGAGGATGTTGGACATGAAAAATGGGAACAAGGAAAGGGTATTTCTTCTGAAGTAGCCAAGTTTGTGAAAGAGTTAGAAGTGTTTTCCAAAGAACAAAGACGTAATATTGCTAAATCCCAAAAACAAGAACAAACACGAGAACCATTGGCTAAGCAACAAACTAACGCTTCTTTAGTGTCGGATTCTGGAGCCGCAAAATCAGCTTATGCTACTCCTGAAGAAAGGGCTGCTTATATTAAACAGCAGGCTGAGAAAAGAATGAATGAAAGGTTGGCTAAGCTTGGTATTACTAGGAAAAGCAAGTCGACTGAACAGAAACCACCTGTTGAGTCTAAATCGGTCAGCAATCATTCTCCTGTTCCAGATAGTGAAGTTAAACTGGTCACAAGAAACGCCAATGAAGTTGAGGTACAAAAACCAAAACCTGATTCTCAACCAGTTTCCAAGAACCGAGAACCCGCTGAACAACCAAATTCAAAGGCTGATACTAACAGTGTTGGTTCTCAAAATGTTGTCTCAAATACAAATGATGATACTTCTGGTGATGATGATGATGAGGAGTACAAAGCTATTTTGAAACAAAAGCAGGAAATGGAAGCTCGTGAAAGGGAAAGAAAATTGCGGAAACAAAAGGCAAAGGAGGAAAGATTGGCAAAAATTAAAAAAGAAATGGAGGAAATGAAGAAACGAGAGATGGAAGAAAGCCAAGATGAAGAGGAAGAGGAGGCAAAGCAAGTTACAAGTGTTCATGTTCTGAGAGCCCAAAGTAGTAATGCTAATTCCAACGTGATTCCGCAGCAAGAAACTGCAACTGAAAATGTGAATACGGTATCGCAACCAACATCTACCGACACAGCAAAGCAGTCTTATCATCCTCATGAGAGTAATCCTTTCTCGAAAATGAATAACAATACATCTCAAAACCTGACAGTAACCAATACAGGCACTAATCCTTTCTTCAAATCAACGAGTCAAGAAACCAAGATTGATCCACACAAAGCCGAAGCTCAAAGAGCCTCTCAGCGTGGTGTTGCTAGTAGTGGTGGATGGAGCGATTCCGAGGAGGAAGAATCAGAGGAAGAATCGCCAAACAGAGCCGGTGCAGCAAAATTAGCTAGTTTGTTATTTGGTGGTATGCCCCAACCACCAACAACTTCAAGCTCAAGTTTGAATAATGATGCAGAAAAGGTTTCAGAACAGGAGCATGAAAACGCAAAACAAGTGGCTTCTACTCCTTTGTCAAATGATGATAATGGAAAAACAGATTCAGGTCCTTCGGGTTTTGCTGGCGAGAACGAACTGTCTTTCAGTCAGGCCCCACCAATACCAGTTGACGCACCACCTGCTCCAAACTCTATTCCGCCTCCACCGCCCCCTCCTCCACAATTTTCGAATGAAGCACCACCTGTGCCAGATTCTATTCCACCTCCACCACCTCCTCCTTCTGTACCAAGTACTGTACCTGCATTACCAGATTCAATGCCACCGCCACCACCTCCACCTCCACCTCCTGCTGCCCCAAATAACACTTCATCATCTCAACAGGCTTCAGGTGCACCAAATATTGGTGCATTGTTAGGTCAAATCACTGGTGGCGCTTCGTTGAGAAAAGTGGAGACAAAAGTTTCCTCTGGTGCTACAGTTGGAAGAGTTTTGTAAAAAGAATGCAAATAGAAATATACGCATACTAATCAGCATCATTTTGTTTTCAAATAATTTAGCTATTATTAAATTATATACATATATCTTTAAATACAAAATGTTTATTCTGTTAAAAAAAAAATCTGCCTATTTAGGTTTTTGTTTTTTAGAAATGTTAATTGTCATCCTTATCTTCTTTAAAATAGTCTTCTTCCTTTTCAATAACCGTCCCTTCACTGTGGTTTGGAACAACGTAAATTTTGTGATCTTTTACTTCTACTTTGACAGTTTCATTCTCTTGAACTTGTCCCTTGATCAAACGCATAGCCAATGGATCTAACAATTTCTTTCTCAATACTCTATTAAGTGGACGAGCACCATAAGTTGGATCATAGCCCATGTCGCACAACAATGTTTTTGCTTCATCAGTTAATTGTAATATAATACGTTTGTCGACCAAACGATCACCGATTTCTCTCAAACGGATGTCTAAAATTTCTTTCAAAGCTGTCTTTGACAATCTGTTAAAGACCACGATATCATCAATACGGTTCAAGAATTCTGGAGCATAATGGTGTCTCAAATTTTCTAAAACTTGCAGTTTGACTTCGCTGTTGATATGACCATCCTCATAGGTGTTTTTATCAGCAAGCAAAATCTCTTGGCCAATGTTGGATGTCATTACAATAATTGTATTCTTGAAATCAATCTTTTTACCATGAGAATCTGTTAACGAACCTTCATCCAATACTTGTAATAATAATTTGGAAAGATCTGGGTGTGCTTTCTCAAACTCATCAAATAAGACTACCGAATATGGTTTTCTTCTAACAGCTTCAGTCAACTCACCACTTTCTTCGTATCCCACGTACCCAGGAGGAGAACCTATCAATCTCGAAATGGTATGCTTTTCTTGGAACTCAGACATATCGAATCTAACCACAGCGTTCTTATCGTTAAACAAGAATTGTGCTAATGATTTTGTCAATTCCGTTTTTCCTGTACCAGTAGGACCCAAAAACATAAAGGATGCAATTGGACGATTCTCACTGGTCAAACCTGCACGTTGCAATCTGACTGCATCGGAGACTGCATCAATGGCTTCGTCCTGCCCAACAACTGATTGGCGTAAAAGTATATTCATATCTAACAACTTGTCCTTCTCACCTTTCAACAAATTGTTCACAGGGATCCCCGTCATCTTTGATATAACACCGGCAATATCCTCGGACGTCACAGAGTCATGCAAAAGATTCGATGATTTGGCAGCAAGTTCATTTTTGCTCAACTCTTGGATCTTGTCTTGTAATTCAGGAATACTAGCATACTGGATTCTGGAAGCCCTGGCGTAATCTCCTTCTCTTGTAGCCTGTTCCAACTCGTATTTTGCTTTCTCTAACTCAGACTTTGCGTTTTTCACTGCATCGATTGCACGCTTTTCTGACTCCCATTGGTCTGTTAATTCCTTCAACTCACTTTTCTTCACCTCCAATTCCTTTTCCAATTTGTGTTTTCTATCAATAGAAAGTTGATCCTCTTCTTTCCGCAAAGATTCTAATTCAATTTCAATAGTCATTATTTGACGGTCCAAAGTTGCAATTGCATCTGGTCGAGATTCATGTTGCAACCGCAATGTTGAACTTGCTTCATCAACTAAATCAATGGCTTTATCTGGCAAAAATCTGTCTGTTATATATCTATTGGAATATAATGCAGCAGTGACTAATGCTGAGTCCATGATACGAACCCCATGGTGAACTTCATAACGTTCCTTTAAACCTCGCAAAATTGATATGGTATCTTCAACAGTAGGTTCATTCACAGTGACAGGAGAAAATCTTCTGGCTAAAGCAGCATCTTTTTCCACATATTTTCTATACTCTTCGATGGTAGTTGCTCCACACATCGACAATTTACCTCTTGCCAAGGCAGGCTTCAACAAATTTGAAGCGTCGATTGATCCCTCGGCTTTACCTAAACCCATCAATAAATGGAACTCATCAATAAACAAGATAACCTTGCCATTCTTTTCCTCGACTTCTTTCAATATTGATTTGAGTTTACTTTCGAAATCCCCACGATACTTAGCTCCACTAATGATACCAGCCAAATCTAAAGTAATAATTTGTTTGTCTTTCATTGAATCGGGAACTTCACCACGAATAATTCTTTGTGCCAAACCCTCCATTACTGCAGTTTTACCAGTACCGGCATTACCAATCAAGACGGGATTATTCTTTGTTCGACGTGATAATATTTGAATGGTACGGCGGATTTCGTGATCTCTCCCAATAACTGGATCCAACTTGCCTTCTTTGGCCAACTGGGTCAAATCAGAACCAAACTTCTCTAACGCTGGTCGATTGTCACCTTGTTCGGTCTGTTGCATTTGAAGTTTCCTGGGAAATGACAGGTGGAAATTTCTAACTTGTGAAAAGCATGGTGATGGTATGTTGTGAATGGTAAATACATTAGGTTTAGCTAATTCATTTGCATAATACTGGTTGGGTCTGTATCTAGCAGTTGTTATTGGCATACTTTTAGCTAGATTCAAGTAGCTTGTGGCAGAAGTTTGTTTTAATAATTTACCTTTTGGTATTCTAGATGATAACATTGTTTGAAAAAGTTGTCGTGTAGTTAATCTCTAAAATGGAATTTAAGTGCAATATAATATTTAGAGTGAAAGTATGTATACTTTTGGAAAAAAAAAGATTAACAGTATGTGTGGTTAAGACCGGGTTTATATATTATGTGTTTGATATCTGGAAAATAATGAAGAAAGAGGGCAAATATGAGGATTTGCTATTGGGAATGAATTAATAGTAAGGGATGAATGAACAACTATGGAGAAGTCATGCCTCCTCCCATACGCTTTCTCCGGAATCGCGGAATCGAAAATTGTAGAACCTTCTACGAAAATTCTGGAAGAAAAAAAAATTTGGGCCCGCGCTACCAATTTTCTTCTAAAGTTTGTAGCCTGAGTTTGAAGGGAGAAGGGGATGGGGTTTGATTCTTGCGGTCTCGACAAAGCACTCTGATTGGTGAAAAACAAAAAGCTATACAAATAATTCTATACTTTGCTTCAGGACCTATAATGATGAAAGTTGTTTACATTTCTATTGAAAGAATGGAGCCTAAACTAAACGCATTGAAAGTGAGCATATATGTATCTCAAACCCCGCTGCAATAGTTGATCATAAAAAGTGTAAAGCGTAAACCCACTGTAATGAACTTGCAATTAATTTAAACTTGATTAATAGCTACTGTTTTGCTAGCCTTCCTTTCGGTCGTTCCAATAATCCCCAGCTTCAAATCCAGGATGTGGTTGAAAAGCAGGTGGCAAATCCATATGATCACCTGAGCCATGCCTATTATTGCTAGACCCCAAGTGCATGTCGTTTTCCTCCACAGTAGAACCTACCAAGTGGGTCGATGATACTCTTTGATGGTGTGAAATTTCTTCTTCTTCATCTTCATCCTCATCGTCGTCCCAAATTTCATAATCATCCACATACTCATCGTCGTACTCGACATCGTCATCTTCTGTGTGTAAAGCTAAAGCTTGCAGTTGACTAGAAGAGGCAGCTGAATCTGTATCAAGATTTTGTAGATATAAATTATTATGCTGTTGTAGTATCTGGTCATTGTTTCGTTGCATGGTATTAACTTGTTGTGTTTGATTCTGTAATTGGCTGTTTGAATTTCTCTGACTGGGATCATTATTTGACGAGCTATTGCTAAACGTTGAGAATTCTTTAAGTTCATTTATATCATTGTTGGATAATATTTCGGATTCGGTAGTCACTCTTTTAGGTCTGTTCATAATCCAATTCTGGAACTTGGCCATTGGCTTCCGCGTACCACTCCGGCCATGAAAACCGCCTGAGTCACTGGATGACCCATTTTTTGTAAAAGTTTTTTCACCTTTTCTAGTATTGTTCCCTCGAAGCAGTTGGATGCTTAAAACATCGTCAATGCTGATTCTTCTACCTAGAACACCCATTAACTCAATTCTTTTCTCAATTACCCAGATATTAAAGATCCATTCCCAAACTGTTGTTATCAATATGGCCTCAATTAAATATGGTATTAAAACCATCCATGTTCGTACTAGCCAATTATCTTCAAATAAGCTGATGTGTAGAATGCCCAAAATAATGTGCAAAATGAGAAGAAACCAATTAAAAATGGCTAATGGTAATAATTTCTTGCAATAGCATATCTTGCGAGGATTTTTTACAACTGTTGTGTAATACAACAAGTTACCGGCAAACCAGAGTACCAAAATCAATTTCATAACACTCCTAACAACCTTCCATCGAAGATACAAGCCTGAAATATTTTCCATGTGAATTCTCCCCTCTGTATTATATTCCACTTGATAGTAGATGAAACAACCAGAAAATGCTGCCATCAAAACACCGGTAACAATTGCAATAATGCGCTTATATTTTTGCTTTGCTAGTTTCTGTATTATTTGGAACCACGATAGCAATAGGAGCACTTGGAAAATGATTATCAACACACGATACTCCACATTATTGTATAGAATAGTATGTAGTTCCACAATATCCAAGACATCTTCGTAATACTGTTTCTCAGATGCTCGCGTAAGCTTGTTCAAAAAGAATGTCGTAATTATAGCATAAAAAACTGTTGCTAGTTGAGTTAAAAGCGGTTTCCGCTTGTATTTCGGAGATAAATATAGCAATAAGGATAGCATCCACATGGAAACACAAGACCCCGATAGCACAAATAGTAATGCTACGTATGTATCACCGTTGTCACGCTTGTTGTATGGAGAATAATCAAAGGCTAAGTATTTGGGATCGGAAGTGATATTATTGTACAGTAACATATCTTCCACTGAGCAATTAGTAATGTAATACGCCGGTAGAATAGCAGTCAGTTGATTCACCCATGTTTTATTGAAATAGTCCAAGAGAGATATGACCCCAGTATTTAGGTGGTATATAGAACAGCCCATCTGTTCTTCGTTTTATAGTTGTTATCGCCAGAAAAATGCCAAACTGTTTATGCAGTTAGTTTTTTCAAGCCCGTGTTTCTGCCAATAAAGACTGATCTGGAAAAATGGGAGCAATAAGTTAAATATGTGGTTTATGAAATAGTTGGTATTATTACTTTTTCGATCTGCTGTCCTAACAAAACCCGATATAAATTAAAATCAAGTGTTTCGATCTTTCTGTATAAATACGATATTATCTTACTTTCAGTGGTCGTGCGAACAAGAAAATTTTCAAAAAAATAATATCAGACAATTCGTTTCTGGAAGTCAGTCACAGCCATTAAAAATAGCGTCTCGTCATGACCAGTACTTGCTTTTTTGAAGCTAAGTATTGCTGACGCTGAAGTCTCTCTTTCTATGTGTACTCTTTTACTAATGTTTAACGTATATTTGGCTTAGAGAGATCTTTGGCTAAACAGTTAAGTATATACTCCTAGTGATTGATGATCTCTTTGTCGTTCAATTGTACAGACGAACTATTTTTCCAAGTAGTAATAAGATTTAAAAAGAATATACAATACCTAGTAGACTGTCAAATATATAAACATGAACTGGCGTAACTCTACTCGTACTGCCAGAAAGTAAAGATCATTGGCGTGTCTCTTATATGCAAAACGGAAGTAAAGAAACTAGTGGGAAGAAGAAAAAATTTTGCATACATAATATCTAATCACATACTCACCACTATCAATACCATAAAGTATTATCACAGTGTTTGCTTTCCACAATGTCTCATAACCAGTACCAACAGTCATATACTGAGCGGCTGGACAATGGTGCCAATACAGCAATTAATGGCAACGAATTGAGTGAAAACTTACATGCATTAAATTTGGATCAACCACAATCATTAAGTGCACAACAACAACAACATTCTTCCAAAAAGAAGTCAAGGCGTCCTGTAAGAGCTTTTCATACCGAGTTCAATAGTCCAATCCCGACAACTAGCTCTACTCCTGCTTTTCCGTCATCACCTATTGTTGCAGGATATCCTCAAAACTATGCTTCAGTTTATGGCTCGCCCGTAGTGAATTCAACTGGCCAGTTTCAACAATCTCCTCTTGTGTCACAAGCACAAGATCACCACCATCTGCAATTTGCAACAGCTTCTAATTCAACTGAACTTGACCAAACAGTTTTACAGGATTCTAGGAATTTCCATCAAAATCACGACTTATCTTTGCAAGAACATAGACTCGATTCACAACGAGAATACAACACTCCTGATGCTCAGGGAACCTATAAGTCATTTCAAACATTTACAGATACAGTGCCTCCTGAGGCAGGAACACAATTCCATGCAATAGATCAAGGGAACGCCCTGTCTAAATTCATGAGATCAACAATGTATTATGTCCCCGAGTCAGAACAATTAAGACTGGCAACAAAATTACCAATGTCGATTACTGTAAGACCATTTGCCCCCTTATTACTGACAGAAGAAAAAGTTCAAACCGTCGACTTTAGTATGAATGATCCAAACAATACCCCAGAAGATCCATTAAGCATTGGCCCTATCAGATGTCATCGTTGTCGGGCTTACGTCAACCCTTCCATGCAATTCACACATAATCAAAGGTTTGTTTGTAATATATGTCAGTTTGCTAATAATGTTGTTCCTTCAGAATACGCTTCGATTTTGGATGGGCGTGGGTATAGAGTCGATAAATTTGTTCGACCAGAATTGCATAAAGGGGTGTATGATATTGTGGTGCCTAAAGAGTATAACTTTGGCGGACCAGAAAAGGATTCAAACCCATTACATATTGTTTATTTGATTGATATTACTGAAAACAGCATGAAGCAGAACTTGCCTATTTTGATTACAGATGCTATCCGTGCTACTTTATTTAGCTACAATAACTCTAGTGAAGATGCTACCAATGGATGCAATCATGATCGGTCATACAAGACAAAAGTGGCTATTATAGCATTTGATAAACGAATTCATTTCTTTAACTTGTCTTCATCATTGGAAACAACTCAGATTTCTGTATCTCCCGATTTGGAAGACCCCTTTGTTCCATTCAGTGAAGGGTTGTTTGTGGACCCTGAAGAGAGTAGATTTGTCATCGAAGATGCATTGAACTATATTGAGAACTTGGCTTCACAGGATAGAGTTTCTGATTCGGAACCATGTTTTTCTGCTGCTTGTCGTACAGCAAGTATGTGTTTAGATTTGTTTGGCGGTGGGAAAATTATTTCGTTATTAAGTAATTTGCCATCTTGGGGGCCTGGCGGGTTGAAATATAAAGATAACAAAACTATTGGGAGAACAGCTGCTCCTGAAGTTGAGAAAAAATTGTTCTCGGCTGATAACGAATATTACAAACTCTTGGCAAGAGAATTTATTGAAAAAAGTGTTGGTCTTGATGTTCATGTGGTGTCACATACACCTGTCGATCTTTCTAATGTTGGCTGGTTAGCGTCTGTCACAGGTGGAGAAATCACTCGTTGGGCCAATTTTGATTTTGAAAGAGATGGTAGAGCCTTGACTGCCAAGATCTATAATTCTGTGAAAAACATCAGTGGTTATCAAGGTCAATTGAAATTGCGGTGTTCTAACGGATTGCAAGTTACACAATACTATGGGACTTTGTCATCTATTAGTGACACTAGTATAGTTGGAAATATTCAAGACCCTGTAATCCCGGTATTAAGCGAGGACCTGACATTTACGATTTTGCTTGAATATGACGGAAAATTAAGTCCTAAATTGGATTGTCATTTTCAGGCTGCCCTTTTGTACACTGATCCAAACGGTGTAAGAAAAGTAAGAGTGATAAACTTGGTACTAGCTGTGAGCAAGAGTTTAGAAGATGTATTCCATTTTACTGATGAAAATGCAGTTGTGACAACAATTGTGAGAGATACACTATCTTTTGTTGGTCAACAATCATTGCTTGAATTACGTGAATCGATCAACAACAAATTGGTAGATATTTTTACTCATTATCGTGCGATGAATGAGTTTGGGCATAATCGTGCCAAAACTTTATCAAATAAAATGTTGTTCCCTGATTCTTTGAAGCATTTGCCATTGTACATGTTGTCGTTCCTTAAAAGCACAGTAATGCGTGCGTCTGCCGGTTTAACTGCAGATGCTCGAATGGCAGACATGTATCAAATGTTAACAATGCCTATCGAAAGATTGATGTATCATCTATATCCAGCATTGGTAGAGTTGCATTCTTTGCAGCCAGAAGATGGTATTCTTGATGAGACTACTGGATTTGCAAAATTACCATTGTACAAGGATTTGACTATTAGAAATTTGGATCGTGGTATTTACATTCTTTGTAATGGTGAGCGTGTTTATCTTTGGATTGATCCTGACACGAATCCAATGCTTTTGAAAGATTTATTTGGAAGTGATGTTGATGATATTAAGAACATAAACCCAATGATGGATGAGTTGCCAGAATTGTCTACTGAAATCTCTCAGCAAACTCGTTGCGTTGTTAAATACTTTCAGCAACAGATTAATGGGGTTTCTTATCCAAACTATACTGGTGTTTACATAATTCGCAAAACCATTGATCCCGCTGAATTTTTATTCAAAGAGTTGTTGATGGAGGACGAGCTAGGAAATGCTGTAAAGACTGTCAACGGGCCAAGTTTCGCTGAATATTTAACAAGTCTACATAAGGCTATTCGTGTCAAAATAGATAGTGATAAGTCGTCGCAAAGCATTAGACAATTGGTTTCAAATGTCGAACATGGCAATGAAACCTTAGCGCAAAGATATATACACTTTTAAAAAAAAATAAACACTAAAAGTATTAGAAATAATAAATAAAGAAATAAAACAGAAACCATGGCACACTAAATCTATTTAAACTGACAAGTTTTGATTACCTCCATTATTACTTCTCGTTCTTCTTCCCCTCCGGATCGAAGTATATCTCGGCAACAATCTTTCAATTTTGTATTTGAAGCTAAAGTGGAGAAATTCGTTTTAGAATGATTTCCAGCAGCAATTGCTAAATTTAATAGCACGTATTCCATTGGTAAAATCAAACTTTTTTCACTCAATTGAGTCGAAAAAATGTCCGTTATTATGTCAATGAAAGTATTGAATTTATTGTCGTCAGACACAATCTGTGCTGCTAGTGGATCAATATCTGTAGAATGCAACAAGAAAATAGCAATGGTTGCCTGTAAACTCACTTCCCCTGATTGAAGCAATTGCATCGATAAGCCGAATCGCTTTCTGGCAGCTTCGGCATCCCAGTTAAAGAATTTCACTAAAAGAGGGACTTCTGTGCTCAAGTTTGCTATCAATTCCCAAGTTGCTTTTCGAATTTTCGAATCTTCTGAAATAATAAAGTTATCTAAATACGAATCAAATAGTTGTGTAACCATGTAATGCTTAAGCTCTGGTTTGGCTGTGGCTGCTATATTGGTTAATGCTAGTAAGCATTCAAAATGATCCAATAATGACATGTCGTGAAGATAAGAATCGGTATCACCTCCCTGATATTGGGATATATCTGGACCCAACAATTCCTTTAGAAATGGTATAGCAACTCGTGAATCGTACTTGGAAAACGCAGTTTGAGGATCAACAACAATCAACATTCTTGCCAACGACCTATTAGCGTAAGTACGACACTGTTGAACTATTTCGTCTTGTGGTTTAGGAAGGACTCTTATTAAGTTTCCGTGGCGTTTCATTTCACTGAAATTAATTAAATAATTTAACACTATAGTCAATGCACCTTGTTTGACCAATTCGATTCGGACCTGTTTCCTTTGATCTGATGACAAGTGGTATATAATTTTGATTACTTCAGAAAGTGAATTATTTGAACCTGATTTATAAGACTTTAACGAGGCTATAGTGGATACAATTTTGTTATCGTTAAGTAGTTCTCGGTTAAATAAAGTAATGCCTTCTTGGTTTTCTTGTTCGTTATTGGATCCATATTTAGGACTTGCTGCTGTTTTTAAACGATTTCTAGTGTTTGAATTTGATTCTTTGTCATTGGTATCTCTTGTTTTTGTCAAATTTGAGAAAATTGACAACACTCCATATTGAAATGACGTATTAATATTGGTGGAATCTGTTGATGTCTCTTTGAGCTTTGCAAGAAATAGTTTGATTAAGTTTACATCCATTCGAATTAATTCTCTGACCTTCCAGTACAATGACAAATACATCAACCCCTCTACGGAGTATTCCACGTATTCATCTAAAACTTTGGCATGCTTGAAATAATTTATCAAAATTTCAGCTAAGTGTATAACACTTATCTCAGAATCCTTCTTTTCAACTTCGAGTAATTTCAATAGTTTACTGATAGTTACACTTGAAACAACTTGGATTTTGCTATTACTGATTTTACACCCCTGTGTTAGGAACTTGAGAAAGTTGGAAACAGTGTAATTTCGACAATTCTCAATAATGCATGAGGCTGTAATCAATTTCAAAGTAGGCAAAGCTAAAGGAATGTCCTCACCCTTGATAATGCTGTTTATGCGTTGCAACAAGTGGTTTCTTGTTTTGTCATCCTGGTAAATGGTGGCACATATTTCGGGGATAATAGGGAAACACATGGTTTGAACAGATACGAAATTAACAAAGCTGCCGTAACTGAGTTCGTTTTCATCCATAATCATTTCTAGATACTCTGATATTACGTTTAATGTTTTCGTTTTTTGTAGTTGCAAGTTCTGTATAACCAACACCAAAACTCCACGGTGAACATCTTCATTTTGTCCGTCCACAAATGTTAAAAATAAGTTTAGATGCTCTGGATTTGTGACTTTAGAATGAGTTACCAAAGAGCTATATACCTGTAAGTAGAATGGCAAATTAACACGTGACTTCATGATCCATCTTAAGCTGGAATACAACTTTTGCATTATCTCTTCAGATTCGCTATTAATACCTAAAATATTGGTAATTATAATAGCCGCTTGGTCATTCATAATTTCAAGGCGTTTAATAAATTGGTCAGGATACTCCATTAATAATTGATATAAAATCTTTGAATATGGGGGATTACGAGAAATCTTTACTATTTGATTAATGAGCTCGTGACCGTGAGACTCTTCGAACTCTTGGTCACAAAAGAACCTGAATAATGAATCCTTGGTAGTTGTGTCTTCAATATTCTCATCCTCGATTCTTTGTTTAAATATATCCTGTGGCATTGAAAAGATATACTATAATGATGGAAAAAGGTGGTGGGTGATTGACGTAGCACAGACAATAACGAAAAAAAAAAAGAGTTACTTTAAAGTAAAAAAAAATGTTTGGCTAAAAGAAGTGTTCCAACAAACCACAACAAGGTACAATTTTAGCAAATTCAAACCAAGTCAACATGGATACATCAACTGTACTTGAGAAATACACACAGGATTTATCTAATCTACCACTTGAAGTGAGGCATTTATTAGAGGAAATCAAAAGCAAAGATGTACAAGTCTCAGAAGCAAGGAAACGATACCAAACTCGTGACCATCAACTTCATAAATTTATACGAACAAATGGGACACTAACTAAACATCCAAAGGAAGACCAGTTGTATTCCAAGATCGAAGAAGATATGAAGCTTGTGCAGAAACTACAGAAAGAGAAAATTCTATTGGCTAACACTGCATTGTTTTTGATATCGAAACATCTATATCATTTTGAGACAGACATTGCCAAGCTAGAAAGAGATGAATTGTTGCCTCCTTTAGAACACCCCATCGAGCTAACTGAAGTACCTAAAGACGAATACGCAAAATCACTCAATGGTTTTTCTGATAGTGCCTCTGCCACACCAACGCCTAGGAATGGATCATCGGCAACTCCAGTGGCAGAAACAGTGAAAAAGATCCAAAAGAAGAAACTTAGTGTTAAAGGGGCGTCCTCTTCTCTGGCTCAGTCATCCTCTGCTTCAAGACAGGTGAAGCGACTCCGGTCAGAAGAGATAGAGGATCCTCTACCGTATGAGGGAGGGTCATTGGCGTTCAATGGAAATGTAGCAATGAGCATAAATAGTGCAGCAGATGCAAATGGTCCAAACGGCGAAGATGCTGATAATAATCTATATTGTTTTTGTCAACGTGTTTCATTTGGTGAAATGATTGGTTGTGATAATGAAGACTGTAAGTATGAATGGTTTCATTGGAGTTGTGTTGGGATCACATCACCTCCTAAAGATGACGAAATTTGGTATTGTCCTGATTGTGCTTCAAAGATGGAGAAAAGAAAAAAGAAACGGAAGAACTGAGTGTATAGTATGTAACTTATTGTTTAATGTCATGATTAACTTTTTCCAGAGCTTTAAATTGTATTGTCGTATTTCGAGAATGATTCTTGTACCACGACAAATTCGAAAAATGGCGATTTGTTGGTCGAGAAATCGCGAAGTTTAAAAATAAATGGTGATGTATTTTGTGATGCGCGCAAAAAAAAAACTTTTTGTTTTCTTTGATCCCCTAATAATTTCTATTGTGTGGTGATTATCTTTGTTCATGAAACACCTAAAAATAAAAACAAAAAAACAAAAGCCAAAAAAATACAGACTCAACAGCCCCCTTTTTTTCACCAGTAAAACTTTGTCCCACCAACATTTCATTCGTTTATTTAAACTTACTACTACCAGTCATGAGAGGTATCATTTTATTGAGTTTTGTTCTCACATCATGTTTAGCGGCAGACGCTGTCCCCGCTGCCGCTGATGCTGCTGCTGTGACAACCACCACTCCAGCTGCCGGTGTTGCTGCTGCTGCTGTGACAACCACCACTCCAGCATGTGCTGCTGGTGCTGCTGCTGCTGCTGCAACTACTGCCACCACAGCTAAAGCCAATACCGCTGCCACTACAAATACTGCTGCCGCTGCTGCTGCTGCTGCTGACACTTTGACTACTAAAGGAACTACTATAGGTACAGCAAAGACAACTGGAGTCACTACAGGTACAGCACAAACAACTGGAGTTACTACAGGTACAGCTAAAACTACTGCAACAACTGCCGTCACTTCAGATACTGCTGTGGCAGCAAATCCTGCTACTATGAACCCCTCCGAGTTGTCAATATATTCATTGACAGTTACTATGGACCAGGCACAATTACAAAACTTTTTGGCCACCCACTCAAGTGGTGCTGCTACTGCAGGTGCTACTGGAACATCTGTCGCATCTGGTGCATCTGGTGCAAGCTTGGAAGATTCCACTACTACTACTGCTGCTGCTGCTGCCGGGGGTAATGGTGCTGCTACTATCGATGATACCACTAAAGGTCTTACATTCGTCACCTCTAGAACTTTGAAACCAAGTAGTAGTGCAACCTCGCAAGGTTCCGCTCAAGCACTGGGTTCTGGTTCTAATGCTAGTCAAGCTAATGCCGCCGGTGTATATTCAACTAACTCTGTTCTTGTATTCGTTTCTATTTGCATAGGTTTTATTGGCGGTTCTTTGGGTATATAAGGTTAAATACACGTTACAATTAGATATATTTTACGAAAACGATTAGACCCTGTGGGGCATGTGTTCAATATTCTAGAATAGCTATTTATTACTAATGTCCAATCAATATGATGTAGTAATGAATTCTGGATGCTTAAATATTACGTTCTTGGTGTTTTTAAAATGAGACAGAAGTTTTATCTGCATCAGAAAGTGTACCAATTAATATATTTTGTTGTATATGTTCAAAATCGTAGATTGTATAGTATATTTTGCTTCAACTAGATATGAGTGAGTGGGAATGTTTCCATTTTTGTAAATCATCGACTTTTTTTTTGGCCAACCCTTTAATGTTTTTTCTAATACAATTACAACCATCAAAAACTTACATTCAAATAATGCTAAGACCAATAAGGTGGAACCCCCGTATGGTGGGTATTAGACTGTTTTCTATTACCCGCTTGAATTTCAACACAAACAACAACACCAGAGCATCCCCTTTAAGTTCTTCTTTGTTTGCATATATTCATGATTACAATACATTACTTGAAAAAGTCAAATCAACAATAACGTCCAATTCTTCTGAATCAGATATATTGGAAGCAATGAATGGAATCAAAAATTTACAGAATAATTATCCTATTCAAGATCAAATTAATGATACTTCAAAAT
>OKCY01000012.1_pt1 | contig 20896 bp, 13 predicted proteins | sample 1613071 | NCBI WGS metagenome assembly OKCY01 (sample SAMN04436834, study PRJEB24849) | human gut metagenome | biome: human gut; feature: NICU; material: stool | host: Homo sapiens | place: USA: Saint Louis, MO | collected 2011-07-12 | reverse complement strand
AGAAGATTGTTTTTAAAGTTTGACAGCTGTAAATTGCTGTATGTTTGTATTTTATAAGTAGTTCTATATTTATTATGACTGATATATATTGTTATGGATTAGTCCAACTTCCGCATGTTTGACCTGTCAAGAAAAATACTACAGTAAGTGGTCGTTTTGGGCAATAGTCTGGTGTATTCATTTTGATAGACCATGCCAAGATTAGTAGAAAATTTTGTTTGGGCTCGCACATGGTAGCGTTTTCTCTATACGACAAGACTTACCTCTAATCGTGTTGGAAGTCAAACCATGCTCGCATAAATTAATCAATGCGATATGGATTGAAGCAGGGAGAAGAAAAAAACACAACACAACTTTAGAATCTTTTCATCACAGCATTTCTTTCTATTGCCAAAAGGATATTATACAAAAAATGAGTGAATCTTTACAGTCAGTATTAATCATTGGAGGATCAGGATTTTTGGGTCTTCATTTAATAGAACAATTTTATAGACATTGTCCTAATGTGGCAATCACAGTTTTCGATGTTCGTCCTTTACCTGAGAAGTTATCGAAATATTTCACATTTGATCCTTCAAAAATACAATTTTTCAAAGGTGATTTAACTTCCGATAAAGATGTCTCTGATGCTATAAATCAATCTAAATGTGATGTAATTGTTCATTCAGCTTCACCGATGCATGGATTACCTCAAGAAATTTATGAAAAAGTTAATGTTCAAGGAACCAAAAATTTGCTTTTAGTAGCACAGAAATTACATGTCAAGGCTTTAGTGTACACATCTTCTGCTGGTGTGATATTTAATGGACAAGATGTTATTAATGCTGATGAAACTTGGCCATACCCTGAAGTTCATATGGATGGTTATAACGAAACAAAAGCCGCAGCTGAAGAAGCTGTCATGAAAGCCAACGATAATGATCAATTGCGTACTGTGTGTTTACGTCCTGCAGGTATTTTCGGACCTGGTGATCGTCAATTGGTTCCTGGATTAAGAGCAAGTGCTAAATTAGGACAACTGAAATACCAATTGGGTGATAACAATAATTTGTTTGATTGGACATATGTTGGAAATGTAGCCGATGCTCATGTTTTGGCAGCACAAAAGATTTTAGATAAATCTACAAGAGACGACATTAGTGGTCAAACATTTTTTATAACTAACGACTCACCAACATATTTTTGGACATTGGCAAGAACTGTTTGGAAAAATGATGGTTACATTGATAAATATTACATTAAATTGCCATATCCAGTAGCATTGACTTTAGGTTATATTAGTGAGTTTGTTGCTAAAAATATTTTGAAAAAAGAGCCGGGTATTACACCATTTAGAGTTAAAGTTGTGTGCGCCATAAGGTACCATAATATTGCTAAAGCTAAAAAATTATTAGGCTATAAACCAGAAGTTGATTTGGAAACTGGTATCAACTACACTTTAGATTGGATGAATGAAGATTTGTAATTAGTCAAATGTGGTTTATGAAGATAGATGTTGAATGACAAACAATGAGCATATATGATATTTCTAAAGCCTAAATTGTGTATTATACATATTTAATACATAGCGAAAAGAGTTCCTGTTAGAATAGCACAAAGTATAATTATTGGACTGTTTAAGTACGATGAGGTTAAACACACTGATCCACTTTCTGATTTTGCCGAAATGGTGTTATTAGAATTATTTGAGTGGTTTTGAATTGCAAATGTTTCGTCTTTATCGATAAGCAACTTGATTTTCTTCTTGAGGAATTGGTCTTGTTTGACATGGCTTTTTATCTCATCAACCTTGTTATGCACTTTACTCTTGAGACTAGCATCATACTTTTCGTCAGCTTCTAACGCTTGAACTGCGGATTTGGAATTTGGAGTTCCCTTCTTTTTGTCAACGAGCAAATCATCTGTCTTTTTGAATGGTAATGCACAAGCATTTATCTCGCTTAATTGAGCACAATCTTGTAGTAAAACCGTTAAAAAGTTTGTCAGTGGATTACCAGGACACAAATGATAACAGTCTCGATCAATCAGTTGTAATGCACAACACTCACATGCCAAATCGTCTGATTTACACTGGTCCAATTTGTGTAACAACTCATTACAACATGATGACAATTTTACTAAATCATTGGCTTGACATTGTGGATACTTCCGAGGATTAGGATTCAGGTAGGTCCCAAATTCTGGATCAATAATTCGTGCTAGGGCAACTATTGATTGGAGATAAAGTAAAAGTGTTAATAATATCGAGTGGTGATTACGTTGATGCATTGGTCGTATAGTCTTTCAAATCTCTAAAAGTTTGTATCCTTATAGAGAAGAATATTTCTAAAACAAAATGCAAATACGAAACTGTTATGAAAAATGACAAGAATGTTCAAGTTTTTTGTTATTCTAAAGTTGCAAAAAAACCCCCGATTTAGTTTGACAATTCTTCAGTGAGTAAATATTTGATTTCATATCAAAATATAGTAATCAAAAAGTAGTGTCACCAATTCCAATCAGCTGTGGCATATTTACACTTGTAATAATTCAACACTCCTAATGGTTCAAAAACAACCAATACTTAACTATGAGGAGCGACTTCCAAACTAATTTAATCAAGCAATTAGACCTATTTTGCAGTTAATCTCACAATTTCCCTATTACTTTTCCATAATAACATATTGTTCCCCTCTTGACGAGTTGTGTATGGTAATCTCTTTAAGGGTCTTTTTAATCAACCTTCGCCCTTTTACTTTGTGTTTATTTGAATAGTGAAAAAAAAACAAGGGAAAATCGAAACGACAAAGAGAGTGAGACAGAAAGAGAAAGAGACAAAAACAAAGTGAAATTAAAAATAGCGAGCACGCAGAAAAAAAAAACTCTATACACACTTCAACACCAACAATTGATTAACAACAACAAGGGTAACTGATATTACAACAGAAAGTAGCCAATTAAGATTAGTTATTTCAAATTTTCTTTCATAAACATAATATCAAGAAATATTGGTAAACTTTAAATTTAGATATGTTCAGAAGTCCTAAGAGATCAAAACAAAAGCAATCCCAACCTCAACCTCAACCTCAACCTCAACCTCAACAACAGCCACAACAACAATCTAGACTGCACCATCATCATGTCCCTAATCCTGCTCATTTATTTTCCCATCCATCAAGTCATCGTCAACAATCACCATATCCAGCACCTGGACCGGGATCACAGACAAACTCCGGTTACTCCACCCCTCAAAGAAACGGAATGAGTCCGCTTCAAACTAATGTAGCAAGAATGGCTGGACCCAACTCTCCTGCTGGGAGCACCAATTCTGAACAGCAACGAAAATTAACTACAGACAAGATTATTTCCGATTGCTACTCAAAAGTAATAATTGATGGAGGAAGAAAAGTCAATGATGTTTCGTACATAACACATATTGGTGTTATTGAGTATTCACACTACCCATCGGCCCCTCCACCTTCCAATACGAATTTTGGTACAGTTAAACATCGTATACTTGTTTTGTGTAAAAAGAATTCTGGAAGAATGCAACTACAAAAGGGGAAGTATCAAGCTGATAAGAATTTCTACCAAATTGGGAGAACATGGGATTTATCGGAACTACAATATATTAAAAAAGTTGGACCAGAAGGATTGATTTTACAATTAAACAAAGTATATTATTGGAAATGTGACGAGGATGCTAACCGTGTGTGGAAATTTGCTCGTTACTTAACTCAACATTATGGGATGTTTATGGGGAAATATCCTAGGCTTGAAGGGTTTTCGCTTGATGATTTCATGTTACCTACAATTCCCAAATCTCCAACAACTACTGTACCTAGATCTCCTTCATTAAATGAGCCGAATCCTGATCCTCAATTGTTAAAGTCACGTTCATTGAAAAGAAAGAACATGCCGAACCCAGTCTTACCACAACCACCTACTGCACCAGCAACGAAAACCCCACCAATGCCTTCCAAACCGGAAGAATTATACAAAGATATGGACTTTACAGTCAATGGTGCGTTGCCTCAAAAACAAATGAAGGTGATACTGCGTGAGTCGAATGATAGAGGCTTTGCTAGCAAACTTGACCCTGGCCGATCCGTTCATGAACAACAAAAGCCCCAAGGCAGTCACCTGCAACTGGGCTTTAACAGTCCAAGCCAGGATGGTACTCATCAAGCACCTCCACCTAAAAAACACAGTCAACATCCATATTTCCAAAGGTCACCAATGAATGGAACCGATTCTTCCAGTGTTGTTAGTAATGATTCTCATAGCTTTGTTTTTGGTTCAAATGATGATAAAAACCAATCGCGAGAAAGACTGGATAATAGCTCAAGGTCTTCTAGACAACAACAAGGATCCATAGGAACTGGTTCACAGTCCACAAATACCAAGGGTCTGCAAACCAATAGCTATGCGAGTAAAAAACAAGAAAGGGAATCTGTTGCGTCTCAAAAATCTGCAGAAGATGTTGTCAAGGAATTTTCAGAAGCGATCCCACCAAAAAGAAAAATGGCTGCTTCAGCAACAGTTCCTGATTTTGGTGTTGAAGAGATTACCGATGACAGTGAAGATGATCAACGACCTGCTCCTACATTTAGTATCCGTAAGCGCCAGCAGCAAATAAAGGCTCAGGATAAGAAAAATGAAGAGACCCAGAAAGTTACAAATGAACAACCAATACGCCACCACCATGAAGATGCAACTACCAGTTTTGCTGACAAATCCAGTCATTATGACGAGAAAACTTTTGCGTCTCAAAAGGGATTAGGAATTTATCCAGCTGGATCCGGGTCCTTTATTGAGGAATCTACGAAATTGGAAGGTCAAAACAGTGCTAGTTCTAATCTTCAAGATTTACAAGATTTATTATCGTCACATATTGATAGAGCCCAAGAGGATTCTTTTGATTTTAATGATGTCAGTAACGAAAAGAGTGCTGATGACTTGAATGAAATTCCTGAAATTCGTGTAGCTGGCCCATCAAACAATTTGAATGGTGACACAAATAGTTTTGAAGGCGAACCCCTTGAAAAGGGTTTGAATATAGTCAGAAAGTCGGAAACACCCGAGAACGAAAAAGTCAACCCATCGTCGATCATTCCAAAAGACCAAAGAGATGTTGAAGTAGACACATTAATTAATCAGATTGGGTGGTCGGTCAAAGATACCACAGATACTTTGATGAAAAAGTTGAGTAAGGAATTGAATAATAGTAAACAGGATATTGTATCGAAATTGGTGTCAATAGACTTGACCAACAATTCAGGAAATGATATAGGGTCTGCTTTGAATGAAGTGGATAATATGACTCAGATTTTCCAGAAGATGGAGGTGAGATTGAAACTTGTACGAAATGAGCTACAAAGTTCTGCTACTGCTTGAAATGGAGCAAGTCTTTTTATCAAGAGTATAGTAATTATTAAGTTTGTATAGTATAGCTTTAATTAATTAATACTGTTTTTAGTACTGCTTTCTCTACTACATATACAACAAACAAACAAAAGATAAACTTATTTAGTAGTATGCTCCGCGACCGGTATAATCTAGTTTTACTTCAGTTACTTCTTGGTTTGGGTGGGGATCATAGGGTTTAATTTCAGAAATGGGGATAGGACAGCCAGTGGGCCATTTGCTGTCAACAAATATATCCAGCCATTTAACTATAGTATCAAATTTCAAATTGTTGTTTTCTTTAGTAAACTTGAGATTTAGTTTGATCAATTGATCAAAAAGATAATTCAAGTCATTGAGAATTAATCTAGATGAAGGTGAAGATTTCTCGTTAAATGCCGATTTGTCAATCTGCAAACTTGAAACTGAATTCAAGTTAGATAGTATCATCTCATTCTTTTTATTGTTGAATTTCATTCTCACATTGCGAATTATATTTTTGGTTGATTTTGTAGACTCTGTAATGACAGCTTGTTTACTTTGTAAAGATAAGAGACTGAAATGAACCAAACCTAAGGCATGGCCTAATTTGTCCTCCTTGTACATTTGTAAACTTTGAAATAATCCAGCATATCCATTAATGTATTTTTCAATTACATTCAAATACTTTATCCAATGTGAACAATCTAATGTAAAGTACTGTTCACTTTTTTCCATCCCATTAATCAAATTCTTTATCACTTTTAACTCCTGTAATATGTAGATAGCCACTTTTGATAATGTGGAATTGTTTTCTGTTTGTATTGTTTCTCCTTTGAATTGGAACGAGTTTCTATTGATCCAAGAAAATTTAATCAAAATAACTATTTGAATGGATACTTGAGATATTTTATGAATTATACTCAACAAGACATTGTTCATTTGGAGTTGTGGAGGTTCTTGTTGTTGCACTGGTGGTAAATTCATTGCATATAAAATATAAGATATCCCAGTTTTGTAATAAGACATGATATGTTTCCAATTCTCATTAAATTGCCCCACATTATCTGTTTCCTCGTCAATAATTGCATTGGTCATTTCTGCAGCTTTTTTCAAATATGTCAATGTTATTGCAATTAGTGTCATGTACAATTCATTTTGGGCTATCCAGGTAATCTTATTGTCGGTGCTTGACCCTAATTTTGGTATCTTCCTTTGTTTTGGAGAGATAACATTTGTCCATGGTATACCTTCACATAGCACAGACGAGTTCCCGGTTCCATTTTGGTCTATATAGGCTAATAAACACTTTAAATACTCTTCTAAATGAATCAAATAGGAGGTGCTATCAGTCACTTGTTGTTGGAGCTCAATTGCTGCTCGTACTGATAACAATTGTGGAGAAACTTTGGAGTTTTTAAATTTTATAGCCACTGGTGGTGTATCTGGTAAGACAATCATTGATGATATATAATTACACAAGTGAACATCAGTGGTCGACAAGGCTATTGTTGTTTAGAGTTTACGCTCACCAAATCAAAACCTATCAACGTTCTTTGATAAAACAAAACAAAGGAAAAAAAATTAATTAGTTTTTCCATACACACACACTCAATTTTATCAACACATTCATAAATTTGATACTTCTTCGACTCCCGATCCAGTGATCTTGATTTCTCCACCTATCTTCATAATGTCGAATTTAAGAAGGTCTGATAATTCAAATGAAAAGTATGGTATTGTCATTGATTCAGGCTCGTCTGGTTCTAGAATTCAAATATACAAATGGACTGACCAAAAATTCGAATTGAAATCTTCCAAAGATCAATCTGTATTGCAATCGCCACCAAAGATTACACAAGAAAAAGGATGGACAAAGAAAATTACACCTGGGATCTCTACATACAACTCAAAAGATAAATTTGGTAGAATTTGGCAAGATCATTATTCGGAGTTGTTAAAGTTCGCTGAAGGTATCATTCCTTCTGAAAAACAACCAGAAACTCCTGTATTTGTTTTGAGTACTGCTGGGATGAGATTGTTGCCGAAAAAGACTCAAAAATCAATCGTAAAGGAGACCTGTACTGGTATCAAACAAAACACCAACTTTTATATCCCTACTGAGAATTGTGAGAATTTTGTTGAAATAATCGATGGATCAACTGAAGGTATATATGGATGGCTCGGACTAAATTATTTGATGAAACAATTCAATAATTATGATAGCTCACAAGACATCTTGCATGAATCTATTGGATTTATGGATATGGGAGGAGCATCTACTCAAATTGCATTTGTTCCATCATCTAAAGAACAAATCACCAAACACAAAGAGGACCTTTCGACTGTCACATTAAGAAACATTAATGGGGAAACTCAAACATGGGATTTATTTGTTGCCACATGGTTAGGTTTTGGTGCAAATGAGGCACGTAAAAGGTTTCTTAATCAATTAATTAATTTGGCAATTGTTAATGGAGAGAACTGGAATAGTGAAATTAACGATCCTTGCTTACCAAAGGGAGCTTCAATGGAATATAATTACGAAAACAAAAAATATTTGGTGAAAGGAGTCGGGAACTATGAAATGTGTATCAAGACAATATATCCCTTGTTGATGAAGAATATGGTTTGTATTGATGAGCCGTGTCTTTTCAATGGTATTCATGGGCCCAAGTTTAATTTTGAAAAAGACAAGTTCATTGGTATTTCTGAATATTGGTATACTGCCAATGATATTTTTCAAAGTGGTGGTGAGTACAATTTCAAAACATTTAACGCAAAGGTGAAAGAATACTGTGAAAGCAACTGGGATGAGATTCTCAAAAATTCCGAACAAGGTCAATACTCAAAATTAGATCCCGATAAATTCCTTAAAGATGCATGTTTCAAAGCAAGTTGGGTCATGAATGTTTTGCATGAAGGGTTTGAGTTACCTAGAATCGGTTTTGAAACAGAAAAGGAAGATCAAACTGAAGAAGACAAAAAAATAACTAATGCTCACGTTCCGTTTAAATCTGCTGATTCAGTGGAAGGAGAAGAGTTATCGTGGACGCTAGGTAAAATACTTTTATTTGCATCATCACAAATTGAACCAAAAGAAGGAGATACCGAGGCTAAGCAAATTGGTATATATCCGAGTCAAATCTCTGGACATAAATTTGTACCGGGTGGTGTCTTGTTATCTAGTGATGGTGATTATTCGACTGACGATGAAGATGATGATTTGGGTGGTCAATTTAGTCATATACTATACTCGTTAATCTTTGTTTTGTTGTTGTTATTCTTTTTGTTTCATTTTGGGAAATCCCATTTCGGAAGATGGACAAATAAGTTTAGAAGATTTCAAATACCGGTTGAAGTCAAAAGAGCGGTTAATTCAATTGGGTCTAAAATTCCTGGAGTTAGGCATTATTTTGAAAATATTGTCATGTTTCTGGACCTTCAAGATCAAAATATAATTTTAGAAGAAGGAATATTTGATAACACATCGTCTAATAATACCAATTTTAAAAGCTTACAGAATCAACAACAGCCTGCGTCTGCATCTGTGTTAAGAACAAGACTGGCAATAGGATTAAACGAAGATTCTGGGAATGATCATAAAAGTGGCTCTGCACAATCGCTTTCAAACTTTAACTCAAAGGGGAATAACTATTATAACAAGTCGTTTTCGTCACCAAATAAGAACATTTATATATCTGCCAACAATAGCCGAGAGTCCTTAGCCAGAGCATCTAGTAATGCTTCTATTCCTAGGTCTAAAAGCTCATTAGATTAAATACATAAATACATGTTATGGATAGTTTTTAGTTCATAGATGTTGTAGGGAAAAAAGAGGGAGTGATTTTCCATGTGTGTTTACCTTATGCATTGTCAGTGTTGCGTTGTTTACTTTTGCTGCAAAAAAAATTGTCTATTTGGAGACTACTAGCACAACTTTGAAGCGTAACAAAGATATGAACTCCGTATCTTACATAATATCGTTATCCTAGTATAATATTCTCTTTACGTGTAAACTAATATTTTTATTAATACTTGCCATTAGCGGAGTCGAATTAAACCAACTCAGTCCACAATTATCTATCAACAATGAAACCAAAATTAGCCACTGCCATCAAGCTTATATCAGTGCTTTTGTTATACCTTCTTGAGTGTTTTACTGCAATAGTGCCTTTCAGAGATTCCATTGAATTGGTGTTTACACCTGAAGATATCAAAAAAAGTACCGACTATGCATTGTGGAAAATTCCTGCTGTGAAAAAGAACTTTAAGACTACGGTCAAGCAAAAACTACTTAATAGATTACTAAACAAAGACCTTCAAGAAATCAATCCGAATCCATATGACGAGGATATTTTTGAAGAACAACAACAAAAAAAAGTGAAAGCAAATGAAATTTCAAACACTTTTCAAACAGTGGAACTTGACATCAAGAAACCTAATGGTGTTATGCGATCAGTTTTGAAAGGTCCATCATCGACAGAGAAAAAGCAGGCAAAGTTGGTTGTCCAAAGTACTAGAAATACACTTTTAAAAAACAATTTCAATGACAATAGAACAGAAAATGAAGTAAAGCTTGAGTTGCAAGAGCTTAGTGGTGAACACCTTGGATATCTGCATCCTAGACGTGTCAAGAATATCAAACATGACTTCAACAAAATGCCCTCAGAAATACACGAAAATGTGCCTGATTCAGATTCCGACAGTGAAGAAGATGAAAACCAAAGTGGTTTACAAAATGAGAAGCCAGTTGATCCATTTTATGACGATTAGCCGGATTAATCATGTGAATGTATTTAAATCTATTGGTCATTTTTAAGTCCACAATCCCACATTTCTAGTGTTAGGAAAAGATTTCTTTCTTGAATTGTTGTAATACATAGTACAAGATAAAGGAGATTAACCACAGAGATATGGCTTACAGTTTCTACCCTGAGAACTTTATGTGTCAAAAAATAGTTTATATGAACTTCTGGATAAGCATTCCTTAAATATTATAAACTATTTGTTCAATATATTATGACAGATTGTGCTACTTTGAGTGAGACATTGTTCGCCAAATAAACACGACCTTATATTTCTCTATTTTTTTTCTCCTTCTCAAATTGTATTTACGGTCTCATCGCACAATGCATTTTTCATTTTTGGTAATTTTTTTTTTTTGGTTTTTCAATACAAATTATACAGTACTCTACTATCACTAATTGAATACATAACAAGTATTGCCAAGCATGAGAGTGAAGAAGCCAACATCCAAAAGAACTACCACTCGTATGAGAGAAGGTATCAAGAAAAAAGCTGCAGCTAAAAGAAGAAAAGATAAAAAAATCGCAAAGAAAGACGTTACATGGAAATCAAGAAAATCCAAGGATCCAGGTATTCCAGCCAGTTTTCCTTACAAGGATAAAATCATAACAGAATTGGAAGAAGTTAGAAGAATCGAAAAAGAAAGAAGAGAACAATTAAAATTACAAAAACAACAAGAAAGACAAGAGGCTTTGGCAAGAGGAGAAATTGTTGAAGACGATGATGAAATGGATGAAGAAGACCAAGAAGAAGGAGATGGAGCCAATGGATTAGCTGCATTATTGGAATCAGCTCAACAAGCTGCTAAAGATTATGATGGCGATGATTATGAAGACAATGAAAATGAAGACATGGTTGATTCTGAAGAAGATGTGGAATATGAAATCAGTGACATCGAAGATACTCAAGACGAAGAGTTTGGGGAATTGGAGAAATCACGTAAAGCTTATGACAAAATTTTCAAAACAGTTGTCGATGAAGCTGATGTTATATTATACGTTTTAGATGCCAGAGATCCAGAATCTACGAGATCAAGAAAAGTAGAACAAGCCGTGTTGCAAAACCCAGGAAAAAGGTTGATTTTAGTTTTGAACAAAGTCGATTTAATTCCAACTCATGCTTTGAATCAATGGCTTAATTTCTTGAAATCATCTTTCCCTACAGTACCTGTCAAGGCTGCACCAGGTGCCACTAATTCCACATCGTTTAACAAAAACTTGACAAACTCCATGACATCGGATGCTTTATTGAAAGCATTGAAGAGTTACGCTAGTAAATCTAACTTGAAAAGATCAATTATTGTGGGGGTTATTGGGTATCCAAACGTAGGAAAATCATCAATAATAAATGCATTAACCAATAGACACGGAAACAATTCCAAAGCTTGTCCTGTTGGTAACCAAGCTGGTGTCACAACATCTTTAAGAGAAGTTAAAATTGACAACAAGTTGAAAGTGTTAGACTCACCAGGTATTGTGTTCCCTGATGAAATTGTAAATACCAAAAAACAATCAAAGACACAACAATTAGCAAAATTGGCTTTATTATCAGCAATCCCACCAAAACAAATAGTTGACCCTATTCCCGCCATTACAATGTTGTTGAAAAAATTTTCCAAAGACACTGAGATGGCTGATGGATTGAAAAACTTCTACCAGTTGCCACCATTGCCATCGAGTGATTTAAATGAATTTGTCAAACATTTCTTAATCCATATTGCCAGAAGCAAAGGACGATTGGGCAGAGGTGGTGTTCCAAACTTAGAGTCTGCCGCCATGTCTGTTTTGAACGACTGGAGAGATGGTAGAATAATTGGGTGGACTTTACCAAAAGCATCTAAAAGTGCTGCTGGTGTTTCCTCTGAAGAAGTTGATTTGGATGCTCCTAAGAGTTCATTAAGAGGTGAAAAAGAGCCACCTAAAGTTGAACAAACTACTATTGTTTCTTCTTGGGCTAAAGAATTTGATTTGGATGGTCTTCTAGGTGATAATTTTGGTCTTCAATAGATTATAGGAACCAAACAATAGTATGTATATTAGTTGAATAAATGAAAAGAAAGAAATTAAGAAACTGTAAAGGTGTCATCAATCATTCTATTCTCTGATAGAAGATTCGATTTTATTTGTTAATTTGGGAATACTTGATAATTTGTTGGCTATACTAAGATTCTGCACCAATAACTCTTCATGATTACGTAGCAACTCATTTATTGGTTCTTTCAAGTTTGACATTTTTTGTGTGAGCACCAGGTATGGGTTACTTGTATTGTCGTGTATATTGCTGTTGTCTGTTGATTGAGACATATTGAAGTATTGGAAGTATCTCTGGTGTTGTATTGCCTGGTGTAATTATTGAATAAACATACAAAACATAAGTCTTCGGTATTTTTTTCCATGATCATCTTTGCAACACCAAAAGTTTGTAAAGGAAAAACGCGCATACTATATTTTTATCTTTCAAAATTATTCTTTTATGTTTACTTTTTCTTTCTCATTTATTACTCAATACAAAAGCATTCCTATATTAATTCAACCATGCCAATCATTCCATTGGAAGATGATGAAGACGATGACTGGATTTTAGAGGACGAAGATGATCCTGAGTTTCAAGCTATCTTACAGGGTAACTCTTCAAAAGGACCAGCACAAAGAACATTAGAAGGATCGGTGGCAGCAGTATCAACGCGTCCACAGAATGACAAGTATGAAACCATACCAGTTCCTGTAAAAATAAATACCCCTACTCATCATGCTATGGATTTTGAAAATTTAAAAACGTACATTTACCCTACGAATTTTGAAATACGTGATTACCAGTACAATATCGTTGAACGTGCTTTTTATGACAATTTGTTAGTTGCATTACCCACTGGTCTAGGTAAAACCTTCATAGCTTCAACAGTGATGTTGAACTTTCTACGATGGTTCCCAATCTCGAAAATTATATTTATGGCACCCACTAGACCATTAGTTGCTCAACAAATTAAAGCGTGTTGTTCAATTGCAGGGATCCCTAGCTCTAAAGTAGCAATATTGTTAGACAAAACGCGTCGAAATCGAGCAGAGATCTGGAACTCTCGTCAGGTATTTTTTACGACTCCCCAAGTTGTTGAAAACGATTTAGCCTCTGGAGTTGTCAACCCAAAGTCAATAGCATTATTGGTGATAGATGAAGCGCATAGAGCTAAGGGAAACTATTCATACAATAATGTTGTCAAGTTCATAAATAGATTCAGTGACTCGTATAGAATACTAGCATTGACAGCAACTCCTGCTTCAGATGTGGAGGGCGTCCAACAGATCATAGACAACTTGAATATTTCGAAAGTCGAAGTTAGAACCGAGCAAAGCATTGATATAGTAAGGCATATGAAGAGGAAAACTGTTGAAAAAAAGACGTGCTACCCTTCTTCTGAAATAACAGAATGTATTGAACTATTAGCAGAGGGAATAACTCCAGTACTAAATACTGCTAACGAAAGAGGGCTATTGGACCTTACTGATCCTACTAGAATCAACTTTTTGCAATGTATGGAAATTTCTAGAAAAATTGTTGCTAATCCAACAATTCCTGAAGGTTTGAAATGGAGCAACTATTTTATTTTACAGTTATTGGGCATGGTTGGTCAGTGTTATAGAAGGTTGAATATTTATGGTATCAGATCATTTCAAAGTTATTTCAATGAAAAATTCTTGGAATTTAAAACAAAGTGGAATGCAAAGAAGTCAACTAATAAGCTTAATGCTGATTTTTACTTTAGTGATCCTATAACCACTTTAATGGATAGAGTTGAAGAATTACTGAAAACATTAACATATGGTCACCCAAAAATAGAGGCGTTAATGGAAGAACTTGATGATTTTTTCAAGAACCATGAAACTGCTGGTTCAAGGGTTATTATTTTCACTGAATTCCGTGAATCTGCCTTGGAAATTGTTCAATGTATTGAAAAGGCAAATGATAATAGAAAACCGCATATTTTTATTGGTCAGTCAAAAGAAAAGGAGAAATTTGACGTTGAAAATTTTGGTAAGAAGAAACAGAAAGGTCAAACAAAGAAGAAAAAGGATGAACGACCATCTACTAGATCGAGTTCAGAGAATGCCCAAATGACTGGGATGTCGCAAAAATTGCAAAAGGAAATTATCAAAAAATTTAAAAAAGGTGTGTTTAACATCCTTGTTGCGACTTCTATTGGTGAAGAAGGGTTAGATATTGGTGAGGTGGATTTGATTATATGTTATGATTCCACTTCGTCTCCTATCAAGAATATTCAAAGAATGGGTAGAACTGGGCGTAAACGTGATGGGAAAGTTTTGATGTTATTCTCCAGCAACGAGGAATCAAAATTTGACAAGGCAATGGGTGGGTATGAATATATTCAACAGCATATCATGAAAGGTGATTTCATACAACTTCGCCCGCAGCATCGAATGATCCCTGATGAATATAAACCTGAAGCGGTTAAACAGTTAATTCAAATCCCAGAAGAGAACATTGAATTGAAAGCAGAAGATGATGAAGATGAAATTATAAGAATAGCTACCCTGTATATGCTAGGTGGTAAGGGTAAGAAGGGAAAAAAAGCCAATAATAATAGCACCAAGAAACCAGCTAAGACCTTTTTCATGCCTGATAATGTTGAAACTGGGTTTAAAAGTGCTGCCACTATGGTTCGTAAAGTTGGAGATAACAAATCCTTGGCCGAAAGAAACAAAGAAAAAACGTTTCTTGATAAACTTGTGGATTCGGACAGTGATAGCGAAGTGGATAAGGAAAATGAAAATGTTATACAAGAAGTGGACAAATCCAAAAATCAAGAACAGAACGATCACATTATCACTGAGTTGGATAATACTGAGCAGTCAGTGGCAGGTAATACCAAAAGTACCACTAATGGCACTAGCTATTCGGAGCCTGAAAATAACAATCAGGTAAATCAAGAAAGTGTCACTGCCAACCTAGATTCTGTTGCAAGGGTGCCAGAACCAGAAGTCATTGAAAATTCAGAAAGTGAAGAGGAACAGATTTCGAAGATAACACACAATACACCAGCCACGTCAGTGGACCTTAGCAACGGTCCAGAGGAGACAAGCTACAAAATTGATCTGGTCCTTATTGATTTGATTGATGATGATTTTACATTTAGTAGTGATACTGAAGGGGATAAAGTTGAGGTTATTGATGCCGTTTCACCTGAGGTTTGCAAATTGCCCGAGAAACCAGCCACCCCACCGATAAGAAAAAGTTTAGGTGTGAAAAGAAAAGTCAATAAAACTCCAGATCCCGAAAGCAATTCAATTAGTATCCCATCTTCTACCACAAAGAAGTCACATAATGAAGTAACTAGAAAAGTGGTCCAAGACCCATCCACAACAAACAAGAAGTCACTAGGTGTAAAAAGACCCCGTCCTGTAAGTATTATTGATCAATTAAAAAGACAAAAGATCAGATCTCAAGTTATAGTCTCAAGAGAAACTCAGAGTATTATCGAGCATGAAAGTCGGACACAGAGTTCACTTCCTAGTCCAAGAAATACGCTGGATGAAATTAGTGAAATTGATGTTATAATAGATCTAGATGATGACGACGATGACAACAAGGTTAATAGCCATGACAAGCTGCAAACCACTATATCCAAAGTGCAACCAATTTATGAATTTTCTAATAAAGAAGATGAAGGATTTCTTTCGAGTCTGCAAACTCGTGAGCTATATAAAAACTATTACATCGCTATTGACTCAAGTGACGATATCCCTTTTTATGATCCAGTACAAGGATTTTCGAAAATCAAGGACACTGACAAATTCACGATGGGTAGAACAGGTCCAATTACACATAGTTTGAGGACACAAAGACTTTTCCAAGCATGTAACGCTGAATTTGATAGTCAACTTGCAGCACAAACAAAAGACAATGATAAACAGGACTATACATTCATATTAAAAAAGTAAATACATTTAATTCCAAATCTATATATATGCATAATACACGAATAGAATAGTAGTGCGAGCACCAAAATTACTGGTGATGAAATATTTCTTCGCGACTATAAATTGCCAACGCTTTACCCAAAAGAAAATTTTTTTTTTATTTATTTTCATTTTTGGTCTTTTTCTTCTTCTTCTTTTCTCTTCTTTGTCTTTATGCAGGGGCATTACGTGTATCAGTGAGGATTCGTCCGAGATCATGTTTTTGCTGGTTGAAAACTTAAACCTGACAACTTCTTGAATGCTATAGTATTTTACTTGTGTGTTTAAGAGAATTTTTGGAACAATTTTTTTTCATAATCATCAAACAAGTGGGAAATCACGAATATTGTTATAAAACGTGTTATTTTGCGTCTTATGAATCTGTACTTATCCCAGGAATGCTGAGATGATTGGGATAACGTGTTTGGTATTCACTCGTACACTTCTTTGAAGGTATTTGAGGGGGGAACCAGTTGCACATTCCTTTCATCAGAATCTATTTGTTTGATTGTTTGATTAACTTCCATATTTTAAGTTACAGAATAGTGAGGTCATTATCTGTTGATTTAAAATAGAAGCTCGTCTAACAACAACAGTGTCAGCAAGATTTCCGGTTTTATTTTGTATTTAGTTGTTGTTACGCCTTGTGCCTCGCTCGGTTCGATTTTTGTTTACTAGTTGAGTCTTGAGCTGGATACTTTCAGTTTATACTAAAGTAATAGGCAATAGTAATATCGTAAAAGATTTTCTTTGAGTGCGATAACACCAAGGTTTTCCTACAAGGATGCTGGATGGTGGTATTGTAATTATAAATCTTTACATTACTGTAAGTGGCTCTCTATTTCGGAATCTCATTCGCATTTACACTTTATTCTCTTCATCTTGGAGAAAAAAAAATTTCGAGAATAGCAAAAAGACAGAACAGGGAATGAAAAAAAAAGCAACTTCTACAAATATACAACACTTCTTGTCTCTTATTAAACTACAACAATTCCATTAGAGATGTTTAAAAAATTTACCAGAGAAGACGTTCATTCACGTTCTAACATCAAGTCATCAGTTCAGAGAGGACTTAAATCCAAGTTTGTTGGTGTATACCCAGATATAGAGCAAGGCATAGATAACCTCATACCTAAAAAGTCCCAGGTAGTGGTTGTTAAATGTGAAGACAAGATTCAATTATATGCTGTGGAACAGAACGATGAACAAGATATTGTTATGTTCCAACATTTCAGTGATGATTTAGTACCAACCTTGAAAACTGTTCATAAATATCCAGAGTGTTTCCCTCGAGTTCAAGTTGATCGTGGTGCGATTAAGTTTGTTTTAGGAGGAGCCAATATAATGTGTCCTGGGTTAACTAGTCCAGGTGCTAAGTTACCGGAACAAAACTTGGAACAAGATACAATTGTTACTGTTTATGCCGAAGGTAAGGAAAACGCATTGGCTATTGGTAAATTGTTGATGAGCACAGATGAAATCAAAAGTAAAAACAAAGGTATTGGTATAGAATTATTACATTACTTGGGTGATGGGTTATGGAACTATCAAGAATAAATGATTATATTGATGCCTCTATAGAAATATAAATTCTTTGGTCGTACAGTAATGAATAACTATCTAACGTACTTAAATAGTTTGTTAACTCGTGCTTTTCTGCAAATGTCGAGTTTTCGTTAGTGTAGTAGTAGGCAGAAAATTTTAGTATGGACAAATCGTTCATCCACAGGGATATCAACCCTTTGAATTGAAGAATAGACGTATTTTTCGTGAATTTTTTAGAAATCTCTTTAGAATCTGGCAATACTATAGTTAAGGGCATCCAGTCCTTTAATGTGTAAGTGTAAGACACCCTAGATTCAACCAGTTTATTATATTTTGAAAGCAAATATGACCATTGTTGTTCATTATCTATGTGGTATTTTCCTTGTTCCACTTTTGAGATAAAGTAGAGTTCTGAATTCTCTATCTCTTCATTTGTTAAAAAGCTACCGTTTAATTTCCATAAGTGTTCTGGGGAGCATTTGATACGGCCTATCAACTGCATCGTCATGTCATCCACAGACAATTCTTGAAACAATGGGTTGTGGTTAATTCTTAGTTCTTTTAAATTGGGCAAATGTATGGATATTTTGTCAATTTCAGTCCAATCTTTTATCTGATTTGCCCTCAAGTCCAAAGACTTTAAGTTGGGAAAAGTGCCTTTAATGATTCGTAAGGATAAATAATTATGTGACAAGTTTAATGCTGACACGAGTGGTAAAATTGGCATGTGCTCTAGTATATTATAAGACAAATCCAAAATCGTTAGCGGCATATTGAGATTTATATTTTCAATATCAGCATTACAATAATTGTTCCCTGAAATGTAAAGTTCTTTCAAGTTGGGAAATTTCTTAATTAACTTCTCTAGCATCAGGGTTGATATCATTGTTGAAGATAACTTTAGCAGAACTATACCATTATGAGTTCTTTGTTCTTGTGAAAATTTACTAAATCTGTTTCCATTAATGTTAAGACTAGTCAAACTGGGAATATTGTCAATTATTTTGCATATTTCATTTACATCAGTAAATAAGTTACAACTTAGTTCTAAATTGGTTAAATTGACAAGTTCATTGAACAATTGCTTGTCTTCATTATCATGGTAAGCAATATTTATCAAACAATAGTCCAATGTTAATGAATTTAGGTTTCTCAAGTTGGAATGAAATTTGTTTAACTTGTCCCATCCAAGTTCTTCCACAGTTTTGGTTCCAAACTGAATATTCTTCGTTTTGTATTCAGTATCCAAATAGTTTTCGTGTATGATCTGAACAAAAGATTTTCGAATATGGTTTAAAGACCGATTAAATGATTTTATGAATGTCGCCGAGCCAGTAACCTTGGGAGTGAAATACTGGATTCCGTTCAAATCACCATCATTTTTGCCTCTGCTAGGATCGTCCCATTCAATTCCTAATGCAACAGTGTTTGTTCCCCAAACAGGTAGATTACCAATATACCTAATGGTGCCCAAATAGTTGTCAATTGTGGAGACTCTATCATTGAGAGAATACTTATTGATCATTGAGGATTGATTGACAGTAATAACGAGTTGACATATAGATTTTAACTGGAGACAAGTCTACTACAGTTATTTGGTAGTGCGAGCGTTTCAAATCTTAAGCCCAACAAAAATTGCTTTGTATCGTCTGTATAAAATAGATCTGAGCTTGAAATAGCCAAGGTCGGCGGTGTGGACCACTATATTATTACATGTTATATTTCATTCAGAAAATAAGAGAAGGAGAACAGGTTTTTCGTTAAAAAATGAATTGGTGGATTTTTGGTATTGGTATGTGCCTCTTCATATATGTGCATAATTTTAGCAGAAGTTTACAGAAAAAGTGTTGCAAAATATTTTCTGCTTCTAATAAAAAAATCAATTTCATTACAAAGCCATGGCACCAGCTAAAAAGAATCAACTTAGTACAGAAAATGCCTTAGCATCTGTGCAAGTGTATATGCAACAACAATACCGTCCATACTCAGTTAGCGATATCCTATTAAACATGCACAATGTTTTGACCAAACCGAAATTGATAACAATATTAGACACCTTGGTTGCTGATCAACAGTTAGTTTGCAAAACAATTGGAAAGGCATCATACTATGTATACAAAAAACAAGAGTGCGTTTCGGATAACACTTCCAAGACTGAAACAAGTGAATGTTTGAACCAACAAATTAAAGATTTGAAACAAGAGATCTGTCACTTGAAATTGAGTATGTAACGAAATAGGTCACTTGATATTAGTTTACTAACGCAAGATTTAGAATTACAAGAAATTTTGACTACTCCCACAAATGAAGAGTTGGACAATTTGATAGAAGTATATACGAAGAAGATAGAAAACTTAAGTTTGGAGTTGGAAAAGTGTCGATACAATACCTCTGTGACTGGCGATCAAAATGAATTAAAAAAGTATGTGGTGCAACTAACCAAAGCAAGAAAGGAACGAATCATCATGGTATGTTAATCTTTGAAACTTAGATCATCTCCACAATAAAGTCAAAACTACTAACACCATTATCTAATTTGGTTTTTTTAACTTCAGTTTAATAACCTTGTTTCCACAGTAAAAGAAGTTACCGGACAAACAAACATTTTGGTATGTTAGAAATCGCTCAGTACTGTTCTAGAAGAGGAAATTAGTTACTAACATCTCTGTTAAAGGATGTCTGCGGTATTGATGAAGAGGAAATGAAAAAATTCACTTGAGTCATTTTGAAATAATACTACACATACGAATAACCAATTTGTTGGTGTAATTGATGAGTTGTTCTTTTCGCCATTTTAGTTTTAGTTATTGTTGTGTCTCTTACAAATAAGCTCTATTGCAGTGCCCGCGTATGGATTGAAACATAAAAGTGTATTACGTATCAATTCTCATTTTTTCACTTTCTCATCTACCACAACCACCACTTTTTTCCTCATTCGTTAGTCCCCTCCCCCCTCCCCACCACACGTCTAAAACTACAAATCTGGTGAGATCTTAAGTTTTTTTTTTGAGTCCGAATTTTTTTTTTTCATTGTTGATTTGTTTTGGTTTCTGCCTTTCAATTTTTTTTTTGTTCGCCTGTTATTTTTAGTCCAAATTGCTTTCATATTTTTTTACAGTGTTTATAATTAAAAATCATAACCTTATTCCTCTTTAAAAATACCCCCCTGAACGATATAAAGAGAAAATATTATACCCATTGAATAT
>OKCY01000008.1_pt1 | contig 22775 bp, 11 predicted proteins | sample 1613071 | NCBI WGS metagenome assembly OKCY01 (sample SAMN04436834, study PRJEB24849) | human gut metagenome | biome: human gut; feature: NICU; material: stool | host: Homo sapiens | place: USA: Saint Louis, MO | collected 2011-07-12 | reverse complement strand
CTTTATCAATCTATATAATCCATACAACATATATTACATTATTGCTAAGTATTTTTTGTTTTGTTATTATAGGACTTTAATATTTTATAAGAATATTGTTTGCGGGGGATTGCTTTTTTGGAGTTGTTCTTTCTAAATAAAATGTTGATAAATTCTGTTGACTCATAATTTTTTTTCTGTAGGAAAGTTTGTTATCGCGGTTGACAAAAAAGAATGTGTGAAAAAAAACAAGACTCCATTCACTTTGCAAAAATTTTGACTCAAATTTCATAGACACTTTTCTTTTCTTTTTTGGTTAGCCCTAACAATTCTTTCATTATTGACAATGTTTGACATTAGTGCTATTATTCGTCCAAATATTTTAACCTTGGAACCATATCGCTGTGCTAGAGATGATTTTAAGACCGGGATTTTGCTAGATGCAAATGAAAATACTCATGGACCAGCTCTTCCTTCCCCAGATGCAAATGAAGCTGCATTGGAATTGAATAGATATCCTGATCCTCACCAACATGAATTAAAGCAACAGATCATTCAGTTTAGAGAACAACACCCAAACAAGTATGCAACAGAAAAACTATCAATTGAAAACTTGTGCCTTGGTGTTGGATCTGACGAAAGTATAGACATGTTATTGCGTTGTGTCTGTGTTCCAGGAAAAGACAAAATGTTGATTTGCCCTCCAACATATGGAATGTATTCTATTTGTGCTACTGTTAATGATGTTGCCATAGAAAAAGTGCCGTTAACTATTCCTGACTTTCAAATTGATATTGATGGGATACTCACCAAAGTGAAGTCAGATCCCACTATTAAACTCTTGTATTTGACATCTCCTGGAAATCCTACAGGAAAGTTGATTGACGTTGAGGACATAATAAAGTTGTTGAAGGAACTGCTCAAAGCTTGGCAAGGCTTAATTGTTGTCGATGAAGCCTACATTGATTTCACCAAACCTGGTTCTTCTATGAGTACATTAGTTAACCAGTATCCAAATTTGGTCGTGTTGCAGACTTTGTCGAAATCATTCGGTTTGGCGGGTATCAGGTTGGGTATCACTTTTAGCAGCAAGCAGTTAAGTTGGTACCTTAATGCTATGAAGTACCCCTACAATATTTCATCCTTGACCTCAAATGTGGCAATAAAAGCTACCAACGAGGGATTAGGCGTGATGGAGAATTATGTTTCCAAAATTGTTGAACAGAGAGAATTAGTATTAGAAAAATTATTGAGTTTAAAGTACGTTGGGAGAAATATTGGCGGATTGGATTCAAATTTCATATTGATTGAAATTTTGGATAAAGACGGTAAACCATCAAATGATGTTGCTAAAAAATTATACAACACCTTGGCTACAGACAACTCGGTAGTGGTTAGATATAGAGGATCTGAATTGAATTGTGTTGGTGGTTTAAGAATTTCCATTGGAACTTCAGAAGAAAACAAACAGATGTTGACCAAATTTGAATCTGTTTTAAATGAAATTAATAAGTAGGCGAGTCTACGAGTATTCTCATGGAAGGTATACGTATTAATTATATATAGATTCAGACACATGAATAGATACTATCAAAGTAGTGTGGATCGCACCAAATAATTTGTCTAATCGTATTTGAAGACTGGTTTTTTTTTTCCTCTCAGTTTTTCTAAACACTCAAAAAGCTGAACGAAAAATTTTTTTTTTCACAATTCTACTGTTTTCACCTATTACCATCAACCACATTGCATATATTATCTTACAATGGCAAGACAAAATTTTGTGGGGGTCGTCATTTCCCAAGGAAAAATGACAAAAACAGTCAAAGTCCGTGTTCAAGGAAGAGTATACGATAAGCGTGTTGACAAAGAGATCCTTACCAGAAAAGATTACTTGGTTCATGATGAAGGTAGCATTTGTAAGGAAGGTGATATTGTCCGTATTGAAAGTATACCAAAGATCTCAAAAAGAAAAGCTTTTGCTATTGCCGAAATTAAAGTGAATAAAGGTCAGCAATTTGCAGCCTATGAAGAAATGGCTAAAAAACAAGTTAAACTTGAAGAAGAAAAAGAAGCAAAGAAATTCATTGAACATAGAGAGAAATTTAGCAAAATTAAAGCTCAATTGGATGATTTGAAAAAGATGGATAAGTTGACTCATGAGATTACCAGCAATATAGAGGAGGACCATACCAAACTAATTGAAGAGATTAATCAAATAAAAGAAAAATACAACATAAAATCATGGCCAACTACCGAGTCTACAGTTGATCTTGGCTTGAATGAACCTATATTTTCCGACGAGAAAGAAAAGAGATTATACTTTATACAATACATCTTGAATGAGTTGATGAACAATGCCAAGTATGAAGAAATAAGAAAGTCTATTGTTGAAAGCAAGTTGAAAAAGTCAATGGAAGAAGTTAGCAAATCTATACAAAAGAATGTTGTCAGAAGATACTTGTTAGACACTAGAAATGAATGTCCGGTTCCATTACCTCAATAAGTTTCACGGATTTAGTCCCAGTTGATTTGTACATAGTTCCGCTTTTTTTTTTTTTCTCTCTGTCTCAGTCGCAGCTCATTGTGAATATATATCGATAGTCCAGGGAAAAACGTTGTGAAAGAAAAAAAAAGAAATCTTTTCATACCTGACCATACTCCACATGCCCCATTATTTAGTGATTATCAGAATCTTGATAATCGATTGTCATTAAAAATGGGCTTCCATGCACCTTTAAATGGTTCAAGCAAAAACTCAAAATCTTCAGCATTTGCATCTTTTGATTCTGCATCTGTCATGCAAATAGTAAACAAAGCAAAAGATAAGATAGTGCCCGATGCACAGTTCCATCAGACCATCACAGATCAAGGAATACGGCATTACCAAGAAAAACTATCTCCACTACTTCAAAACTCGTATCATGGAGCAAACGTAAACACTAATAAGCAAGATTCTTCCCCCATGAAATCACCAGTGACATTGCAGCATGCCTTGAATGTGCGTTTGGAAAGTATACTTAGTTTGAATGTTCGACCGGGGGAGCCATTTTTTGTCTTATGGTTTTTAATTTCAAGTTATTTTCCATTGATTGCCGCATGTCTAGGTCCCTTGGCAAATATGATATCGATCGTTGCTTTAGTCGAGCATTGGAAAGTGGACATTATTACCAGGAAAAATGTCCCTGACATACCAAAAGTAGTTGTAATGAATGCAGTTTCATTAGCATTGGGTTTGATTGGCAATATTTCGTTGTTAATGAACTTTTCTCGATCTGTCAAATATTTGGTCAGTCAATCGGTTTCTATAATTGCATGGCTTTGCGCCAGTGCTTTGCTCGCTGCTGCACTTTTTGTGACAAACAGAGAGTTTGGTGGTGAAAATCCAAAATATGTTCCATCAGAAGGGTTTTATTTTGCGGCATTTACTTCCGGTAATTATTTTGTATGTATGCTAATCTTGGTAATCAATTTCATGGGATATAGTTTGAAAAAATATCCGCCAACATTCAATCTAGACCAAAGACAGAGAACATTAATGTTATTCACGATTTTGTTTTCCACTTGGACAGTAATAGGAGCATTCACCATGGGATTGTTGATAGATGATATAAGTTATGGTTCAGCATTGTATTATTGTATTGTTTCTTTTTTGACTATTGGGTTGGGTGATATTTTGCCTGAAACCTCTGGTGCCAAAGTCGCTGTTTTAGTGTTCTCTTTGGGAGGTGTATTGATAATGGGATTGATTGTTGCAACCCTTCGCCTGGTTATACTATCTTCTGCAGCCCCAGCCATATTCTGGAACGATGTTGAAAAAACCAGAATAGCTCTATTAGCACAATTGGACAAAGAAAACAGACATTTAACCCTGGAAGAAAGCTTTCACGAAATGAGGGTGCTAAGACGCAAAGTAAAATCCAGACACAAGAAGGTATCATTAGCATTGACTATTGCAGTATTCATGATATTTTGGCTTATTGGCGCGCTAATATTTCAAAAAATTGAAAAATGGTCATATTTCAACGCCATGTATTTCTGTTTCTTGTGTTTGATCACGATTGGCTATGGTGATTATGCACCCAAGACCAGTCTTGGACGCGTTTTTTTTGTTTCGTGGGCAGTGGGTGCTGTCCCTTTAATGACTATCTTGGTTTCCAATGTTGGTGATACATTATATGAAATTTCCAACGACATAAGTGCTTGGTTCTCCACCTGGATGTTTTCCACAAAAGAAGAGTACAGGGATTTAAAATGGAAGAAAAAGAAATTGCAGGAGGACCAAGAAGATCAGCTTACAGTAAACTCTGAGGCGGTACGTAGTAGCGAACTTGATGAAGATTTGGATCTTGCAAAAATGGAACAAGAAGCTAGTCTTGAAGCACGTGACAATAGTTCCAACGGTGAAATTGGGGCTGCTAGTATAGATAACCCAAATGAAGATGTTAAAGTTGAGGATAATGATACTTGTATTACAAACTCGAGTAACTCCAATATGCGGAAAGACCAAGAGAATAACTCTTATTCTGAAAGATCGGTTTGTAAATCAGAAAAGCAGAATTTTGACATCGAGAGGATACGGCAAAAGATCGCTTCCAAGAAACAAGTACATGAAATGCTAATAGATTATTTGGAAAAAATGAAACCTTTGATTGGGGACAGTATTGAATCACCTAACAGAAAATATAGTTATAAACAATGGAAAGGAGCATATGATGGGTTCTGGTTGAGTGAATCATCGCCTTTGAGATTGCCTTTAAAAGAGCCTAATTATTTAATCTTGAAAATCTACTTTGAGATTGAAATGATGTTGCGGGGTTTGGTTGACATGGAGATAGAAGATTTGAAAACGTTGACTATACAGGATGTGTCTAATGAACTTTCTTCAAGTTCTTCCACTGATATAAAGTTTGCAAGAACAATAAAGTTTGATGATGATAAATGAGCCACAGAATGCATTTATTTACATAGAATGTATAATTTATAATGTTTTTTTAAATTATATAACTATTTGTTGGATTAACTACAGATGAAAAAAAAAAAAAGAAAGCTTTATTTATTTATGTAACATAATCACTGAATTATTATTGATGTGGTGACCATTGGAGCTGTAGTAGCTTTGTTTTTGTGTACCTAGTTGGGTGAATGATTAGATAATAAAAAACATGGACGAGGATGTCTCACCAGAACAAAGAGATTTTTTTTTATCAACACTAAGATACAACCCAATATCTGATTACTTTCTAACTAGTTCTAGGTGTTTGAAACCGTTCAACTGTCTTCCAAAGATACGATGTCTACCGATAGCACTGACAGCCCTGCTACAAATAATATACATGACCCAACTATTTTCCAAATCAACGGTTTACTCAAAATCAAGCTTTCTCAATTCAAGTATTTTACTTTTACAGTTATTGGTATAGCGTTGTTATGGCCATGGAATTGTTTTCTCTCCGCGTCAGCTTATTATGGTGAAAGGTTTGTAAACTCTCCTTCCTTAGTAAAGGTTTACTCCTCGACTATGATGAGTGTTTCCACAATCACCTCCACGGCGTACAATTTTTACTTGTCACAACGACAAACAAATGTCAATTACAACTTTAGAGTGCAAGCTGGATTTTGCATTACAATATTTGTGTTTTTATTCATGGCTGTCTCATGTGTGTCTGATTGGATAATTGATATGAACGACTCGGCATTTTTCACTACTTTGATGTTTATGGTGTTGTTGTCAGCCATGGCCACATGTCTAGCACAAAATGGTACCATGGCTATCGTCAACGTTTTAGGTGGTATTTATGCCAATGCAGTGATGGTGGGTCAAGCTGTTGCTGGGGTTTTACCTGCATGTGCTTTGATTATATCAATATTATTAGTTGGTGACAAGGTGTCCGATCAGCATCATCGTGTTGAAAAAAACTATGGAGTATTTGTGTACTACATTACTGCAAGTTTGGTGTGTATAATTTCCTTATTGCTACTATATTTGGTCACTTACCACAAGAACGAAGTTGGCTACCAAAGGCTCAATCAATTAGTAGAAGAAGATGACTCTGGCGCAGTTGACGAGCAAGAGGTGGTCGATCCAATACACACACAGAAGAAGTTTGTACCCTTTACTGTATTATGGGGGAAACTAAACCTAATTGTAATGACTATATTTTTCACGTTTGGAATAACCTTGATATTTCCTGTCTTTGCATCGGTGGTGGAATCTGTGCATACCGATTCTCAGTCAAGATTTCTCAATAAGAACATTTATATACCGTTCATATACTTGGTTTGGAACCTTGGTGATTTGCTAGGTAGGGTTCTTTGTGGGTATCCAAGACTAAATATGTTGATCAAGAGTCCAAAAACTCAACTTGTTTACGCGTTATCGCGGTTGGAATTTATCCCCTTGTTTTTGACATGTAACATACACCCGGGCCAGTCCGAGCCATTTATAAAGTCAGACTTGTGGTACATTGGTTTACAGTTACTTTTCGGAATATCAAATGGTCAATTGTGTACCTCTGCATTTATGATTGTCGGAGACTATTGTGATACAGATGAAGAAAAAGAGGCAGCTGGTGGGTTTACAACAGTGTTCTTAAGCACCGGCTTAGCAGTCGGTAGTGTATTGAGTTATTTATTAGTGTTGGTAGTAAACTAAATATCATATCCTCTGGCTATACCTTTTCTCCCGTCTTCAACCAATGCTCCAGCTGCATTCTCGTCCTCAGTGTAATCGCTTCCTAACCCTGTCCAGTGTCTATTTTGCAAGTGAATAGCAGACGTGCTGACCGTTCCTTTAATGGCCACTGCATTTGAAAACCTCTTTACCAATTGATTGTCATGATCATCTACACCGCCTTGCTCACTAGACGTCACCATAAGATGGTTTATCTGTCTCAATGGTTTCGAAGTACTGACGTATCTCCCAGTCACAGGGTCAAACACTGGCGGCAAGTCTTCGTCAGTGTCAGGTTCCTCATTCTGTTGGATAACCTCGTTGCCATACTCTTCCAACACACTTTTGTAATCAACCACCCATTTTCCTGTCCACGATAGCTCGTCGCTCAACCCAAGCAATAACTCATAGGGTGTGACAATTGGTTTATAGTATTCGTTTATTTGGTCGATTATAATTCCCTGGTGGTCACAGCCTAAAATACACCAGATATCAACACTCTCAAAATTTGCCAACTTGGCAACATTGGGCTTCCCCACAACAAATATATAATGTTTCTTCCCTGCCTCTTTGATTTTCTCTTTGATTGTGTTCAACAAGACTTTGGTATTTGCAAGCGATAACGTGTTGACTAGAATACCTACTGTTCCTGCCATTCTGGCTTGGTGGACATACTTGTATCTCCTCATTAGATTAGGGAATGGCCCAGTAGAAACAGTGCCACTGATCGGGTCGTAGGTGGTGACAGACGCAAAGTTTGTGGTCAACTGTAGCAATCGTGGTGACTCCGGACTTGTAATGTGAAACAATTCGTATTCCCCAAACTCAACCGTATCAGTGTTGAAAACTCGGTTGAATTTTTTGTGCCCTGTTGGTGGTGGCGTGTATCCTATTATTTTGGCTCTCGAAGTTTTTGGCAAGTCGGCAATTAGAATGTCGTAATCTGGCAATTGCTTCGCTATCTCGGGTAGCAAATACGTGTGAGGAGCATCAGACATGAGAACTACTTTCTGCTCCGTACTGTAAGCCGTTTTTATCTGTTTCACTATTGCATCAACATCGAGTGTAGGTTTGCCCAACACAAGCACTGCTTGTAGTTTATCAATCTCATTTAGACATGCATCCCCAAAATGCACCACTAAATCGCTTCTGACATGCTCGGCTGCCACTTCATCCACACAGCAGGCAGAATAGGAGGTGTCTGCTAGTATCCAGACTCTTTGAGCGGTATTGGATTCACCTGTGTCTTGATTGGCTTGCGGGACAATGTTCAATTCTCGTTGAAGTTCATGCACTATGGTAGCAGAGTCGCATATTAGATTATCTGGAAACTGTAAAGTAATTCGTTTGTACTTGAAATCGTCGTTTTCCTTTTGTCCTAGATATTGAATCAATTCTGACAACGAATAGTAGTTCCATATTTTGGATTTGATCTCGTTTGCATCCAGTGGGTTTTTCAAATTCAAGTGTTTTCTCTCTTTGGCGGTGGATTTGACTTTGTCATAGGTAAATGTGCCGTCATTCTGTGCAGTAGACAATGATGGTGCTATCACAGTTTCTGAAGTCATAGTGGTTGCAGAAGATGATTTAATGGAGATTTCTTGAGTTGTGGGATATTTTTTTTTCCATTATCTGGCGATGCGATGCGCCGGTATCATCCTCTCATTTAATGCGTTTCAGAAATCAACAACCAAAGTAGACCCATACATTGAGAATGTGACGTATTTTCTTCTAATATGATGGTCGGTAGAATAAGATTTTCAGATCTGACTGATTCCATTTTACGTATTAACTTCAATAGGACGGCATTCAGCAATGACAAAAATTAATACCAAGACAAGAGGGGAAAAGAAAGACTAAACAAAAGCATAATGCTTGGTATGTAAACTGAATCACTCAATATTGCCCTTCCTTAATGTTTAACGTGATACAATCATAAATGGAACGAGCAAATATTAGTGTTAAATCAACCCAATACTGCATTAACATACAAGGTGTTAACCAACTTTAAATGATATTACAGTTTATTAGTAGAACTGTTACTAACTATTTATATTGATTTTATTCTGATTTTGAATCTATTCTTAAGATTTGTTTGGTGATTTGCCAAAGAGTTTTCCTAGCTTCGAATAATGGTAGTATGACGACATAGAATAAAGAAAAGAATAACCAAATAATGATAATAATCACACAACCAAGTAAAAAGTTTGGCGAAAATACATAGGGGGAACCTCCCAACGGCACAGGAATGATAAACACGAATATTATAGCAAGAACAATAACCAAGATTGTATACTTTTTAAATTGTTGATCCAAATGTTTATGATCAATTTCGGCATTTAAATCCATATCCAAATCGGAATTTGCAATTTCTGTTTCAATTTCCACGTTTTGATCCTTGGTTTCGTCGAGCTTAGTGGTTCCCGAACTTTCTTGTTTGATTAGTTCAGTATTCTGTTCAGCCAAACTGGTCTTGTTTCTAGTGTTGTCAAAGTCGAAATTTGCTGGCCAAATCAAAGATAAGACAATAGATATCACCCCTCCCATGACCAAGGCTGTGACATTGCCAGCAAATGATACCCATTGGTTTGATAAGTTGTCAACAGTGATACTTCCAGTGTATGTTTTACAAGTAATCAACCAAACAATAAATGCTAGAACCATACCACCTACAGAGCCACCGACGGCACCTGCCTGGTTCAAATCTTTCCATGTAAAAGCCAAGGCTATTGGAAAGACACCTGATGCTGTAGCACACCCAAGAAAATTGAATAACCAGCCCATGGATATTTTTGCAGCGCCATAAAAAATGGAAGCAAGACAGGACGAAAATATAGCCCATCCAAATACAGAATACTTTGCTACTTTAACAACTTGTGGAGGTGTTGCTGTAGGGTTGATATATCGTTTATAAATGTCGTATGAAACCAAAGTGGAAGTAGCAATTAATTCTCCCGCATACGATGAAGTGACAGAAAAGAATATCATGACGATTATCATTGCCAGTCCTGTCTTACCCATCAAATACGTGGCAGCAGCGGCTGCAGGAAGTCCTTCGCCAACTTCAAAGTCAGTCAATTTTGGAAAATCTGGATAGACAGAAAGAGCTCTGGCACCAAGACCCAAAGAAGCACCCATTGCAAAGGGAATAACGAACCAACACAAAGCAGCAAAAAAATATGCCCTAGAGGTAATTCTGGGGTCAGCTGCAACTGCTCTTTGAAGATATGCTTGATCAGCAACAACCAAACCAATACCGGTGATAACACTAATCACGGCGAATATGGCACCCTGCTCAGACCTAAAAGTGAGATATGATCCTTGGTAATTGTTTTCGACTGGAGGTAAAGATTCCAATAACTCCCACATCTTTTGTGCTGATCCTATTTTGTCATTCGAAACATACACTTCGAACATAAAGACAATAATAAAAATTAATATGATAAATGTATGTGAAGCATCTGATATGAATGTGGCTCTCAATCCACCAAATGAGACATATACGGCAACCCCAAAAGGAATTAAGAAAAGTGAAGCATATTGACTAACACCGGTTACAGCGTGAAGTACAGCAGACCCTCCAAGAAGAATACATGAGCTAACGATTGCATTACACACAAACCCACACCAAAGGAAAGCTAAGTGGCCAGGTACACCAAATCTAAAGTACCCCATTTCTGGGAATGTGGTGACCAAATTTGCATTTTTTTTGATTTTGCTGGAAATAACTGAAAAAATTGAAACTTGGAGAAGTCCTCCAATAGCATAATAGTATGACCCACAGAAGCCCATACTGTAGCTTTTGACTGCAGATTCTAGTAAAGTTAAACTCCATGTCCAACTCAGCAAAATACCAGCTAACAAGAGACCAAAACCAACACGTCTGCTACCAGATACAAATTCGTCAACCTTGTGTGAATTATACTGACTAAATTTGTTTTGGAAGTGAGTAACATAATTCATTACAACAGCGAAGAATACACCACCGCCAATAATTAAACCAAAACCAGCTCCTTGTGATAATGATGGCTCCATTATGTGTTTATATTTGGTTGAAGAAAAGACTACTAAAAAATGGATACAAGAAATGATAGGGTATTTACACCTTTATATAGACCCCGTTCTACTAAGAATCCTATTTCTTATCTAAAACTCAATTTTATTATCAGGGGTAGTAATTGTCGTGGATCTATCAGATGAAGCCATAGTTGAATCACTTCTATATCAAATTAGGTGATTAAACAATCAATAAATTTATTCCTGGTTTTGTGTATCAAAGATTCTTGTAAGATGTAGAGATATTGTTCAATCAGAATATGCAAAGAGGAAAATTTTCAGCGGTTCCGGAAACCAATCTAAATTGGTATTGACGTGATAGATGATTGCATATATTGTCACCACTAAAACAATTGCTGTGAAGTAGATAGATTTAGTGGCTGTACTCTATACTTGATTATACCTGTTCAGATTAAAGTGCTATTGTGGCACATAGTAGGCCGATCTCGCCCGAGGAAAAATGTGGCGTGCGACTAAAAATGCAATCTAACGTCTAAATGATTGTCTCATTAGGATCTGAAAAAAAACGGCAATTTTTAGAAAGAATCTTATTCAACTGCTTGGATGTAAGGCACTTCAAGGGCTAGACAATGGAGGTATACGTATTGCATTTCTATTGTCGTTTTTGTCAACTGAATTCTATTTTCTCAGCTTCATTTTGAATTAAAACCTAATTGATAAGTGGTCTTACATAACGTATAGAATTCTTTCTGAACACGTTAGATTTTCAAATTTTGGCTAAAGTTGACTGGAAATTTTTGATACAATACGTTTATTTACGGATTGCCAAAGTTTATTTACTCGTACTATTTTCGTGCAACTTCTCCTTGGTTGTATCTCTTGTTCCTTCTTCTATAAATAAGCAGACGGTTGCCTGGCCTCTCAAAAAAGAAAACAGGAAATTATCCACTTTCAGCTTCCAAAATCAAGATAAAGGCCGGCAATAACAATGTGACTTTGTTGAAAATACCATTGGCGTGATAGGCATGGTTTAACCATTTGCATAAAAGATTCTTTTTCTTGGTAGTTCTCTCTAAGAATAAATATGCCAAACTATATCTAATTTGTCAAAAAATTAAAACATTCAATTTATACTAGTATAAAGTTCGGAAACTAACAATAATTTGTAAGATCAGGCTTCGCTGTCGGGTGGTATCATTTATTGGCGGAAGCTCCATATAATGTGTGTTGCCTTCACATTTTCATCAACACTTCTCGTTCGGTTTGGTAATGGAAAACGCAAGAAGAAAAAAAAAATGCCTTGACTAAAATCAAAACCAACACAATCAATACCACCTCATCGTTTTCAAAATATTATTACCACACTTTACATTTCATAACTGATAACACATACCATTACATTATGCATATATAGCTTATAGAAATGGCAAACTCGACAAGTAATCCTGCTATCATCATGGCTAAAGACGATAATTCTGTTTCTGGTCAGCACAAACAATCCCTGCAAAACCACCGTTCTAAACAAACGAATAAGAACCAGAAAAGACAAAATAGACAAAGTCGGTACGATCATTCTAATGACCACGAGTTGAATATTATTGAATCACAATTGAAGAATGGGAAGAAGGTCAAGGGCTCCAAAAATCAAATCTCGATCAACCATTTATTAGATTTCCAGTCATACCGCGATCTGGAAGAATATCGCAGCAACCAGCAACGGAACAGAAGACGTAGAAGCAGTAGTCATAAGAGGCCGTATTCTCACAATAAGATTCAATTAACGGGGATGAGGTTTATAAACGTTAACTTTAAATTTGTTGTTGATGGTCGGAAAGATTATAGAGTCCAAGAATTAGATCCAAATGTCCCTGTTGATACGGACGATATTATCCGAATCATTGCTCCACGGGGGAATTCGTGCCCAATTTGTTTGACTGATGACTTTGTAGCACCCAGAATGATCACTTCGTGCGGTCATATTATTTGTTTGAAATGTGTCCTATCCTTGTTGGGTAATGAAGTTCCGCAGGCTAAAAAGAGAGAATCTGCGGCCATTGTGGAAAAATATCGAGAATGCCCGTTATGTTTTTCTATCATTAGAAAGCATGAACTAAAACCTGTTTTGATGAACAATGTCGATGAGCGGTTTGAAGTTCCAAAAGTTGGCGACGAAGTGGTAATGACCCTTATGGCTAGACCGATGGATCAAATATTAGCTTTGCCTAAATTGTTGGCATTTGATAGTCATATTAGAGGTTTTCCTGATACAAAACAGTTTGAGCTTTTGCCGTATCTGAGAATATTTAGAGGAGACTCGCAATATATACTTGAAATGTATGAAGAAGAGAAAAGAGATATCATGGCTGCCTATGAAGAAGAGAAGTTGGTGTATGGTGATGACTCCAGTTTGGTTGCTGAGTCAATTGCTTATATTGATAAAGAGGTTGAACAGTGGAACAATAAATTGTTGCAAAATGTTGTGAAGGAGCCAAATCCTTCTCACACTACGGATAATAGTCATTCAATTTACTATTTCTATGAAACTGGGTTCAATGCGGGCTGTACGTACGTATTGTCACCATTGGATATGAAAGTTTTGAAGACAACCTATAATGATTATGCAACGTTGCCTTCATCATTAGTTGCCCAGATCGAGAACATTAGATATGAAGAATTGACTGCTGAAACTTCAATGAACAGGTACAAATATTTGAGCCATTTGCCTTTGGGTTCTGAAATAGGATTTTTAGAATGTGATTGGAGCAATAGTGAATTCACTAGTACCGAAACTTGGGAGATTTTTAAAGATGATTTGTTGAAGAGATCAAATAATTCAAAGAGAAAGTTGCGAAAAGAAGAGAGGGATAAGAAACGAGCAATGAATGAAGAGGAAACAAGAACTAGAAATTTCTTTTTACACGAAAATGGTGAAGCCGAAATTGAACAAGGTTATTCTACTTTAGGCTTTGGCAGTTTAAGTATTGTGGATAATAGGGACTTACCGGCATTATCTGACCAACATGTGTCAACCGAGTCTGAAAAAGAGTATGAAACAACGGTATGGGGTACTCGTATACCAAAGAATGAAGCGGTTTCTTCTCAATCAGCAATCGAAGACGATGACTGGGAGGCAGAAGAGATGATTCGTAAAGCAAAGGAGGAGATGTCAAGACAAGAGCAAGCTGGGGGTAGTAAAAAGAAAAAGAAAAAGAAGTTAGTTTTGTTGTCATCATAAATATTATAATTTCACGATCATATTAGGTATTTCATTTTCTCTTTGTAGTACTGTTACGTTATGTGATGATATCTGGTATATATTTGGAGAGTACTTTGGATCAGATAGCGTGTTGCCCGAATCAAATCAAATACGGATCTATTCATTTTTCCTGCAAGCTTAGGTGTACTCCACAAAAATCCGTTTGTAGAACGTCCTAGTTTTCGCTGAGAGTAGAAGCATTTCCATGACTCTTGCGTGTTCAAAACAAAATAGTTTGAATAGCTTTTTATTACACGGTAATCGATGTATTCTACAAGCTTTTGAGTTAGACCCAGTGGCTTGTTAAAGGCTAAATGTGAATAATAATAAATCAATTCATTTCATTGCTTTGTCAATTGTTGTGGGTATTTGTCTCCCTTTATGTTGATACAGTTAACGCACAAAATAAGACAAAAGATTTTTCAAAGTTTCTATGTCGACAACTGAGATACTTGTTTATTACTTTGTTCAACAGCTTAAGTCTTACAATGGCCTTGTTGCAAAAATACTCATATCTCATGTGACTTTGGTGCAAAATCGATGATCTCTATATTGCCGTACTTCTTGGTGTAAGCGAAATTGGAAAAAAGAAAAATAGAAAGTTTTATGTTGATAATTTCATCACTTGATTTGTTGTGTTTTTGGTGTGTTTTTTTTGTATTTTTTTTTTTTAAAAAAAAAAGAAACTATTTCTTTTAGAGCTGTATCACAAACCATTTAATCAACACCGAAATTAAATAACAGAAAGGCATACTAGCGGGATGTTTAAGAAATTAGAAAGCTTTACAAATCCTCAACACAGTGATATTAGAAATACCCCAAAACAAGATCCTCAACCATCATCTCCCGCATCTTTTGTAACAGGCAATGGGACCGATGTGAAACAAGCAACAGATCAACATGAATACAAGAATCCTTTTCCCACAATATCAGCGGTAAATTCCGCTTCTGCAAATACTTTACCATTACGACCATCTTTTAGTCATCAACCACCAATCAAGAAACCGCGGTTAGAGTCTTTACATCTGCGAAACACCAGCCCTTTTTCTTTAAATCATAATATCAATAATAATAACATGAATCCTCAACTTTTAGCTCGTCCAATTACCAAACCACGCGAACCCATCGAAGTAATTGCATTATCAGATAGTGATGACGACAAAAAGCCTGATAACGAGAGCGATGATGAAGATATCGAAGTTCTAGATGAACAACAGGTAGCAAATATTTCTTGGAAGGATACGTCGTTTGATCAATCTAATTCGATACCTTCAACAACCACAAGCCATCAACAAGTTACTGAGAAGCTTAAACCAGAACCAGTATTACCAGGGTCCTTTGTGTCGCATGACCAAGGAAAACAAATGCCAATTAAGAATAATGATGGCAATGGCAATGGCGATGACGACTTGGAAATAGTTAGCTCTCGATCCTTTCAAGTGAATAATGCACCCAGTACTGGTGTTTATAATGTACCTGCTCCCGTACCTCAAGTTGGCAATATGCAAGCTGATGCAATTTTTAAAGAAGAACTTGAGAACAGAGCAAGACTCAGATCAAGCGATTTAATCAATTTGCAAAAGCAAAAAGACAGTATTTCACGCGATCTTGTGGTTTCACAGGTCGCTATTGAGAAATTTAAAAAAAATATTGGCACTTTAAGTAAAGCCTTGACTCAGGCAGTAAGTTTAGGTAACCATGCGGATGTTCAAAAGTTGAGACAAGCCATTCAAACACAAACCGAATTATCCAAAGCTCCAAAAATGAAACTAAATAAAAGTCAGGAGATACTAATCAAAATTGAAACCATGATTTCACTGACAAAAAGGGAGTTAGAAGTGATCTACCAACGTGTTAGAAATGTGGGACACCTTGCTAACTCAGCTTTTAATCCATATGAGGCACAAATTGTTGCGGATAGACAAAGAGTTAGGGTAGATGAATCGGAAATCAAGGATTTAATTGATAATATTAGACCAGATGAGGATTTAGAGGAAGGATTGGAGCCAACACCTCCCGAATTAAAGGTGAATTTGTTGAAACATCAGCGCATGGGGTTGACATGGATGAAAAGAATGGAAGCATCAAAAGCCAAAGGTGGCATATTGGCAGATGATATGGGGTTGGGTAAGACTATTCAAACATTGGCATTAATGATGGTCAGCAAGGGTAGTAATCTTATTGTGGCGCCCGTGTCGTTATTACGTCAATGGGTGGCCGAAATTGAATCTAAGACAAAGTCAGACGTTTTTCTTTCGGTTGGAATATATCATGGAGATGATAAAAAGAAGATGAAGGATTTCGACCTAATGAAAGAGTACGATATAGTATTGGTTTCATACACTACACTAGTTCAAGAATGGAAAAAGCATTTTTCTGAAGATTTGAAAGAACATCAACATGAAAGAAACTATTTTCCAAATCGATCTAGAGGTGGTAAGTCTTATGTGTCACCGTTTTTCTCGAGAGAGTCTCAGTTTCATCGAATAATTTTAGACGAAGCACAAGCAATCAAGAACAAGCAAGCGTTAGCATCCAAAGCAATGACGTACTTGAGGGCCCAATACCGATTTTGTTTGACTGGTACGCCGATGCAGAATGGAATTGAGGAACTATATCCTCTCTTACGGTTTTTGAAAATACAACCGTATTGCTCTGAAGAGAAATTTAGAGCGGATATATTAACGCCAATCAAAAGCAAAACTGACCTTTACGATGAATATGATGTCAAAGAAAGTATGAAAAAGATTCAAGTTCTTTTGAAGTCCATTCTTTTACGGCGAACAAAAGATTCGCTAATTGATGGTGTTCCAATTTTGAATTTGCCTGAAAAACACGTTTTGTCAGACTATGTGACTCTTGAGAATGATGAGTTGGCTTATTATCAAAGTATTGAACTGAGAGTACAGAAAGCTGCTAAGAAGATTTTGGGTGAGCACACTAAAAATGCTCCAGCTCTTACTTTACTTTTGAGGTTAAGACAGGCTTGCTGCCATTCGTATCTTGTGGAGATAGGTGAATACAGGGCTAAAGTCAAGGATTCGGAAGCAGAAGCCTCGGCTAGTAATTCTAAGTTGGACTGGAGACTGATGTTAAACAATGCTCGCAACTTGAAGGAATCGGTTAAACAGCAAGTTCACCTGTTGATTGGCTCATTGAATGGTGAAGGCAACATTGAAAATACTCCTGCTTGTCCCGTTTGTTTTGACAATATTGACATTGAATCTTCTCTTTTAATTTTTGGTGAATGTGGTCATATTATTTGTAAAGGATGTTGCAATACGTTTTTTGAAAATTGCAATGCTGGAGATGACGATGATGAGCTGCCGCATAGAATAGGTGAATGTAAAGATTGTCAGAAAACCGTTAAAGAGCACAATATGACTGAATTTCTTATTTTCGATATGCTTCATATACAGAAATTGGAGATGTCACAAGTTCAGAAGTTTTGCTCGCAACATTACCAGCACAAAATCAAGTCAAACCAGACGTTAATTAGAGAATTCATCAAAAGAGATAATGGATTTGAACTGTCAGCAAAGATTCATAAATGCTTGGAAATGATTTTAGAGCTCTTCTCCAAAAATCCCGGTGAAAAGGTAATTGTGTTTTCCCAATTCACCTCCTTGTTTGACTTAATGGCATTGGTTTTACAAAATCAACACATTGAGTTTTTGAGATACGATGGTACTATGTCCATGGATGTGAAGAACAACGTTATTAAAGAGTTTTATCAGAGTAGCAAGAATGTTTTGTTACTTTCCTTACGAGCTGGTAATGCAGGTTTGACGTTGACTTGTGCCAATCACGTTTTCATTATGGACCCATTTTGGAATCCGTTTGTTGAAGAGCAGGCTATGGGCAGGGCACATCGAATTGGACAAACACGTGAAGTTTTCGTTCACAGAGTTTTGATTGCAGGCACGGTTGAGAATCGTATTATGGAGTTGCAGGAACTGAAAAAACATTTGATCGAAAGTGCTCTTGATGAACGTGGTATGAAATCGATTTCTCAACTAAATAGAAGAGAACTTGGGTTCTTGTTTGGTTTGAATAGTTTAACTGGTTAGAAATGTAAAAATAGTAGTGGTGTCAGTTTTGTTTAATCACGTGATCATCACGTGCCTAGTTTTAAGACTGGCCAGTTTTATAGATTATTAATAAATGTTTATACGCAATAAGACTGTGCAATCTTGGTTTAGTGAGTGGAAATGACCATAATTATGCAATTGCGTTCTTGCTTTCGGTATGTATGGTTGTATTCAGTTTAGGATTGAAAGATTCAAAAGTTGTTAAAGAATTTTACCCAAAATTTAACAAAAATATTTAATCTTTAGACACACATTGTTCGTTAAGATAACCTTGGTCTTGTTTCCCTACCAAAACTACTCTCCATTGCCAATAAATATGATACAAACTTATTCTCGCAATCTCGCTTAAAATCCGAACATCAATTACTATTGGATTCGCGGGTACGAGAAACTACAGATTTCTTAATAAAGTGGTACGATTTATGCTATCCATCTCGAATAAATGCTTGTTTGCATCTTTATGTTTGTTGCTGCACAAATGTGTTTTATTTTTCCATCTATTAAAGTCAAATCTGCATCTGCATTATTATACACACTGTTCGAATTGAACAACAGTCATTTTCTTTCATTTTCTTCTCGTATTCTCTATCCGAGAATCAACATCTGATGTCAAATACCTTTTATTTAGAGATTATAAATATGTCACATTTGGATTGCCTTTTTTGGTTCAAATGATTTTCTTCAAGTCAAATCCGCTAAAAGATGATGTCTTTTTCTTTATTATCAATAGTTTCCATTGCTTTAGCTGCTACCGTGAGTGCCACTTCAGACGGTACAAACGCATATACTGCTTACCCAAGTGTTGCTAAAACTGCATCCATAAACGGTTTCGCTGACAAAATCTACGACCAATTGCCAGAATGTGCCAAAGAATGTGTCAAGCAAAGTACTAGTAACACCCCATGTCCATACTGGGATACTGGTTGTTTGTGTGTCATGCCTCAATTTGGTGGTGCTATTGGTGACTGTGTTGCTAAAAACTGTAAGGGAAAAGAAGTTGATTCTGTTGAATCTTTGGCCACTTCCATTTGTTCATCTGCCGGTGTCGGGGAACCATACTGGATGATCCCATCAAGTGTTTCTGATGCTTTGGCTAAGGCTGCAAATGCTGCATCTGCAACAACTTCAGTTGAAACAGCCACCAAATCTGCGGCTGCTGAGCTTGCCACTACCTCCGACACCACTATTGTTGCATCTACTTCCCATGAAAGCAAAGTAGCTGAAACATCTGTTGCACAACAAACTGCTTCAACTGAGAAGTCCTCCGCAGCAGAAACTTCCAGAGCTAAAGAGACGTCAAAGGCTGAAGAATCCTCTAAAGCTGAAGAAACTTCTGTTGCTCAATCTTCTTCTTCTGCTAATGTTGCTTCCGTGTCTGCTGAAACAGCCAACGCTGGTAACATGCCAGTTATTGCTATTGGTGGTGTTATTGCCGCATTTGCTGCCTTAATCTAAGTTGAATTATAATATGTACTATTGCTAATGTATAATTAATATATGTTCTACTGTTAATAGGTGATACCAATAGTAAGGGTTCAAAAGTATATATCCCTAATAAGAATGGAGAGCAACGTGCAGGAGTTCCCAAACATTTAAAGAGTTGGCGCCATTTGGTCTCGTCACATTAGCATGCGTTTACTACTGGTTGACTGTGAGACTATAATGGTCATGGGCTGTTTTTAAAGTGGCTATACTCTAAGCTATTATAGTATTCCTTATGCCTTTTACTGAATAGATTATTTCTTATAAGTTTGTCCTTTTACTATCAATTACAGCAACAGTTGTGTTATCCAATGTTTTCATATTTGGTTTTTCATTAAATGATGAGATTTTTCTTTTTTTATTTTTTTGCCGCTGATGTATTGCTAAGCCCAACTGTGGCGTATTAGCGATGACAGGAAAACGCATTGACAAGATTGACTTTTTTCTTGCCGTGTGATCTGCAACCATTGTTTTAATAATTAATTAAATTTCATACACATTCCATTCTCATCGAGGGTTTGTACCAATATTGACATGTTGTACTGTATCCATGTAAGAATTCTGTTGAGTTGAATATATGGAATTACATTAGAGTATCTGTCATATCCAAACGCCCCTACTTCCTTTGTTTCTTGGCGAATATTATTTTATGTCAATTTTGTTCTTGGCAGTCGTATATTTTTAGAGGATCCACCTTGAGCACAAACTTCAATGATATTAACATTACCAAACCATTAGGTGCTTCACAAACTAAGGATTCCAACCAAGTAGGTTTATGTAGCGTAATATCCATCACAATAGCCATCAGGTGGTCGAGTACCTCCACAGCTGGCTTTTCTTTTTTTCTTTAATTTGAGGTTCTAAATTAGAGATCACGTGGAATCACTTATTTGCGGCATTATTAGCAATATCACAATGATATCTGGCTTCTTCTTAGACTTTAAATCTAACTATAAATTAAACTAAAAGTCCCTTCCATGTAATTATTATTTGTGATATCAAAACAATCACAATCATAATGTCCAAAGAGGCTGAATTTGTTAAAACAATTTCCAAGGAAGGTGATCCACAGGTGGATGTTCTTGAAAGAGACGCTGAGTCTAATTCTGAAAATGCTTTAGAACCTGATGTTGAAGAGCTACCAAAGGTGGTCAGAGAGATTGTTCCATTGGAAGATGATCCTACCATTCCGGTGCTTACTTTCCGCTACTTTATACTATCAATAATTTTCATCATACCTGGGGCATTTATTGATACGATGAATTCTTTCCGTACAACGTCAGCGGCATATTCAATTTTTTTTGTTCAAATCGCATCACATTGGTGTGGTAAATGGCTAGCTAGAATTCTTCCTAACAAGCAAGTTGGTTTTGGAAGATTGTCGTTCAATTTAAACCCGGGGCCCTGGTCTATCAAGGAAACGGCTTTGATTACAATCACCGCAAACAGTGGTGCAACGGGGAGCATGGGTACCAATCCTTTGGCGTTGGCAGAACTTTTCTATGGTGAAACTGTCAACCCTGCTGTTGCCATTTTCTTCATGTGGATGATTGTGTTTATTGGTTACTCATTTGCTGGTATTGCCAGAAATTTCTTATTGTATGACCCTCAATTCACATGGCCACAAGCTTTGATGCAAACAACATTATTTCAAACCCAAAGTAAAAGTGACAAAGATGCCAAGCAAGCATCAAAGCAAATGAAAGTGTTTTTCTTTGTCTTGATTGGTTTATGTATATGGCAGTTTTTCCCGGAATATATATTCCCCATGACTTCTTCGTTGGCTTTTCTTTGTTGGGTTGCGCCAGAAAACTATACAGCCAATTTCATTGGATCTGGTCTTGGTGGAATGGGGTTTCTTAATCTTTCCCTTGATTGGTCAAATATCACCTCGAGTATTATGTTGTATCCGTACTGGGTGCAAGTAGTACAATTCGCTGCGTTTGTTCTTGGGGCATGGATATTGATCCCAGCTGCCAAATGGGGGGATCTTTCAAGTTATCCTTACGGGTTAATGTCAAACAGTTTGTTTTTAGGTAACGGTACCAAGTACCCAACTACCGAGTTGCTCACGCCAAATTTAAGATTGAACGAAACCCGATACGAAGAACTTGGGCCAGTGCATCTTGGTGCCCAACGTGCTTGGAATATGTTTTTCGATTATGCTGCCTATGTTAGTGGATTCATGTGGGTTGTTGCTTTTGGTTATAAAAGCTTGTCAGGGTCGCTCAAAAGATTGGTGAAGTCAAGAAAACAAAAGGGGTCCATAAATTTGCAATACACTGATAGGTTGAATAAACTTCAAGCAGCCTATGAAGAAGTTCCATTGTATTGGTACGCTATTCTTTTCTTATGTGCATTTGTCACTCTTTTAGTGATATTTGCAACGGACTCGTTATTCATGCCGTGGTGGTGTCTTCTTGTTGGAGTTGCCTTTGGTGCTGTGATTGTTACTCCTTTAGTTTGGTTGTATGCTCTATCCAACTTCCAGTTGCCCATTGGTACCTTCAATGAATTATTATATGGTTATATGATTCAGAACAAAACGTCAAGACATCCAGCTGGAGCTATGGTGTATGGTGCAGTTGGTGGGGATTTGTTTTACAGAGCCCAGTATATTCTTAATGATCAAAAGATTGCCCATTACATGCACATTTCTCAAAGAGCAGTATTTTTCTCGCAGATATTTGGAGAATTAATTGGTGTACCCATCAACTATGCCGCCTTAAGGTGGGTGATCCTGTCCAAAAGAGATTTCTTGGATGGCACAAAAGTCGACAAGCTTCACCAATGGACTGGCCAGACCATTGTCAGTTACAACACTAATGCTGTGCAGTATGTGATTTTGGGACCAGATAGATTATTCAAAAACTATCCAGTATTGCCATATGGATTCTTGCTTGGTGCTGGTGCTCCACTAGTATTATATCTTCTTCACCGATTGTTTCCCAAATCGAAATTGAAGTTCCATTTGTGGAACACCACTGTATTCTTTTCTACTATGAGTACCTTCTATGGTAACCTTTCAACGGGATATTTTTCCAGATTCATTGGAGGGACCATAACAATGTTTTGGGCATTCAGATACAAGCACAGTTTATGGAAAAAGTATAATTATTTGTTGGCAGCTGCTTTGGACACTGGCCTTAATTTGAGTATCTTACTTATTTTCTTGTTCTTCTCGGCAGGTAAAACAGTCAATTTCCCCGAATGGTGGGGCAACAATGGCAAGAGTGTGGAGAGATGTTTTGCCATGAGTTGAGCGTACAGTATTATTGTG
>OKCY01000005.1_pt1 | contig 25493 bp, 13 predicted proteins | sample 1613071 | NCBI WGS metagenome assembly OKCY01 (sample SAMN04436834, study PRJEB24849) | human gut metagenome | biome: human gut; feature: NICU; material: stool | host: Homo sapiens | place: USA: Saint Louis, MO | collected 2011-07-12 | reverse complement strand
GCTATACAAGATCAAAGAAATCGAAGCCAATACCACCATCATAAGCAATCCTTCACCTCTTTCCAAAAGATTTCAGCATCAAAGAGAGATGGGCTTGACCCCTCAAAAGAAAAACTCTCCTACCAAAGTTTTTACCCCCACCACTTCCAAAGATCCGAGTCCAACTAAACTCCAAGAAACTACCCAAAGAATGAGAAACCAGAACATTAGTGCTTTGAGGGAGCATTTTGGAAGGGCACGGGCATCGTCTACACCTAAAAAGTTATCTCCTGTCCGGCTCTCGTATACTAATATTCCTTCCAATCTTCGGCCGCCACTGCCACCAAAATTCGATGATTCAGATATTGCTACTGCCAAGAGTTTGGGTCGTATCAGACCCATGGTGTTTCCAATAGATGATCAAGCAAATTTTTCACCTATGGATAGAACAAAATTACAATCTAGAAATGCTATGTAGTTATTTATTATAATACAGCACTTTCAAACTTGTCTATCTGCTCGTTTACATCTTGTCGAATTTCCTCAGGATCAATCTCTTGGTCGATAATCTCTGTTTCTGGCACACCTTGTACGATATGTGGGTTTTTATTCACATTTTTGTAAACGTTTAAATACTCGACCGTTGTGATGGTTGACCTCAACATATCATGAACTGTTCCAAATTCTCCTTGAGCAAATTCACTTAATATTAATTTTGTAATGTTAAAGATGGTCAGTCTGTCTTTTCTTTGAGCCATAAAGATTTGTATAAACATTCTGAGAGAAATTCCATCAAACACTCTTGATGAATGTAATAACTCCCAGTTTGGGACTTCGTTGTGAGTAATTATAATATCGTAGTTAGTGATATCAAAATCTTGTTCGCTCTTATCATAACTAGCAAATTTACCATCCAATTCTCCAAATCTAGTAATTCCAGTCATACACGCTGGAACATCCATGTGAACAGACACGGTTTCATTTTTGTAGTTTTCCAAAATATAATTGTTTGTGAATTGTAAAGCGTCACCGCCTGGGTAATTGAAACTAGAAATATAGCCCATGTGCAACGACAATAAAGAACTAGTAATAACATTTGCCCCAATAATAAAAATCAATACTTTGTTGAGAACGCTTAACCCCCATTTTTGACAAATGTTTGTTACTCCATTTGCAGCTTGTAATGTGAAAATTGGAATAGTATAAACAATGAATCTCCATTCTTTGTGAGGTTGGAAAGACATTGCAGCAATAAACAAAATAGAGGAGATGAACAAAATACGCAATGAATACCTTGCAGGGTGGGGGACAGATTTCTTATCTCCAAATTTGGTACCATCATTGGCTGGATCATTAATTGATCCTGGAATAGCCAACATCAATATAACTGGTGGCCTGAATAATTGAAACAAGTACTTTTTGAAATATGTATCCCATGGCTCTGTTCCCCATTCGGTAGATTTTCCTTGAACAATATTAAAAATAAAGGAGTCTATTTCAGGAATCAAAGGTCTGCCCCAAAAATAGGAGTCAATACAAAAACTGGTAAATCCACCTAGTAAAGTACCCATGGCCAAGTAAATAATGTTACCAAAAATGTTAGATTGGCCAAAACCCAACGACGACACAATTGCGATGATTAATCCAAACAATCCTACTTCTAATCGAAAAACAATACCTGTAAATGCTAACCATGTAAGACCCGATAAATCGCCTTGAATGATTTTGCTAAGAGAAAAATTGACCAATGGTAAGGCAATAAAGTTGGGCAAAGTACGCGACGAATAGTAAAGCAAATGGAATTGGGACAATAAAAGAGTCGTATACCAGAAACCAATCAAACCTTTTCTTTTACTTTTCTTGTCGCTAAAGGTTATCTTATTTATGCTATCTCTCAAGCGAATCAACATGAGTACATTAACGAGTCCCAAAACGGCACGTACCAATTTTTGCAACTCGTAACCCTCAATTTCAAACCCAAATGCAGAACTTAACAATAATATTGGTTTTGCTAATCCAGCCACAACAAGACTTCCAAGAAATGTTCTTGGAACGACACCAGGAAATTGTTTGTGGTCATAATTGTCAATTGTCTCAAGTGGGAAAATACCAAATTTCAAGATATCATGAATTGCTTGGATATTGAACGACTCTTCCACTTTGGTGAATGGGGATATAACTAAATGAAAGGAGACTAATGCAATGAGTGTTGCATCTAGAACTTTGTTGTAGCGATACATAATGAGTTCTTTATTGCCATGATGAAGAGAAAACCTGGTAATGTGTTTTGAAAAAAAAAAATCGGAAATTCAATACGGCTCGAATTTGCAATGAGAAATGGTAGAGCAAAAAAAATTAATGGTTTAAAGCGATAACTAAGAGGCGAATACTTTCTTTTTGATTATATCTCTTTGAATATTTTGATAATGGATGAAATTCCTGAACTAGTTACAGAACTCCCTGAAAATGGTGTTATTAAAACTGAAAAAGTCCCAGCTGCCCCCTTTGTTCCTTCTTCCCTGACACCAACAGCATTGGCCAAAAAAATACCAATTACTATTGTTACTGGATACTTGGGTTCTGGAAAGTCGACTTTATTGCAAAATATCGGGAAAACTGCAAACAAGCGACTAGCAATAATTCTTAATGAATTTGGAGATTCCTCGGTTATAGAAAAGTCGGTGACAATTCAAGATCAAGATGATAGTGTTCAGGAATGGTTGGACATTGGCAATGGCTGTCTTTGTTGCACTGTGAAAGATAATGGTGTTACTGCGATTGAAAACTTGATTGAAAATTCTAAGGATAAAATAGATTATATTTTATTGGAGACCACAGGTGTAGCGGATCCTGCCCCAATTGCCAAAATGTTTTGGTTGGATGAAGGGTTGGCATCAAATATATACATAGACGGAGTTGTAACAGTGGTTGATGCCGAACATATAACCAAATGTTTGGACGATGTGGGAGGGCATTGGCATAAGGAGAGTTTAGGGGAGGACGTTGAGTTTGAGGACGGAATAACTACGGCACACTTGCAACTTGCCTTGGCGGATGTTATATTATTAAACAAAATCGATAAAGTGTCTGACACCGAGCCCATCACCCAAAGAATCAGACAGATCAATCAAACCTCCCCTATACATACAACTAGTTTTGGAGATATTGAAATTTCTAAGATTTTGGATCTTCATGCATTTGACGTTGACGCAAAATTGACTACTTCTGAAACATCATTTCACGATGACAGGATAAGTACAGTTACCATAACTTTTCCATTTTTGGAAAATGAAGAAGGGTTTTCCAAAGTGGAAAACTTTTTGCAGCATGTTCTTTGGGATAATTTGGTAAATGGCAAAAATGTAGAAGTTCATCGTATGAAGGGTCTTTTAGTTCATGGGAATGATGTGAGAGTGGTACAGGGTGTACGAGATACATATGAAATCATAGAAAATGGTAAGTTGTTGGAAGAAGTCAAGGAGAATAAATTAGTGTTTATTGGTAAAAACTTGCATCGTCCGGATTTGCAAGAAGAGCTAAGTAAGTTTTTATAAATCCTGTTGCATACAAGGTTAGACGTAGTTTGCCTTGATTAGGCTATTTGCATTATTAGAATGGGCATTATAGGCCTTGTTTGTCAGATTAGAAGGTATCTAGATAGTTATTTGTAAATGTCACGGTTTTCTACAAAGTATCTTTTTTATAACGCTGGATTAGGCTAATCGATCTGATTCACAACTATCATATTACCACAATTAACCGTTGTACTATTCACATAAACTGTTTTTTTTTCAATATGGACCAAGTTATGAAAGATAAATTTACACTCTTGAACCTTTTCCTATTGTTCTTTATCAATTACTACCAAATACGGAAGAAAGTCAGTTTCAGTGTTTACTTTTTCATGTACATAGTTGCCTTTTTTTTTGTGCTATTCGCGTAATAAACAATTTTTTTTTTCTCTCTCTCTTTCTCGTTCTTTCTCTCTCTCTCATTCCGTTTCAGTATAATTTTATTGGCGTTATTCTTCAAATTTTTTTTTTTTCCATCTAACTTCTTGAAACAGGACCTAAGTATAATAAAGTTGATTAACTAATCACCATCAAACAGGAATGTCGAAAGTGGAAGAGCATGAGAGTGTGAATAACCTAAAGAGGAAATTCCCCTCGTTGGCAAAACCCAGACAGCCGTTGAAAGAGACGAATTCTAACATCCCATCACCACATAAGCGTGCTAAAATAGAATCCCCAGGTAAACAACAATCAACGCAACAACCTCAACAGCAACCACAACCACAACCACAACCACAACAAGAAAAGGCTACTCACAAGCCAAAGAAATCATCACATCAGCTGAAAAATAATGACAAGCTTGCTGGGGATGAAATGCACGAATGGCAACAGTCTTGGAGAAGAATTATGAAGAGTTCAATTGTTTACTTTGAAGGAGACCAGCAACTGCTAGAATATAGAAAAGCACATAAACTATTGAGACTAGTTGGGTGCAAAGTGACTCCTTTTTATGACAACAATGTAACTATAATTATTTCTAAACGTCCGTACGACAGTAAGACAGAATATTCTCCGCATGACATTTTCAGCAACGTAAGCAAAGCGAGTATCAAGGTTTGGAACTATGATAAAGTGTTTCGTTTTTTAAAACATCTTGGTATTAATATCCAGACCGGGGTAGACGAGCTTGCGGTTAACACACATACAATTCTTCCTCCATCGTTGACCAATAACAATGAGAAACCCGATTTATACAATTTGTTGAAAGAAGAAAAAATATATGGCTCAACCGATAGAGATCCTAATGCAAAGCGTGATGATTTGCATTATTTGGGCAAGAACTATTTATATGTTTATGACTTGACCCAGACAGTACGGCCCATTGCCATTCGTGAATGGAGTGACCATTATCCGGTTATGCAGTTATCATTGGACGGCAAGTGTCCATTTATAGAAGATCCCACAGACCAGAACCTGGAGAGAAAACGGCTTAAACGATTAAGAAAGTTTGAAGCTAATCAAGCGCATCGTGAGGCTTTGAGATTGGCCACATATAAGATGATCAATGGCATTTCAATGAGTGTGCATGGTTTCACTGCCACGAGCACCAGCACAGACAAGGTTGATGAAGAGGAGGATTTCACTGTCAAGGAACCAAGTGAAGATCCAAGATTCCGTCAACCACTTAACAGAAACTCTTCTTGCATGCAGTCAAAGGCATTTGAGGCAATGGCTTCTGGATATAATGGGGCATCTAATGCGGTTCAGCCCTCAATGGATTCTAACTTGAATAGTGCTGCTGCAATGGCTGGCGGGAACGGTTTAGGTCCAGCATTATCACAGGTTCCTTCCAAACAGTTAAATAACTTGAAGAGAAGGATTTTGATGAAGAAGAAAACGACAAACACAACTGAAAAGAAAGATAAGGAACATGCCTCGGGTTATTGTGAGAACTGTCGTGTTAAGTATACTAATTTTGATGAACATATTATGACCAATAGGCATCGCAATTTTGCTTGTGATGATAGAAATTTTCAAGATATAGATGAGTTGATTGCTAGTTTGAGGGAAAGAAAAAGTTTGGGAAATGTCATCTCAAACGGCGATTATGTATAGAATGTTTCGTTTTATCTAATATAAATTTAGTGTAGTGCGTGTAATGTGACAAACCCAGAAAAAGAAAATAAACTGAAAAAAAAAATACTCTGCTAAATATGATTTGTATTATTCTAAACCGAGTCAAACACCCATCCTATTATATCTAGCCCAAGTGTCCATGCTATCGAAAACTGTATCAAAAGTAGCATGTGCTCGCCCGATATGGAGAAGATTATATGCAAACTCCTCAAATAAAGTGGGATCACCTGAATCTACAACTGAATCGAAGCCCAAGGTCAACAGGTTTGCCAAACAGTACGCCGACCAAGACCGAAATCGAAATAGGTTACAAAGCGGATCAAATCGTACGATCCCAAGGGATCCAAATCCGTCCAATGAAGGCCCCGGGAAAAACAGCAGTAATACCAATAGACAAACTTCAGCAAAACAGAATTTAGAGAAATTAAAGCAGAATCGTTCTCAACAAATACGTTGTGGTCAGAAAAAAATTACAAGATCTGGCTCTGCCAACCTGGGATCGAGTGCCAATTCCTCATCACAACCACGGGCTCCGTTGCTGCAATCTGCACCTCGCAAGAGGATACAACCAAAGAAAATCAAAAAAACAGTAAAGAAATTAGTCAAGATACAGCTTCCCCCTTTTATCACTGCTTCAAACCTAGCTACAATTATGCATGTGCCCCTTAACGATGTTTTCAAAAAATTGGAAGGTTTGGGATTTGAAGATATCAGACATAACTATATTTTGGATAGAGAAAATGCTGCAATGGTGGCAGATGAATACGGTATTGAGGTTGAGGTGGTAGAAGAGAGTGGTGATGATTTATTTCCTGCGCCAATCAAACCGGATTTGCTTGTGGAAAGGCCACCAGTTGTCACCATTATGGGTCATGTTGATCATGGGAAAACAACTATTCTTGACTACTTGAGAAAATCGTCTATAGTATCACAAGAGTTTGGTGGCATAACTCAGCATATCGGTGCTTTCTCTGTGACAACTCCCAAATCTAAAAAGAGAATCACCTTTTTGGATACACCTGGACACGCTGCATTTTTGAAAATGAGAGAAAGAGGTGCCATAATTACTGATATTGTTATCTTGGTAGTTGCAGCAGATGATTCGGTTATGCCTCAAACCATCGAGGCCATCAAACACGCCAAGAAGTCTGGTGTGCCAATTATTGTAGCAGTAAACAAATGTGATAAACCGGGAGTCAATGTTGAAAAAGTTTTGGGTGACCTCTCGCTGCACGGTGTGGATATCGAAGACTATGGCGGTGAAACTCAAACAGTACAAGTGTCAGGAAAAACCGGTTTAAATATGGATAAATTGGAAGAGGCGGTCATCACTTTGAGTGAATTGTGTGATTTCAAGGCTGAACCAAAGGGGATTCATGCAGAAGGGTGGATTATCGAATCTGAAGTAGTCAAAGGAATGGGTAATGTTGCTACAGTATTGGTCCGTAGAGGCTCTTTGAAAAATGGAGATATCATTGTGGCTGGTAAAACATTTTGTAAAATAAGAGGAATGAAAGACGAAAATAACAAAATGGTTAAAATAGCAGGACCGTCAACACCAGTGAGAATTTGGGGCTGGAAAGACTTGCCTGATAGTGGAGATCAGATTTTACAGGCAAATTCTGAACAGATTGCCAAAAAAGTAATTGATTATCGTATTACTAGATCGCAAGAGATTCAGGCAACTAGAGATATTGAAGATATCAATGTGAAACGTCTAGAGGAAATTAAAGAGGCTGAAAGATTAGAGAAAATTGCCGAATTAAAGAAAGCCGGTTTGGATGCTAGTACTTTAGAAAAAGCTGAACAGGATAAAAAGACAATAAAATGTAATTACATTGTTAGGTCAGATGTGTTTGGGTCAGCTGAGGCTATTAAGGAGAGTATTGATGGATTGGGCAATGAAGAAGTTGAATCTGTTGTTATATCTCATGAAGCTGGTCCTCCTACCGACAGTGATATCGAACTTGCCAAAACATTTGGAGCTACTATTTTTTGCTTTAACATGAAGGTGCCAAAACCTATTGCTGTTCGTGCTGACAAAGAAAAAGTTAAAGTCAAAGAACACAATATCATTTACAGGTTGATTGAGGATGTTACAGATGAATTAAGTTCCCATTTGAAACCAAGGGTAGAAATCAAAACATTGGGTGAAGTTGATATAAAGGATGTGTTCGTGGTTACTGTTAAAAAACAGAAAGTTAAAATTGCTGGTTGTAAAGTTACAACAGGGTCCATAAAAAGTTCATCGCAAGTGAAGGTATTACGTAATGGTCAAGAGGTTTACTGTGGTAAACTTTCATCTTTGAAACATGTTAAAGATGATATCACGGAAGCTACAAAGGGTAAAGATTGTGGTATAGCATTTGAGAAATGGCAAGATTTTGAAGCGGGTGACAAGATACAGGTTTATGAAGAAATCCTACATAAGAGATATTTGTAAATAGATAGAGGGTTTATTTTTGTATATAATAATTGGTGAATATAGTAAACATCAAAAAAGCAGTGCTACAATAACTGCGAGATTTTGGAAAGACGAGGGGGAAAAAAAAAAGGAAAAAAAAAGGAAAGAAAGAAAGACGAGAGCAGGGAACATACATTGCATAAATCACTTGACTGACATCACTTTATAATCAATGCCTCTCGATAATACTATCCAGGGTAGTACCATCGGTGGCCCCACTGCTATCAGTAAGGGGAAAAAAAGTCGAAATGGGTGTTTAACCTGCAAGAAGAAACGTCTCAAATGTGATGAAACAAAGCCAAATTGTCTAAATTGCACCAAGAAGAATATCGAATGTGGCGGATATGCCACCAAATTCAAATGGAAATCATTTAATGAAGAAAAGTCACACACTAGCAGCAGTACTAAATCGTTAAAACGACATCTTGAGTTGGCGAGTTTTTCTGTGACAGGGAAATCTATAGATGAAGTTAATAAAGAAAATGAATTGATCGCTAAGGGAATCAATCCGGAAACAGTGAAAAATAGTACTATCAATAGATCAAGAACTAATAGTGTCAGTACAGTCAATACACAGAGAACAAAATCGTTTGATAGATCTCATAGCATACCAATACCGTCCAATGAGCATGCACAGCTTCAGTCTGCGTCTGTTTATAAAAGTGATTTGAATTCTTTGGCTGACGCGGCTATGAAACAAATTGGGAAAACCCCTGCATCTATGTCCTCAACACCACCAGCATTAAAAGCCCATCACCAACACCCAGCGCAATCTTTGCCCGGTGATTCTGCCATGCTGCATATGATGGTACCACAACCACCACCTCCATTTACCCCTAATTTTGAGGCAATGTTAACTACTGAAAAGCCAACTATCAAAAGAAATGGATTTGGAAATTTTGACTCTGAAATCAATTTGACACCATCTTTGTCAGCAATACTAAACTTTGCATTCAATCATGAGGAAGTGGAAGTACCATCTGTGGAAACACTAAGTCCATTAACATTGAATCACGAAGCTAGAGTGGATGCATCAATGACAAACAACAAACCAATTACCGAACAAGAACAAATTTTACATTTGTTTAATGAGCATACTTCGGGTATTATGTCGATTAAGAATGGAGTTCATGAGAATCCATGGAGAAATTTAATTGCACCTTTGGCAACGAAATATCCTTGTCTATTTAATTCAATTGCTGCAATGACATCATTCCATATGGCAGGTAGTAATAATGTGGTGCACTCTCCAGAAGACCTAAGAACGAAAGGGTGGTATTATATGAAAAAATGTATTTTCGAACTAGCGAATGGGTTATCAAACAATGTGAAAGATTTACCACTTGATGTAGCCCTTGTGACATGTTTGAATCTTGCAGTGTGCGAGCAATGGGATACACATACATCTAGTGGTATTGCCCATTTAAAAGGAGCCAAGAGTATGATTCAGCAAATACTAGAGTTGTTAAAAGAGCAGCAACAATTTATCAAACAAAAGAAATTTGAAAACATTGACTCTATATCTTCAGTTGACGAGGATCAAGAATTGTTGATGAATTTGAAAAAAAAATTGGTTTTGGTAGATGATCTCGATTACGAAGAAATGATTCATGAAACAATCAAATGTCCAGAAAAATCAGTGGTTATCCCTAAATCAATTCAGTTTATATTGAATAATTGGATTTACTTTGAGGTGTTGGCGCAAATGACTTCTGATTCAATGTGTGACGACAAAGGTGTTGATCTAGTAGCAGCAATCACCTCAATGTCCCAGAACAAACTCAATAAAGATAAAGATAGAAATCCCAAATCGCCATCGGAGGCTAGTGATCTGTCTGACAAAACATTCCGTTTTTTTGAAACACTTAATTTGTTAAATTATAATAATGAAGTTATTGATCCGTTGCTAGGATGCAGTCAATCGTTATTTGTGATTATGGGTAAAGTTGCTAATTTGATCACAAAAATCAGAAAGGCTAAACATAAGAGCCAATCGAAGAAAAGAAATACTTTAACGACAATTAGTCAGGCGTCGGAATTAAAACAAGAATTGGTTAATTGGAAGCCTTCGGTTGTAGCAAGTATAATGGATAACGAGATTTCAAATGAATCGTCTACAACATGGGATCTACCACTGTGTATAGCTACTGCAGAGGCATATAAGTACTCGACGTTATTGTATCTACATCAAGCTGTACCGGAAATTCCTTCCTTTTCAGCTCATGCGTTGGCTGAAAAAATATTTATTTTATTAGCATCTATTCCCACTTCATCTAATCTATCAATTGTGCATATTTTCCCACTTTTAGTTGCCTCGAGCGAAGCTGAGCCAGGAGAAGAAAGAGAATGGTGTGAGAACAGATGGAAATTGCTTTCACAGCGTATGTGGATTGGAAATATCGATCGTGCTTTAGAGGTTGTGAAAGAAGTTTGGAGACGTAAAGACGGATTACAAGAGACATGTGAGGATAGAAAGTTCCATCAATTGGGTGGTTTAATGGTAGCATTGAATGGTGATCCCAATAACAACTCTAATGGAGGTAGTGGTGGGAACGGCCATAGTAATGGCAACCTGGCATCTAATACCATTGATGCAAACACTATCGATTCCAAGACACATTGGAGCACGGTAATGAAAGAATGGGGATGGGAGGTGCTACTCGGGTAGTTGATTATGAATAGGGTAACTTATATAGGCTGTAATAAACTTAAATCAGTCGTCAACAATAAACAAATAGAGTGTGAGAGTTATATTTTTCTTTTACTGCCGTCAAAGCGTGTGGTGTTCACCCTCCGCATTTTTTTTTTCGCTTAGTATTTATAATTGCTGGGGTTTGTTAAATGGGAGATACATTCACAAATTATCTATAAAGTTGTAATCTCTTAAATTAACATTAATCTAATTTCTTGGCTAATATTTACCTTTGTGGTGTGTTCCGTCAGTTGATGTTTCTACACATTTAATTACAGTTCAATTCAATTCATGCTTAGAAATTTCTTACTTTCTCCACGTACATTTGTACGAATGAGTTCAACTAAATCACAATTGATTTCTCAACCATTCAAAATGGAAAACACACAAATGATTCGAGAAACAGCAAGAAAGTTCCCACGACCGAATTTCATTTCCTTTGATTTGTTCGGTACTCTATATGTCCCCAAGAAGCCAGTTCCCCAACAGTATTATGAAATTGCTTATCATGAGTTTGGTATTAATAAATCTATACAATCTATTGAAGAGAAATTCCCAATAGTTTATGATGAAATGTTACAATCGTATCCTAATTACGGAAAGGGTCACCCCAAATTTGATAATTGTGATTCCTGGTGGAAAGAATTAATCATCAGATTATTTCAATTAGATAGACACGATGATCAGGCATTAGCATTGTGTCATCGGTTGATTCACCATTTTACAAGTGAAGAAGCATATTCTGTGTATGACGATGTTGTGCCTACATTGCAAGCATTGCAGAAACAGGGTGTCAAACTAATTGTGGCCAGCAACTCTGATCCAAGAGCATTGACCATACTTGAGAGCTTGAAAATTAAACAATACTTTCATTGTAGTGAGCATTTCCATTGTAGTGGGGTTTTTTTATCCTACGATTCAGATTATTCCAAACCAACCAAGGCATTTTTTGATGAAATTGCTTTAGTCGAGTATAGAGCTCATGTTGATGCAAACTATCGAAGCAAGAATTATCCTCCAGGTGACTTCCTTTCTGACTGTTGGCATGTTGGCGATAGTTACAACAACGATTACATTGGAGCAGTGAGGGCGGGCTGGAACGGGGTTTTGTTGGATAGAAATCGTACTAGTGAATTTTTCAAAAATGTAAGGAAACCCCAGAATGACGGGTGTTTTTTAAATGAAAATCCGGAAACCAAAAGAGATGGGCAAACTGGCAATGAAATGTTGATATTGGCAAACAATAGAGTGGTCATAACTAAACTTACACAACTTTTGGATATTTTCAAACTTTGAATAGGCCAATAAATATACAAGCTCAAACATTTCAAGCTGTAATGAGTAATAGTGGTGGTTATATATTGCCAAGGCTTATAATATAAATCACTCCCACCTGTTCCACTAATGGTTACGACACTGTGTTACGTAGTGCTTTATTGCGGCGAGATCCTCTACTTGTAATGACGTCATTCATGGGAGGAGGTAGAACTACACCAAGCCAAGCTATTTGCTGCTACTGATATAGATTTAATCACATATCTATAACCAAATCAATGTATGAAACTCTTTAAGGTTACAATGAACATCCACTTTTTCTTGTGACATCTTGTGGGGGGGCTTATTCGCTGTTTATATTTTGTATTAAACTGCACGACTGGATCTTCAATAAAGGAAGCAAAAGCCATTTACTAGTTGGTATTTACGGGAATGACAACGACCAAGTTGTTTTGGTGGAGTTTTATGATATTTCTACAACTCAGTTTTGATATGTATGGCTATGTAGACTGTGCATGTGTGTGTCCAAGGAAAAAGAAAACCAAAGTCTCGTCATTTGATTTGAAATCTTAAGATTTGACTCTTTTCTTTATTTCCTCGCAAATATCTCTCATTTGTTTTTCGTGCAAGCATAAAACCATGCAATTTCAAGGGCTTGGTGTTCATCCTATTCCTGAGCAAACAATTATGTCAGGTATACTGGCTTTGCTGTGTACTTTGGAATCGAAGCATTCTACAAAATTTATATAATTCTTCGCGTTTGTAGTTTTACTTTATTTTGTTTTATTTTCAAATTCTATTTTTATATTTTTTTTTTTCTTCTCTATTCGACTGCGGTTGATTTCCCAACATCACAACATAGAGATTATCAACTACAGACTAAGAACCTCGACAACACATTATATTCACCCATGGTCTCACTACAACAACTAACAATACCAATATTACTACTCTTTACGGCATCTGTGCAATCATTGGACATCAATGTTGATGATAAAGATTCGATATGTTCTGCAGCTAAGTATGTTGTCCAAGGTATTTGGAACTATTACGAAGGTCTCAAGTATGGGGGTACAGTAGGAATGTTTGCTCCACCCAACTATTGGTGGAATGCCGGAGAAGCCTTTGGCGGTTTAGTCGATTTTTACACTTACTGTCAATCTGACAATTCTACATTGGAAAAATTGATCTATAATGGTATGTACCATCAAGCCGGTGAAAACTATAATTATATTCCATCCAATCAATCGATGACAGAAGGTAATGATGATCAAGGTGTTTGGGGTATGGCTATTATGGAAGCTGTGGAAAGAAATTTCACTGAGCCGGAATCACACAGTTGGTTAGAAATGGTCCAAGCCGTATTCAATACCATGAATGCAAGATGGGATGCCGATAATTGCGGTGGTGGGTTAAGATGGCAAATTTTTACCTGGAATTCTGGTTATGATTATAAGAATTCAATTTCCAATGGTTGTCTTTTCCATTTAGCGGCAAGGTTGGCAAGATATACTGGGAACAGTTCTGTTTATGTGGACACTGCTGAAAAAGTTTGGAAATGGATGGAAGATGTAGGATTTTTAACTGAAGAGGACAATGGTGATGTTAGAATCTACGATGGTGCTAAGATTACTAATAACTGTAGTTCTGTGACTGACTTGAGATGGTCTTACACATATGGTGTATTTATGGCTGGTTGTGCTTATTTGTACAACTTTACAGGTGATGATGTATGGTTGACTAGAACAAACGAAATTGTCCAAGCATCTTTATCATACTTCTTTGCCAACAAGATTATGCAAGAAACAACTTGTCAACCTCAAAACAAATGTAATAACGATCAAAGATCTTTCCGTTGCTTATTCTCACGTTGTCTTGGTTTAACTACACAGTTGGCACCAGAAACCAAAGATAAAATTAGAGAAGTTTTGGAAGCAAGTGCTGAAGGTGCTGCCAAGTCATGTTCTGGTGGGTCCGATGGAGTCACATGTGGTGAAAATTGGGCAATAGACAAGTGGGATGGTGTTTATGGTTTGGGTGAACAGACTAGTGCTTTGGAGGTTATGATGGCATTGATCGTTGAGCCACCACTTTCTGTCAAGACAGGTGGTACTAACAGAACTGACTATTCTGCTGGTACCAACTCGGAAGATAATGCCAATAAGAATGAATTGACCATTACAGGAAAGGACAAAGCGGGTGCTGGTGTATTGACAGCAATAGTGTTGGCTGTCATTTTGGGTGGAGCTATATGGATGATCTTTTAATTTAATTGAATAATAATCCAGGGATTTGTTCTAGCTTTTTATTGTTTTTTTTTTTATTGTTACATATATATTTAAATAAGTTTTTACATATCAATATGAGTTTGCTTTTTTCAGTTTGGTTATTGCTATGATTGTTCGCTAATCTTAAGCAAGAATGACTGTTACTATGGTTCTACCATCCCGAAGGTCGGAATAAGAATCGGAACATTTGTTGCAAACAAGTGGCTTACGAGGTATTGGTTTCCGGATCGAAAGGAAGCATTGCTTACTAATATGCTAGTGATTGAGGAACAACATTGAGTGACCACTCGTGGCGTGTCGTTTAGAATTCGGGTAATTAGAACCTGGTTGGTCCATTCAGTATATAACTACATAGTCCTGACCACAGAGACAGATTCAAGTATACATGAGATGATGTTGTTAATAGTAGCGCTCAATATTTCTGTTATTAATACTTACACGACTCACGCAACTAATAACCAAAAAATAATGTTCCTGTTCTACATCACTTCTTCTAGTTTACTAGCAAGAAAAAAGACTAAGCAAAGAGAGAGCTATTGTCTGCAATATAGACATACCACAAGGTTTAACAAAGACTTAAAAGCGGGTGGACTCATTTCAAAATGGTTTTATTTCCAACAATAAACAGACTTGCCAATCCTAATAATGCAGGCGGGCTCACCGGTAGTAGAAGACGAAGGTTATTTGTCCCACCATCGACACAGTACCCACTTTTCATATACGGCGATGGCGATGACCAACGTTCATTTTTGTCAAATATAGAAGTTGGATCACAAATATATAGCCCAGAAGACGACCATAGTGATGTTGCAAGCGTTAGCACTTCGCGATCTTTGCCATCGACTTTGAGTTCAGTGCAGACCGCTGATGACCAAGAATCATTCCACGACTGGTTGCATGAAGAGCATCAACGGAGGATATCTGCAGCATCCTCACCAGCAGGAAGTAGTGATGAAGACGATTTAGAGTTGGGGAGGAGGCGATCTGGCACCATGCCAACTGTCATTAGTCCCCAGGAAGACTTTCTTAATTTAAAAACCGATTATAATCTAGAGTCAAAAAGTTTATTCAAAAATTCGTTGCCATTAATATTAACATTTATCTTGGAACATATATTTTCGATTGTATGTTTAGTGGTTGTAGGAAAATTGGGTACAAAACAATTAGGGGCCGTGTCGTTGGCAACTATGACTTCAACAATTACGTTTGCTATCTTTGAAGGAACGGCAACTGCGTTAGATACGTTGTGTCCACAAGCTTACGGTGCAGGCAACTATGAGTTGATGAGTATTTTTGTACAGAGATGTAATATTTTTTCCATGATTTTGTTTTTGCCATGTGCTTTATTTTGGTGGTTTTCTGGACTGATCCTAAAATATGTCATTGACGATCCTGAAGTGGTCCATTTAACTCAGGAATTTTTAAGGTACTTGATATTGGGGGCACCAGGCTATATTCTTTTTGAAAACTCAAAGAGATTTTTGCAGGCTCAGGGTATATTTGAAGCTGGCACGGGTATACTATTCGTCAGTGCTCCAATCAATATTGGACTTTCGTGGTTTCTTGTATGGAATGAGACATATGGGATTGGCTATATTGGTGCACCCATTGCCACAGGGATTAATTTCTGGTTAATGATGATATTGTTAGTTCTTTATGTCAGATACATTGATGGAGGAAAGTGTTGGTTTGGATTAGCGTCTATGGAAGAGCTTTTCAGTAACTGGAATCAAATCATTCATTTGGCCATACCTGGTATTGTTATGATGGAATCTGAATACATGGCATATGAAATAATGACCTTGTTTGCATCGTACTTTGGGACCGTTCAATTAGCAGCTCAGAGTGCCGTTTCCAGTATTGCATCACTTACATATATGGTACCATTTTCTGTGGGAATTGCTGCTACCACCAGGATTGCTAATTTTATTGGTGGGCAGAATATGGTTGGAGCTATCTTAGCCACTAGAGTAGCCATGGTGGCGGCAGTGATTGTTTCCACCATAAACTGTTTAGCATTGTTTTCGTTCCGATACGAGATTGCTCGGATTTTCTCAGATGATCCTGAAGTGATTTCACTCATTGTCGATTTATTGAACCCTTTGGTGAGTGTTTTACAAATTTTCGATGGTATTGCCTCGGTCAATAGTGGTATATTGAGAGCTCAAGGTTCACAAAAGATAGGTGGCTATATAAATTTTATTGCATATTACGCATTTGCATTGCCATTGGCTATGGTTTTGAGTAAAATTGTTGGCCTACAAGTCTTTGGTTTATGGATTGGTGTTGGCAGTGGAATGGCTGTGATTGCCTTGAGTGAAACTGCCGTTATTATGTTTAGTAATTGGGATGACATATTAATGAAGGCAGGTATAATGAATGAGTTTGGTTTTGATGATAGTGATGACGATGGTGAAGATGATGATATATTTTAGAAACACTAGAGAATTACTTATATAGCTAGAAGTATATCTGGAAAGAAAATAATGGACACATTTTGCATTTACTGGTACTATTATTGTAGGTTCTAGAAAATTAGTTTGATACTGAAGGATAAGTTAGTTAGATTCTCGTGCTTTCTAAAGTTGCATGAAAACGTTGTAATGAGCAGGTAATTCAGGACTAAATAGTAATAATAGTGAGATTTGCAGATAAGCAAAAACGCCAATAAAAGAAGCAAACCCCAGGTATGGCCATAGTGTTAGATATTGGCTTGTACTTAAAATCGAAATATAGATCCTGTATCAAACAATGCCAGATTAACATATATATACTACGAATAGATTGAAAGTAGCAAATTGATTACTTCATAGTTTGGAAATCTTTACCCAAAACTGATTTACATCATATATATATAAGTTTGAAACGCTGGACAATCTTTTAAATTCTGCAAATTTTTTCAGTTTTGAGTAATTGTTTGGAAAGCTTTTTATTTTTGACGCAAAAGATGTAATTTTAGTTATCATTGCTCCAACTATTACTGTTTGATTTTTAATTGGTCAATTCTTTGTTGGTTATTGTTTCCTGTAGATTAGAGCTTAACAATTTTCTACCTGTGAGATTAAATTTTCCAATTGTTGATATTGTATTATTTTTGGCGGATATATTTGATGTTATCTACAATTGATTAAACAATTGTTCAGTTTTTGATGTGGGGAAAAAAAAGAATGTAGAAATATCAGCCACTAACTGCGGAGAGTTCTATTAGACAGATCCTTTTCTTCTACTACTTTTTCCAGGCAATACACTCTGAGGATGGTATGGACATCGTCCACAGATAAGGTCAGATCAATCACTCACAAAGAATTTTGATTTTTTGTAATTTTAGTTTTGTGCCCATTTTTGGGTTTTGGTTTTGTGTTTGATTTTTAATTACTGATTAATTTTCAATTTCCCATTTCTCCAACTGATAAGATAATCTCAATTTTGAGAATTATTATTATGCAGAAACATACTTGAAATACATTTGAGATTGTTCATGGCAGAAAGCCCTTTCTCGGTGAATTTAGTCTACTACTGATACTTTCACAAATTAATAACTTCTCCTCCTGGTGTTTTCAGTTGTCATAAATACGGAATGATTTCTCTTTTAATTCTAGAACGGTAAAGTTTTCCATTTGTTTAAACCCAATTACTTTCCTTATACTTTCTACTTTAACAGTTCTATTTCCTTTATTATTGCTGGTCAATAAGTCAAATAATTATTGCAAACTATTCATATTATGTCTGACTCGATTGAAAAGAAAGATTCCAATTCATCAAAAAGAGCCAGTGTTGGTAAAGGTGAAATACACAATATTCTATCAAATAGAGTCACCAATCATGTGACAACTAACTTGGATGCTTTGGCGGTGGCTGATGATAAAAAAGCCGAAAGACTCTTGAAAGAAGCACAAGCTAACTTAGAATTAGTCGCTGAAACTGGGTACTCCCCTGAACTTAGGAGAAATTTTAGTATTGTTTCTCTTTTGGGTATTGGTTTTGGTATCACCAATAGTTGGTTTGGTATCCTGGGTTCCTTAGTAGCTGGTATCAGTTCTGGTGGGCCAATGATGATTATCTATGGTATTATTATTGTTGCAGTTTTTTCTGTTTTCATTGGTGTTACTCTTTCCGAACTTTCGTCAGCTTATCCTAATGCTGCAGCACAAATTTATTGGGCACAAAAATTGGCACCCCCAAAGTATGCTCGTGCCTGTGCTTATTTTACTGGTATTTTGCTGGCAGCTGGTAGTACTTTTACTACAGCTAGTGTCAATATGACATCTGCTACAGCTATTGTTGGTATGTACATGCTCCACCATCCTGAAAAAACAATTGAAAGATGGCAAGTGTTTATTGTTTATGAGGCTATCACAGTATTGTTAGTGTTTTTCAACATTTACGAAAAGCCGTTGCCCATGATCTCAAGTACCACCTTGTACACTTCTCTTTTTTCATTTGTTGTTATCACCATTGTTGTTCTTTCGATGCACGATGGCGACTTTCAAAGCCCACATTTTGTTTTCGTTGAATTTAATAATGGTACTGGTTGGTCCTCTTCAGCCATTGCATTCATCGTTGGTTTGATCAATCCTAATTGGAGTTTTTCGTGTTTGGATGCTGCCACTCACATTGCTGAAGAAAGTTTAAGTCCAGCTACAGATATTCCTAAAGCCATTCTTGGAACAGTTGCTATTGGGTTTATCACTTCCTTCACTTATTCTATTGCTATGTTTTTTTCTATTAAAAACTTGGATGAGATTTTATCATCCAACACCGGGGAACCTATTTTGGATATTTATTATCAGGCCACCAATTCTAAAGCTGCAGCTGTGGGTTTGGAATTTCTTATTCTTTTGACTTCCCTTGGTTGTTCGATTGGTTGCAGTACTTGGGCATCGAGAATTATTTATAGTTTTGCCAGAGATAACGGATTGCCATTGTCAAAAGTATGGGCAAAAGTTGATAGCAGAACTGGAAATGTGGTGAATGCCCATCTCTTGTCAAATTTCTGGGTCATGGTTATTGGTTGTATTTATTTGGGTTCCTCAACTGCGTACAATTCCATTTTGATTTCTTGTGTTACTTTCATACTTGATTCCAACAGTATTCTTGGTATTCAAAAGAAACAAAATCAGACATGGCCCCTTCTGGTTAAATGGTTTTGGTTTAGTTTGTAATATCGGGTTGATTGTATGGGCTATATTCGCTTTTGTTTTCTATAATTTCCCTAACGTGATGCCGGTTACTGGAAGCAATATGAATTACTCGTCAGGGGTGTTTGGAGTTTGTTTGATTTTTTCGGTAGCAGATTGGACTTTGAGAGGAAGACACCAATACACGTCTCTTGAAGAAAGAGAAAAAGTTAAGGATGAATTGGCCCTGCAAGTATCCAATCAAATTACCAATATTCAATCTATTGTTTCAAATAGACACTGATTTGAACGTTGTTAAGAATGATGGCATATGTGTGTTTGATATAGAGCAGTGTATGTTAACAAAATAAAATGTATTAAGTTATTTTTTCAATCTTAATTCATGCAAAGATTTGTTTCCAAGTTGTTGCAAAAAAAATATGAAAAAAAAAATAAAATTCAAAAGTAGATGAATTTGACCAAATCAGAACATACTTTTCTTAAAAACTATTACGTTAAATCTGATAATGAACAATTCAAATGATTGGAGTTTTTCATTATGTGATGACTCTCTTGAACTATTTGATGCTATCGAGGAAGAAGTCGGTGATAATGATACCACTATTCATCCAAAGAGCGACGATTCTAATAATGGAGATAAATGTACACCACTGAATCAATATAACCCCTTTATACTTACAAAGATGAATTACTTCAAAAGAAAACACCCCAAAACAAAACTGAAGATGTTTGACAAGAAAATTAAAGTCAAGGCTACAGATATTTTAAAGAATATTGGAAGTAGTCCCCCTGAAAATTTGAACTGGGACTTCACATGTTCCTGGATTCACAGAAAGGGTATTCCAACTGAAATATTAAAAGAAGGGTTTTGCAATCGAGTTGTCAATTCTGAAAATTACCAGTTCATAAGATCAAGGTCTAGCCATGAGGGTTGGTTCATTGCAACCACCAAAAAAACAAGCAGACCCAAAAGCAAAAGTTAATTGCAAATACAAAAATCTGAACAAATTAATATTATAGTACAATTATCTAATAATGTTGTAAAAAACAACCTCTCCCCAAACTCACCTGTATGCTGGTAAGTTACAATAACTTGAAGTCGTGCACACACTACAAGAAATGTTAAACAGCTTAAAGAAAAATCATCAACGAGCGGAAAAAAAAAAAAAAATTATTATGACTACGAACGGTACTAATGGTTTTGATTTTGCTGATAAAGGTGATCATCCGCCTCGGCGGTCTCAAGAGAATCCCCCTGGGAATTTTCAAGAGCTGCCGTTAGATGGTGATCAAATTCGGAAATCATCGTCGAACGATGGTGTTTCCAACAACGTCGAATTCAATACAAATACAAATGCGCACGAGTCGTGGGCTGACTATCCTGAATCAGACCAGATGGATACTGATTCATCTGAATACTATACAGAAGATGAAAACGAAGAAGGAAAGATCCCCAAAGGTCCATACCATCAATTTCAAAATGCTAACAAATTTACTTACTTTACACCAGAAACTGCAACAACATTAGTTGCTCCTAACAACAATACACAAAACACTACAACTGAACAAGACAATATGTCCAAAACTTATACCTCTGTGGCAGCTACATTCAAAACAAACTTGGCCAAGAGCCAAGATAAACAAGAGGAACTTAGAATGTCCAATTTTAAGGTCCCTCAAAAAGCCTTTGACGACTTAAAAAGACACAATGATGCGGTATTTCCTGAAGAGGTCATGACATCTGATCTCTCAACCATTATTAACAAATATGGACATGAAAAGGTTTTCGACACCATTGAGAACACGCTAATTACTACTGCGCAAAACTTAGAAGGATATTTGAGTGAATATCCTGAGAATGTCATGAGAAAGGCATTCAAATATTTCACATTGAAACTCTCTATTGAGGATAAACAAACAAGAGACGTCTGTGAAGAAATATTAGGGATGAGAGAGGAATTGATGTACATCCAACGAATTTTAGATTTTAATATAATGGACAAAGTAATGTGCTTCATGCCATTTACGTTTGAACAAATGGAAGGTAAACTTTCATCAGAAAAGGCGAAAGTAAGAACCATAGTGGAAAATCTCGAATTGGATTTCGATGGTACAGTGGAACATATCAAAATTGATAGTGCCAAACGAAAGAGACAATTGGTGGCCTTTAAAGTGCCAATACACTGTCGTAGTTTAGCAGAAAGGTATTTCCGACAAATATTTTTACATAAAGAAGATGTTATAGTACAACAATATGCGCCTATTATTGAGAAGGTTCAGCTTGGGAGAAAGGGCAAAACTGAAGAAAATAACCATCAACTTTTAACAGAATATGTTTGTTATTTCATAGTTGATCTCTTTTCGGGACAAGTTCCAAAAAGAAGAATCAAAATCGATAATACAAAGAATAAGCCCTCCTCATATGAACAATGTACATCAAGAGTTTTATCTAATTGCAAATACTGTGAATACTGCAGATCTATGACCCATACTAAATATCATTGTCCTTTGATAAAACCATGCACCAACTGTGGTGTAAAAGGACATAAGACAACGAGCTGTAAAAAAGCTCTGTCTACCAACACTCTGGTTCTAAAAAGACCAGAAACCAACCCAAACTTTCCAATTTTACCACCTAAGGTGGTTAACAAAACTACGAGTGATGATTCTCAAAGAAAGGGAAGTATAGCAAAAACTACTTCTCATACAAAAGGAGATAATACAGAAAAGATGGTTACACCATCTGCTCAAAATGAAAATTCTACCTTACAGGAATCAATACCTGTGACAATTACGGGTCACAGGGAAGCTCCAACAACACCTCCTGTGGCTGATACAACAGCCAAAAAAACAATGACTACTGGCGTCCTGGAAATGGATACCAGTAAACACACAATATCCTCAAACGACGAAGCGTCACCGAGGAAAAAATTAAATTTGAAGGAAAAGTCCAGCAATCCTATGAAGAACCCAATGCTAAACCTGTCACCGAACCTCCAGTAGAATGATAAATTCTACAATTTTTGTTTTTTTTGTTTGTCGACTTTTTGCTTGATTGCTTTTTTGTTGGATTTGATCATATTCACACGACTTCTATTTTTTTGTACAAATTCAACTATAGTAGCTTGTAGTTAGTTAGCTAGTTTATTAATTGATTGTAAGTTAATGTACAGCTTTTCACAATGATTTCTTCATTATAACTGTCTTCTATGTCTTCAAGTATTTCCGCATGATTTGTTTTCAATATCGAACTTCTAACATTATTAAACATGGCATTGAATCTGGTGGTGGTCTCAGCCATGTCAGAAATAAACTTAGATCGACCATTTTTTGGTGAAGAAATTGCACTTGATTTATTAGTAGTTGAAGTTGTGTTTGACCCTATACTACTGGTATCTTTTACTGATGATGCTGCCAGTGAAGATTTGAACTGGGCAAAGTATACGGCCAAATCAGACCATTCAAACCACATTCCTTCACTTTTAAATTTTTTGTTGAAAAAATTACTACTCGTCATTAATTTTAAATCAAGTAACCCTTGTCCAAACTTTTCAATGTTCAATCTTGAAGGTTTAAACCCTTTGATTGGTATAGTAAGTAAAACTTTCGATATTGATTCACTATTGAAAATTTCATTCTTATAACCGGGTAAGGGGATCTTTCTCATAGTAATAGGGACTTTGGTTATTAATTGGTTCATAATTAGTTGCAACTCTTCTGCTGAAGATACAACAACCGTGCCTATATGCAATGGGAAGCTCAAATCAAAAGTATTGTCAATTTCCTCATCTTCTAAATCTTCGTCGGCATAAGATTCTTCAAATGAAGATGAATGTTGCAGTTGGTCCTCAACTGTTTCTTCGGGACTACTTTTTGTTTGTTCAACTTGAGATTGAGAAAACTCCTTCAACCTCAATTGTTCAATGTGTCTTGATTTCAATCTTTCAATGTTTTTGTAACTCTTCAAATAATTATTATAAACCTCATCTAATCGGGTAAACTGTTGATGGATCTTGGGTTCGTGGTATTTCAAATACATAGTGATATCTTGAAGCACGTCACGGTCAATAATTGAAGTTAAATTCAATAAGATTGTTGATTCTTGTGACATGTAATCGATATATTCACTATAAGCAGTAGTCATGGTGGTTTCATGTTTAGGTGTAGTTGTTTCTTGTTTAGACACGGTTGTTTCATTGGATACTATTCTTTTCCGATAGGGTGATGTGGTAGGAGTGTTTGAAACTGATCTAGGATTGTACTCAAATGGTAAAAAAGTACTTTCCACTGGAAATAGATCAATGCTTGATTTATTCAAAAATTCACTATTGGCATGATAATAAGTCATATAATTAAATACTAATTTTCTCAATTCATGCAATTGTTTAAGTGATTTGAATGATTGAGATTTTAGATTATTTAACCCTGTAACATAATCTATTGACCAATACAGATTTGGAAATCTGTCAGAGGTAGAGTTAGTTGACATTGAAGAAATGTTGGTATAAATTGATTGTGTGTATGTGTAGGAAGTGTAGTTAGTTTGTTGGTGGTTGATCTGATTTTTAGTAGGTAATTCAGTGTGCCAGTGTTGAATGGCTGTGGTAGTTGGTTGTCTGGTCTTGAGACACGAAACAAAGAACAAGGAGAAAAATTTGAGTAAATTTGGAATTGACAACAATAGACGACATTTCTTTTGTTTTGGGAAATGATTCGCGACTTTTCACGCTGTTGTAGCCACACTTGCACTACCTTCAAATTGACTGAAATATTCAGGTCGCGTTGTTTTGGTTTTCTTCACTCAATATCAATTGATCATAATCCAATCAAGATCATCAACCAAACAACTATACAACTATGGACTCTGTTGAAATTGATCAAATTAATAATATTGAAAAGGAGATAGATGAAATCAAAGCTGATATAGCATTAATAGAAAAAGATCTAACATCAAATCAATTGCAAAAACAACAGTTACAAGAAGAGATCGAAGCTTTGGTACTAGAGCAACAAAACCAGACTCAAGACAAAACAAAGGAATCGCCTGTTCCCAATGGTCCTGATGATATGGATATTGAAATACCAGAAATTATAAAACATAATTATTTTGATCCTAGTATCCAAAAATATTTCCAACAATCAACTTCTCCATCAAACCAACTGTCTCTTCCTGAAAATACCACAACTAAAATTGCATCATCTCAATTAAAACCTATCAATGACTTGGAATTGAAAGAAAATGTGCTATATGAAAATATTTTCCGAATGTTTGGTATAACTGCATTCCCGATAAATCAATACTTGTTTAAAAATAATAATGACCCCAATGAACAGATCTTAGGGTTACGATTTGATCTTTATTCAAATTTTACTAAATGTTTCCAGCAACCTCATTATTGTATACTTCGGAAACTATCATTTGAAAAAAATGACAGCATATTTTATAATTGGATAGTTTATAAGCATACACTACCGTCATATATCCCAGTTGATGAATATTCCAAAATCTTGAATGAAAACGATAATGAAAACGATAATGGTAACCAAAATAATAGCTTGTTTAAATTTGCTGAATCCATTCAATTAACATTAACCAAGACCCAGTATAAATTAGACAAATTCAATCAACTTTTACGATTTAACAAAAATCAATTTGGTTTGGATAAAGATGAAGCGATTTTTATAAATTTAGATTGTGATTTACTGGGTCAACGAATATTGTTGAATTTAAGTCATAACTCTAAATCCCAAATAAAGAAAACTCAAATGATGGGAGTTGAATTGATTTGTTCTAATGATTTAATTGAAGTTATACATTTCAATAATTTCCCAGATATCATTCACTCTAATCAATTATTGATTTGTCAGACTATATTACAAAACTCCAAAATTAATGATTTGATTAAAAACTTTAGAAAAGTTATTCAGATTTTAGTTAAATACAAAGTAATAGAATAAACAAATAATATATATATTGAAAAACAACCTAATAATAAAAACAAAAAAATT
>OKCY01000002.1_pt1 | contig 27109 bp, 13 predicted proteins | sample 1613071 | NCBI WGS metagenome assembly OKCY01 (sample SAMN04436834, study PRJEB24849) | human gut metagenome | biome: human gut; feature: NICU; material: stool | host: Homo sapiens | place: USA: Saint Louis, MO | collected 2011-07-12 | reverse complement strand
AATATTGAATATTATAACACTGCATACAATATCAAACCATGAAATAATAAAAACGGAAAAACAGAACAATTGATAATCCTCAAATATTGTCAAAGAGGGGAAAGATACAAACCAATAGCAAGAGTTATATAAATTCATATTAATCACAATAAAGTTGTTCTAGTTTACTATCATTTTTGACAGCAACTTTACCAAGAAAGAAATAAAAAGGCTAACAACCAACTATAACACAGTTTGTATCACACCTTGGTAAATTGAAAAAAGTTGTTTGTTGTCTAATTGTTCGTTTGTATTGTCATATTTCCGTCGATGTTGACTAAATCTTTAAAAAACGTTTTTTCTAGAAACTCGATTCCCCCTTTCTTTGAAATTAGGAATCGCCGCAAATACTGAAATTATCTAATTGCACGACCAGATATTTGGCTGAGAAATGTGGAGCAAAATGTACAAAACAGGAAGATTATTACCGAAAACAAAACTCCAGTCTTATCAACTCAATGCATAGAAGAAATGCCATTGCATTATTATATCAGTGTACTATGGCTGAGCCAAATTCAGAGTTTTGGATTTATTTCTTTTTTTTTACACAAGGATAATTGGATCATCTTTGACAAATCAACACTTCCAATAATGTCTTATCCTAATGAGGAATAAGAACAATACCTACAACAACATTTTTCCTGATTCTAGGTCATGTGTATAAACGGTTCTAGCTGCAGAAAACTGATTCAGGGATAATCGATGGAATTTCAAAGCCCCAATAGGTGACTGCTTAATTCTGAGTGTTTTAACTCAGGTGTGTTTTCACAACAAATACTTTTATTTTTTTTTAGTTGGTCACCGTAGGCCAGATGTTATAATTATTGTCATCTTGCATGGGATGTATTTTTATTCTAGTTGATTTCTGATTTTCTAACGATAATTTTTTGGTACAATACTTCTATTCGTTTAAAGTTGAATGAATTCGCATAGAAAGTTGAATATATCTAAATAATAATTGGTAGTATTTTACAAGGATTGGCTAGTTGAAAGTGTAAGTGGTTCATAAAAAGCAAAAAAATGTCAAGAACTTATTTCAAGTAGAATCACTTTCTGCTCTTTTGGTGGAAAAAGAACGTTTTCGAATGTGATTTTCAAGATATGTTGTTTAATAGTTTTACATTGGAACCGATTCTCCCGCTCCAGCATTTCCATTTTAGTACTTTGTATTATCGGAATCGATTTCCTAATCTGGTGTTAGCCGCACTTGAGTGCGATACCAAAAAAAAAAATTTACTGTGCAAAATAATTCATCGATAGCACACTAACCCACATATCAATATTCACCAACACAATATATATAAGGTCACAAGTATCACAGGTCCTATACTACACTGGATTTTAACAAACTCAACCTTCAAATCTACAAACAATGTCACCAACTTCAACTACCCAACAACCAGTAACATCTCGAGGTTACGAAATCGGAACCAGAGGGTCACATAATATTGCCAAAGGTGGTAAGCATCCTTATCAGTTGCCTAAATTTACCGATAAAAAAGAAGAGCGTAAATGGATGCTTCAACATATGGCAGCTGCATTTAGGGTTTTTTCTAGAAAAGGTTATACTGAAGGTACTGCTGGGCATATATCAATTCGTGATCCAGTAGACCCAAACACATTTTGGATCAACCCCTTGGGAAAACATTTTGGACTACTCAAAGCAAGTGATATGGTACATGTTGATCACGAAGGAAATATTTTACCAGATGGTGCACAGGTTGCCATAAATGCTGCTGGGTTTTCGATTCATAGTGCATTGCATCATTCTCGACCGGACGTTCATGCTGCTTGCCATACCCACTCAGTATACGGTAAAGCTTGGTCAGCTATGGGCAAACCTTTGGCCATGATTAATCAAGATGTTTGCACCTTCTATAAAAGTCACGCAGTTTATGAGGATTTTGGTGGCGTGGCTTTAGAAGCTGAAGAAGGTATACATATATCCAAAGCTTTGGGTGATGGTAAAGGTGTTATTTTACAAAATCATGGATTATTGACTGTTGGAAACACAGTGGATGAAGCAGCATATTTGTTCACTCTATTGGAAAAATCGTGTCAAGTCCAATTGGCAGCACAAGCAGCACTCTTGCCTGGTGAAAAATTAAAAATCATTGGTGACGAAGAAGCTGCTTATTGTGAGAGGAATGACGGGGATCCAGAGACGTTGTATACTGAATTTCAACCTGATTTTGAGATGGAGGTATATTTGAATGATGACTTCTTGAAATAAAGCACTGAATCCTGGTATTCTTGGCTTTCGAATTGCAATTTTCCTGATATGTATTTATGTCGATATTCTTATGCCCAAAAAATAACCACAATAAAATATACTATATAATATGATTTCTATTTTAATTGATGAACTCAAGGTGTCAATTGTCTTTCAGATTCAAACAAGACCATAATTTTGAAGAGTTACGCTATTGTCAACAAACTTAGATATGAAATTGTATGTCTAGTTCTCAGTAAAATAAAGGAATAAATGATATTACACGAACACTATGTATTTGCAAGTAATCGTAAAGTGTGGAGCATATTCAGTTAAACACAATTCTATAAAAAACTTACTCTCTTACAGTATTGTTAGTATGGCACCAGACATTGGAACATTTTCGTGTCTTGTAATCCAATTAAGTAGTGTTTGTCCTTTATTTTTATTTGTTGAAGTGAGACGCCTTGTTCAACCGGTTACAGTGAGTTAGATGATGGATCTGGAGTAGACATAGCAATTTAAATATAGAGTAACACTAGATTTATATTGTTTTCGATTACTTTCTATAAACTTGACTATCAATTACTCTGAAATTTACTCTCTATTTATAGTCAGATCAATACAATAGTAAAACGTTTCTTTATAGCTAGTATAGTATGTTCATAGTCACTGAGATTTACACCTAAGAAACTACCAGTGATGCTCCATCACAACACATAGCCACTCGCTACTGATACTATTCACAATCTTAAAGTACGACCTCATATTAAGTATATTGCTTTTAGTAATCTCTTAATTGATACAGTAGACTTCTATTCTGATATGATGTCACTCAACATTATAAGGGTGTCATTTGACATACATACATTCAAATCAGTCCCTTTTATGTAGTGTTGCACTACCTATATATATATAACTATAGATATTTTTCTGGAACTTAGAATCTCTAATTCTTAACACTCTCCCTTACTACAAAGTTCGCAAACCACTTTGATAACACAAGTTTTTCTTAATTTCTTTAATGATAAATTCTGTATGAAATGGTACCGTATATCTATGTGTTTGGTTCCTCCATGTTACATGGGTGATTAGCCAAGATTATAGCAGATTGTTTGTCCTTTAATTTGAGACATTTCATCGAGAGTATCTATATGGAAGTCACAAGAGTGGTTGAGTATACTAGCAGAGTCATGTGCAAGTGACCAAGCAGTTACTATGAATTGTGCACTGAATGTGTCATGGGGTCATGCTCTTGTATTTTTGCCATTGTTGATTTCCATATAAGTACTTAAGATTACTCACAAATTTTACGAAGTAGCAAACCAATTCAATAGAAATTGGCATTAATTTAGGATTTAGTTAGTTTTGATTAATGTATTTTATTTTTGTTATATATACTATCATGTCCTGTAAAGTCTAAACAAACACTACTCTTGAATTTTGTCCACTGGTCGACCAGAATGCCTTATCTCAACAGAGAATAATACTATCGAGTAACCATGATATAAACTCTCTTGATGAAATATACCCACTTATTGTATTATTGGCCATTTTTTGAAAATGTTGTTGGAGCTCTAGTAGTTTGGGTACTTTATTGGACCAAAAATCAACAGAAACTTTAACCAAATAATTAACCTCAAGTTCCAGTTTAATGGTATTACATTCCAAGAGAATTTTGCTGTAGTGGACAGCTTCCATAAGAAATTAATACTTGGTATACCTTTCATAAGGAAATTCCATGCTCATTTAGACTTTGGAAGCAAAACGTTTTTTGGGGCTGCTCAGTTTGATGAAATTCCATTAATGGATATAGAGGAATTTTTGGTTGAAGCTAGAAAAGGTCAAGTTGGTATGTTGTTTCCTAATACTGAAGAAGACGAAGACACAGGTGGTATTGTTGATAATAAAAAGGATATCATGTCATTGGTTAAGGGTACAAACAAGAGCTATTTTGCTGAATTAATTGGAAACTATCAGGATATTTTCGAAAGTGAGTTAGATCAGAAGCCACCCCTGCGTGGGAGCTGGGATCCAAAAATTGAGGTGGTACCCCATATTAGTCCTCCAGCTACTGCACAGTACCCGCTTTCAGTTCCAGAACAAGAATAATTACATTACCAAGTGAAAAAGATGTTGGAAACTAGATTGATTTTGTTTGAATGTATGCAGTATCACAGAGTTATTCTTACGAGCTAATTAAATAATTAATAAACAATAACTTTGTTTGTGTACATATATTTCTGTATAAACTTATTTGTTCGCTATATCACTAGTTGTTAGTAAAGAAGACATATGGTCTCCCCTTGTGTAAAATAAACTTTCGTCGTATAGACCTTTCATGATGTTTGTCCTGATTATCAAGACGTCCTAAACAATTTCCATCGGAAATTAATACTTGGGATGCCGTTCATACGAAAATTCCATACGATGCTACCAACTAATGTATATCGTGACTTGATGGACCTAAGGAGGAGGGAAATTTCTGACCCTTATATAGACCAAAAACTAGAGTGACGAGGAACCATCAGGCCACTCAGTAAACAACTAATTTAGTAATATCAAGAACTCGTCTAACGAGGCTGTAAAAAAAATACCGAAAGTGGAAATAGAAAATAGCTCAAATGCCAAGAGGGCATTTAACCACCAAGGTAATAAACAAATAATAAAAACAAGCCTTGTAAATTAGACGACCCGGAAGGCTTATTATACTAAATTGTCAACCGAGTCCTTTAATAGCTCAGTTGCAAGAATGGTTTAGTGGTAAAATCCAACGTTGCCATCGTGGGGCCCGGGTTCGATTCCCGGTTCTTGCATTTGTTTTTTTTATTTTTTGCATCAAAAAAAATTTAAATATCCAATCGCTTATTTCTGTTCAAACGAGAGCTTATACGTGGTGCCCATATTTACGATTACCATCCTATTGAACACTTACTTTTCTCAATTTATCTAGTTTAACATATAATTTCTTCTATTCAATCGACATACGTACACACGAATTCTCCTCTTTATTCCTCAACAACAGCACGATGAATAATCTCATATGGTGCAGTAAAACCAGTATGAAGTTTAAACTGTCTATCACCTTGATTTACCAACATCTCAACACCTGGGATAACTTTCCATTTATATTGTTCTTCAGTAAGCTTCATAATTGGTGTCACTCTTGGTTTGTAACTAGCTTCCAATAATGTTGGCTTGAAACCAGCAGATTGTTCACTTCCATTAGATAAAATTCGCTCAATTTTCTTCAACACTTCTCCATCTAATGGTTTATCAGCAGGAATACAAGACACTGCCAACAGGACTTTACTTGCTTTATCGGCTTGTTGTTCGGTTTCGACAATCTCAAGATTATAGTCTTTAGGGAATGACTTGACAAGTTCCTCCAATTTAGCAGCAGTACGATTCACCAAGTAAATCTTTGCACATCCCATTTGATGTAAGGCATAAATGGCAGCTCTAGAAGTGCCGCCTGCACCAACAACTAACCCATTCGAGCTCAGCTTAGGTGGAACACCTGCTCTTATGAAAGAATTACTAATACCCACCCAATCAGTGTTATCACCAAAATATCCGCCTTCAATTGGAATCAATGTGTTGACGGCTCCAATGGTCTCTGCTGCATCAGATAGTTTAGTGGCAAACTTCATGATATCCAATTTCAATGGCATAGTGATGGCTAAACCACCAAAGTCTGGTTTATTGATCAAGTTATCATAAACAACATCAACATCTGTAGCTTCAAATCTGCCAAATTGGTAAGGCAAATTCAATGCTTTATACCCTGCATTGTGCAAATTTGGCGATCTTGAATGTTCAATGGGTGAACCAATGACCCAAAATTTTTTAGCAGTGAAACCTCCAATATCAAAATAAGTTTGATTTAATTCGCCGATTGTTAAGAACTCTTCATCATTTGGAAGTAATTTGTGGGAAATAGGGGTGAATGTTCCATTTAATACTTGTGACAACTTACCTTGAGAACCTAAATTGAAAGCAATCAATGGTTTTAAAGTATTCTGCTTTTTAAAGTTTTCCAAATCTAAATTATCTTGAATTGAGTTTGCCTTACCGACTAGTCTCACAATATCAGCATTCATGGAAACACCTTGATTATATTTGTTTTTCCATTCAACATTGTTCCATTTCAATTCACCATTTATATCTTGATAAGTACCAATGACTCTAGTGAAACCCTTCTTACTGCTAATCTCTTCAATGAGTTCATTCGGAGCAGTCAATTGAAGATCAACGTATGCAACACCTAATCTGATACCAAGTAACAACAAACTCTTTAATTCGTCAACATTTTCATCTGGGAATTTACCACCTTGCGACACAGTTCTCACAGTGTAAATAATTGGTAAATCGGCATGCTTTCTTATTACAGCAATTTGGGCAGCAACAAATTCAGCAGAAGTATCCTTAAATAAATCAACTCTTAATTCAACTGCATCAGCACCAATTGTAATAGATTCCAAATCTCCAACAACTTCATTCAAATCCGGTGATGTCAAGACAACAGCAGCTGATCTACCAGCTGGCACAACAGGTCTTTCAGCACCAGTGATAAGTTTAATGTAGTTTACAAAGGATCTTCTCAAATGGTTGAATTCATCCTCAGTACTACAGTGACTGGAATAGAAGTGGTAGTTAGAACATTCATGGTACCATTTTTCTCTTCTTAACCATACTTCTTGAACTTCACTGCTATAAGCAGGTCTGGTTGTATCAGCAGCCAAGAAAGTGACAGTTTCATCTAAATCACGATGCAAGTGCAAAACAATCCCTCCATTATCAGCATAAGATTTCAATTGCTGTCTGGCATCTTCACCTTCAACAATTCCTCCACCAGTGGAAAGTACATACCCCTTGGAAAACTTGGTGAAACATTCTTTAGCAACAATTGCTTCTTCTTGACGGAAATATTCCCAACCTTTGGCTTTAATCAATGATTTGATATCAGTTCCCAATTTCTCTTCGAGACATTTGTCCATATCTAACATCTTGAACCCCAAAAAGGAAGCCAACCATTCAGATAAAGTAGATTTTCCAGTACCTCTCATACCAATGACAATGATACTTTTATCACTAGATTTATCCACATGTTTATCAGTATTGAATGGTGGTTCATAACCATCAAGCTCAATCTTAAATTTGGAATGTAAGATATCCCACCAACCTGGCCAAGTCTTACCAGTGGTTGATCTTTCCAAAATCAAAACGGGTTCTTTACACAAACCTGCCAATAATGAAAATGACATAGCCACTCTATGATCATCATAGGAGGAAACACCTCTTTTAGAAATTTCTGGTGTTTTCAAATCTTCAATATCAATACCATGTATTTCAATTCCATCGGGTAATTCATTTGCTGGCACACCAAATTTTGCCAATTCAGTAACCATAGCTTCAATTCTATTACATTCTTTAACTCTTTGGTTAGCAATACCAGTTATAGAAGTAGAAGAACCGCCTTTAGCAACAGCAGCAACAACAGAAGCAGTCAAAAATGCATCAGTCATTGGCTCCATATCAACATGAGGTAATGGTTTCAAGTGACCTCTCGGCGGACCAGTTACAGTTGTTGAAGTTGTGGTTTGTTCAACTTTACACCCCATTGGTTTCAACACATCAACAGCAAATTTGGCATCTCCTTGTAATGAGGAAGAACCTATGTTCGGAATAGTACAGGATGTTCCAGTCATAGCAGCAAATGCTAATGGATAAGTTGCAGATGACGCATCTGATTCAATGACATATTCAGATGGATTCTTGTATGTCCCCTTTGGAATATGATAGGTGTATTCCTCAGTAGTTGATTTGGTAACTTCAATACCAAATGATTTCATCATTGCACATGTCATATCTATGTATAATTGAGAAATTGGTTTACCTCCGACTAAAGCCAAAGTAACTGGCTCCTTAGCATATGGTGCACACATTAAAATTGAAGAAACATACTGCGAAGAGATTGTTGCAGCCAATTCTATTCTTCCACCTTTCAATCCATTGCCAGCACTGATTTTCAATGGCAATGAACCCTGCTTATTCAAATACTCAATCTCAGAACCATTAGATCTCAAGGCATCCACTAATGGTCCAATAGGTCTTTCTTGCATTCTTGCGTTACCAGTTAAAATAACATCATCACTAGCTTGTGATTTGCCCACTAATGAAGCTACAGTAGTCAAAAATCTGGAAGCAGTACCAGCATTACCCAAGTACAATTCTTCGCCAGATGTGACCAAGTTGCCACCATTTCCTTTAACTACAATGGTTTCACCATTATCTTCAGTGGATATTTCAGCTCCCTTTAAAGAAGCAACAGCATCTAACATATGCTTAGTATCGTCTGAATGTAACAAATTTTTCACACGAACAGTACCATTACCCAAAGCAGCTAAAATCAATGCTCTATTGGAGATAGATTTGGAACCAGGTGGAACAATTATGTTTTCTTTAGGTGGATTGGTGAATGGGTGAACCAACACTTCATCAGTCAACACAAAACTTAAATCTTGTTTGGATACTTGATGTGCTTTCAATTGGTAACATTTACCAATTTTCTCTAACAAGACACATCTAATCTTACTACCATCATTTTTCTTGTCAATGGCCATTTTTTTCAACAAAATATCGATTTCAACATAATGACGTTTTGGTCCCACTTTTTTCAAGAATTCTTTATCGTCAATAGACACAGGTAAACCGTATGCAACGAGACATTTCGACAATCTGGCAACTGCAACAGGTGGTAGTATACCCAAATATCTAGACAACTCAGCTTCCTTAATCATACCAATGGAAACACATTCTCCATGTAATGCTTCTGGAGTTAAAACCGCTTCAATTGCATGACCAATAGTATGGCCAAAATTAAGTAAATTTCTAAGACCAGCTTCCTTTTCATCAGATGACACAACACCAGCTTTCACTCTAACAGATTCCAAAACGGTTTTCACTAATTCAGCCTTAATTGACTGTAAATCTGGTTTTTTGGAGGTAACGACAGAAAGAAACTTCTTGGAAAAGTTTTCTAATCTGGTGAATTCTTCTTCATTCCAAATGGCCGCAGTTTTCACAACTTCAGCCATACCATTAATAAATTGTCTAGCAGGTAAAGTCTCTAAAAAGGATACATCACAGAAAACGTATTCGGGTTGATGGAAAGCACCAATGAAATTCTTACCTAATGGAGTATCAATGGCGGTTTTCCCACCAACAGATGAATCTACCATGGCTAACAATGTAGTTGGAACTTGAACAACTCTGACACCTCTCATAAATGTGGCGGCAACAAACCCAATCATGTCACCAATAACACCCCCACCAACAGCCAATATGACGGTGTCTCTGGTACAACCTTGTTGTAAAAGAAAATCTTCCACTGCAGCTTTGGTAGCTCTGTTTTTGTTGTTTTCACCCGGTGATACACAATAAGTCAATAATCTGGATTCAGGACGTTTTTCAGACAAATTAGTTTTGAAATCATCAGTCAATTTGGAATATTGGGGAGTTCTTGCCATGTTTGTGTCAGTCACTATAACATAAGTTGAAGAAGCCAAGTTGGCTATCACTTCCCTGACAATATGGTCGGCAATACCATAACCAACATGGATAGTTTCCTTACCCAAAATTGGCACCTTTTCAATAGACATTTGCACTTTGTTGATAATGATGGTTTCTTGTATGACTAACACTTTGTTTTTTTTTTTCAGCTTTTTTTTTTCACCTGTGACCCGAACAGTAAAAAAAATATGAATCATAATATTTATCAGTTGCACAGAATTTTTTTTTACAACCAAACGAGAAACCAAACACCGTTTGATGGAGAAAAATGGCAGCACGATGAGCCATGACCAACAAGGGTAAAAACTAAGACATACTGGAGGAAGTCTTTCTTATGCTGTTCATAAACTGTTATACCTAGATATTGGGGTGTTGGGAAACAAAAAACTCTCAATTTATTCTACTACTATATACAGGAAGTCTATTTGTATTTTGGAATAATGGACTTTACAAACTCAAAGCACTCATCCACACTTGATTGAGGATTATCTAATTGCCATACTAGTATTTCTTCTATAGTTGGTCTCAACCATGGGCCAGGTTTCATTCCCAATGATTTCGATAATGTTGTTCCATCAATTAAAGGTTTCACCAAATGAACATTAGTCAAATCCCAATTTTCAATCTGAACAAACAAATTCTCGTATCTACTAACAATTTCTGAAATAACTTTATTGATATTTTCATCTCCTAAAATCTTTTCTCCTACTTCAGGAAATGGAACAGGCAACTCTTTTGGTAATTGAGTAAATTGATCAACTTTTCTCACACAATCCAAAAGAGCATTGACAATCAAATTCAATGATGCAAATTCAGAAAATTTTCTTAAATAAAGACCAATATCTGATCTCTTAACAAGTTCAGGTGCACTGAAAAATCTCGAAAGCTCAGCAGAGTTCATATTGATAGCTGAAACTTTAGCAATATCACTCTTTTTCGAAGTAAGACCCAACCTCAAATACTGGTTGAAAATGTCTCTGTTTGGTTTGCATGACTTGACATTAGTGTATGGGTGCAATATGACAGATAACCAGAAAACATTTTTATAGTCATCATTGGTCATTAACGCGGCAAACTCATTCTTAAATTTCTCAGTTGAATTATTGATAGTTTGCTTGAAATTTGGGTAGATTAAACTGGCAATTTCCATGTGACAAGCAAGTTGGGAACGTGCTTCCTCCAATGATTCATTATCAAACTCTTTTGCTAACTCAGGAACATAGAATATACTACTTGCCAAATCAACGTAGTTTATCAACTGTAATCCATAACCGGGATTGTTACTGGTTAAAATTTTTCTCAATTCAATTTCAATTCTTTCTTTACTTATTTTAGTCAGTAATGCCGACTTATTGTGTTCTTCTTTCATTGCATTCAAGGTTTCTGATTCAACAACAAAATTGAACTTACTGGCAAATCTTATCAATCTAATAATTCTCAATGGATCATCCAAAAATGTCTTGATAGGAGCCAATGGAGTTTTCAATATACCATTTTGCAAGTCAGATAAGCCTCGTTTCGTGTAATCCTCGATTTCTCCTTGGTTCAAATTGTAAAATAATGCATTCAATGTGGCATCTCTACGAACAGCATCTTGTTCCGGAGTTCCAAACTCAATAGATGGCACCCTGCTATCATGGGTATATTCTTCTGATCTTAAATTAACAAAGTCAATGTCTACTCCAAATAACTTTGTAGTGCATGTTTCCAAATGTTTGGATTTTTCGGGGTTCATTTTGATGGTGTGAACATGATTCATTGATAATTCTGGTTCATGCTGACGTAGATAGTCGTGAAGTCCATTGACAAACTCCTCACCAGTTAGATGATTTACAGCTATGTCAATATCGTGACTTTCATTGCCCAACAACTTATCTCTAACCCAGCCTCCGGTAATTCTCAATTCAAGTGAATCATTATTAGTCTTGTTGTAATAATCACAGTAACCAACCAAAACATTACGAATCTTTTCCTCAGTTGTTGTTAACACTATGGAATTACTAACTGGACGTTTCATAGTATGGGTGAGAGTATGTTGAAATCTGATTAGTCCTTTTCTAAACATTCATTGAACGTGGAAGTTTGGTCTAAGACAAGATGATGTGATAAACGAAAAAAAAAATGCTAAACATTCAAGAAAAAAAATGAAAGATAGATGTCACAAAAATAATTGATCAACAAGAAAAAAATAAAGTTTGAACGGTACGGGAATCGAACCCGTGTATTGAGCTTGGAAGGCTCATATGTTACCACTACATCAACCGTCCAGTTGACGAGCTGCTGCACTACAGCTGTTACCGTTAGAGTTGACTGACTATAAGTTGTATAAGTAACAAAATATAGTATACTTAATTCTGCTGTTTAAACAGTTTCACCACTATTCTAAGAAAGCCATTGGTTTCAAATCAACTACTAACTGAAGAGCCTATTATTGACTGATTACTAGAAGAGTTGCACCAATAATAGAAGCAATATGATGCCGTGTAAGAATGTTTCAAATGAGAATTGTCACGAAAAAACGCGAGAATTTTGCTTTGCTCAAGGTATTGAATGTTTGTATTATGGACCAATAGTAAAGGGTCACTTCATTAAAGAAGTTGCCATTATCAAGAGTTGACTTTATCAACTGATGAGTTGAAGTTATATTCATAAATATATCGGCTCAATTGAGGCTGTCACTCACTTTAACACTGGTCATCCACTAATTAAACTCCAGCCTCTTTCCTAAAAATATATTACGAGGCAGTGTAGAGATCAAGGAACACACGAAAAAAAAAATTTATTTAATCTATTTTTATCTCTTGTTCATTAAATCTCCCCCCTTATTCTTTCTTTCTTCCAACAATTTGGTCAAATTGTTAAATATAGATAAGATAGCACTTTTCTTTTTGTTTGTTTGGAAAATACATATATATAAATTTACAATTTAACTTTAAATCCTGAATCAAAGCTATAAACAAATCAAGAGAATTCATAATGACGATACTTTATGATTTTATTCCAAGCAAAGTGGTTCGTGATACCATTTCAAATGATGCCGACAAAGTCACGTCCTTTGCCAAGTCCTTTAAAAACTACGATACCTGTATGGCTAATACAGGATGTAAGATAGTGTTTATTGTTGGATGTGTGCTTCTTGGACTTCTTGTCATATGGGTCATATCAACGATTGTCCAATGTTTATGTATGGGGGTCAAGTGTATTGAAGCATGCTGCTGTTGTTGTTGCCGAAGTCAAAGTAACACCGCTTATCAACAACCACCACAAACATACATTAATCCAAATATGTATCCCGATGCTCAATATAATCAAAGATATGCTTATCAACCTCAACCTCCAATGTCCGCTTATCCTGGTCCTAGTAATGATAGTGTGAAATCCGAATATGGTTATAACAACCACGATGGATACGAACCAGTCAGTAACAACAATACAAACTATCAAAGTCCATTCAATGATCGATACAAGTATTAGGTAGATGAAGAGTACCAAATTTATGTTTTGGTTATGAATCTTCTTTCCAGCTTTCGCTGGTACTTTTTAGTTTTTGTTTCCTCCATTTGCATTGATTGGTTTATGTGAATTATGAGACTTGAAGTTGTACAACAATTAACAACTCATATCTTCAAGCTTCCTATTCGGAATTGTTTTTATCCGAATCAAACATAATTATTCAGGTTTAGGGTATTCCAAGACTGTATTTCTTGGCGGTTATGTATATGTGTAGGTTATAGTTTTGTTTGTAGAAAATTATTAAAGTTTATTCTTTTTTTTGTCGATTTTCTGACACCGTATCAACTTTCCTATTAGGGTCTTTTGGTTATGAGTATAATTCCGTTTCGACATGAAACTGGAATCATACATTTAGGCTAATTACGATCCGGAAAGAAAATGCCGGATATGAAAAGCAGCTAGTTATGAAAAACACTGCCCTCTTCTGGTTTGATTTGAGAAATATTGAGAGCTGCTTATTCATTGATTTTTTTCAAAAACAAAACGTCTTGAAGAAAGTTTTCAAAAAACACGAAGTAATATTTTCTGATTATCTCGGACAAGGGGAGCATCCCATGTTTGTTGCCCTATAACTTAGTAGATGCATCTTTCATCTGATTGTTTAGTTCTCGGCCCATAACAAAGGACTAATTCTAGACTAAAAAACTACAATAACCAGCTAGTTAGCGGACATAAATGATCATAACAAGCATAGTATTATTTGAGGATGGAGGTCTTTTACTTTTATCATTTTTTTGCTCATAACAGATCCACAAACAAATATACTCAATGTAACAATAAATTATAAAACCTATAAATTGGATTATAAACAATTTAAACTTATTGTCTTGGTGATTTCAACAAAGATCTTAATTACTTTGTCATTCGACCCACGTTTTAAGGAGTAAATCGCTGAAATAGGAAGTGTAATTAGGAGTTTAATAACAAAACAGTCCCCGTTAGCCTAAATAGTTACTTTGGACGAAGATGGTTGAGATACTTGCAAATGTGTATTTGTTTGAAGCAATTATTAATCTAGCTCGTTTGTTCACACGTGGAACCAATATAAGAAAATTTTTGGTTGCAAAAAGGATACGCAAAATAGAGAAAATTCTTCATCCAAAGAAATGGAAATCAACCCCAATTGTTCAATATAAAAACCAGTCAAATCCTACTTTTCGAAATGAATGAAAGATTATTTTTTGTTTTACCAACTCATTCTTCAAACACTAAACCATGCAAGCCAATTTCTTGTTAGCTTTCATTTGCTTTGCTGCTGCTGCTGTTATTGCTCAAGTTGTTCCTAATGTTGAACAACTTAAAGCTCAATCACTCCAAAAAAGAGACGAAGACCTTATGGAACCTGTTTTCAAAAACTTACCTAGCAAAGATTATGATTACATTATGTACCAATTGAAACAATTGCAAATTGCTAAAGGTAATGTTTCCAAGTGTGACCAATGTAAAAACAAAATGAGATTTGTTAAAAAGTTGATTGATGAAAAACCAGAGAAAGCTCATTTAACTACTTTGATGATGTACAAGGACTGTGTTTTGAGTACTACTCCATATATGTACTGTACAATTGGTAACTTTTTCGTCACCACCAAGGCTTACACTGACAAAAAATTTGACCAAAAATTTGAATCTGGTATCGATGGTTACGAAGTTGTCGACTTTCTTGACAATGATTTCTTGGATTTTTTGGGAAGATTCAACACCTCGGATGAATTTGATCTTGAATACTACTGTCATGCACAAATGGGAAGTTGCGACCTTCCAGACCTTGAAGCTGTTGTTGATTCTTTCAACATTGAAAGTTGGTGGCCAGAAAAAAAACCACAACATTACTCCGAACCAAAGTACAACAAGACTAATAGAGAAAGATTCAATGTCTTGCATATGAGTGATGCCCATATCCAATTTACTTATGAACAAGGTACTGAAGCCAAGTGTTCACAATTAGTTTGTGGTCTTACTAAGTCTTTTAACAAAAAATTAGTTGAACAAAACTATAATTTCACCAGTGCCTTTGCTGCCGACAATCCAAACAAGAGTCCAAAAGACTTTAAATTCTCTTTCTACCCTGATGCCCATTATGATGGACAAAAATACGTCAAAGGTGAATATTATGATTTCCCAAAATCGCGTGGTTGGAACTTTAACTTTCAACCTGCTACTGTCTTCGGTGCTTATTTGAGTGACACTCCAGAAATCTTGGTCAACAATTCTTTGATTGAAATGGCTAAAATGCACAAGGACAAAAACTTTGAGTTTGCTCTTTATAACGGAGATACCGCTGAACATGATTTGCAAAGTGTTACTGTTGACTTGGTTAAAAGTGAAGAGATCCGTACTTTTAAAACCATGAGACAATATCTTAATGGAATTCCAGTTCTTCCAAGTATGGGTAACCACGATACCGCTCCATATGGTTTGTTAGCTCCTTTGAGACTTGATTACAACAATAGTTACAGATGGAACAATGATGAAATGGTTGATGTATGGATTGGAAATGAATGGTTTAAACAAAGTGAAAAACAAACCATGAAAGACCATTATGCTGCCTTCTCCTATGAAACAGAAAGAGGGTTGAAAGTCATCACTTTGAATTCCAACACTTACTACCAATCTAACACATGGAGATTCCTTAATGCTTCATCTGATCCTGATCTTTTCGGTGGTTGGAAGTTTTTAGTTGATGAATTGATTGAAAGTGAAAAGAAAAACCAAAGAGTTTGGATTAGTGCTCATGTTCCTCCAAACAAGGATGACGTTATGCCAATTGATTCTTTGATTTTCCAAAAGATTGTTCAAAGATTTGCCCCTTATACCATTGCCAATCTTTACTATGGACACACTCATAATGATCAAAAAATTGTTGCTTACTCTGATGCCAAATCACCAAAACCAAATCAACCAATCACCTCTGCTTGGGTCATTCAATCACTTACTCCATTTGGTAACCATAACCCAGCATTTAGATACTATGAAGTTGAAGATGAAAGTTTCAACATTATGAACTCTTTCAATTATTACACTAAATTGAATGAAACCTATGTTAATGGTGGTGAAGAACCAGTTTGGGAATATGAATATTCTGCTAGAGCTGCTTATGATCCAAACAATGAGTGGCCAGTTAGTGCCCCACTTAATGCTACTTTCTGGGATAAATTTGCTATTAGCAAAATGAAAGATCCCACTAACATCAAGTTTAACCAAATGTATACCGATTACCAGTACAGATTTAGTCCTTACACTCCTAACTGTACTCATCCATCGGGTAAGAACATTACTACTTCATGTTATGTCAACAATTATTGTAATGCTGCTAATCTCGACATTGTTTCCGTCGAGGAATGTATGAAGAAATAAACGTTGATGTGGATGTGAATTGCCAAGTCTTCTTGGTGGTACTGCTGCTTGGACACACGGCTGATACCTATCTTCAAATCTTTTTTTAGAAAACTCCCCATAAATTGAAGTCTTTACTATTTTTCTTTTTCTTATCGTTATTATTTTATATATTCGTCAATATATTATTTTTTATTCTTTGTGTGTCTTAATCATTATGTTTCGTAATGTAGACTAGTATTTCAAAGATAGTAGCTCAACCAATGCCCTGATTCAATATTCTACTTATATCCCATCTTGTATATTCAATTTCTAATCAAACTATTTATCACCTGTGGTAGATTTAATAAACTTCTTACTACGACTGAACAACTTTTTACCAAAAGATCCCGTACCTTCAACCTTGTCTTTGACGATATTGACTCTGCTTCTAAATGAAGCATGTCTCCGAAGATCGTTGTGCTCAGCATTTTGATACGCTTGAGACGCAACCCTACCAATCAGTAAGTTTGTGCTTGTATTGGGCAGTCGTTTCAATGCATAATGTAACCAACTCGTCAACTTACTATCGTATTGTTGTTCCTTATGTAATGCATCCTTAAAAGCAGCGATTCTGTCAACAGGTTGTGATATGGTAACAATACTTTTCCAATCTGAAACAGGGTATTTACCAGGGACCAACTCTTTGGGTGTCACTTGAACCGTAGAATTAGTGGTGACAGTAGATGTTGATTCAGACCTTTGTCTTGCAGTGACATCTGAACTATCAGAAGCTCTTCTATTTTCTGAAGGCAACAAGCTGCTATACTTTTGGGGTAATAAATCTTCTTTTGAAGCAGCAGGAGTTAATCTTTCTTCTTTGAATAACGGTTTAGGATAAAAATGTTCGTTCAACACCGAATCAGATTTTGACGACATGGTCATTGTTGGCAAGACTGAATGAGAATCGCCATGATAATCTTGAATATCATTTTTCTCTTCACCATCATCCTGCTCTTCTTCGTCACTGGCACCATCTTCTTGAATACTGGGCATAACTGCATCAATGGTCTCAGGAATTGAAGGTAAACTAGCATTGGCATTGTCTTCCTCTTGTGTCGATTCTGTCCTCACTTTTGTAAATTTATCATAACCACTTCGATCGGTGTTGAAGTTTATGGACTCACTATCATTCTCACCTATGAATTGATTACGGAAATTATCAGTATTAGGGGCCCAACCACCTAAATTGAAAGTAGCATTACTCAGTGTTGAAACTCTTCTAGCATCCTTAATATCTTTTGTTATACTTTCTTCGTCTTGTGATTCTTGTTGTTTCTGAGATGCAGTGTCCATAGATAATTTACCAGTTGACAATGATCCTGAGGAGGCCACTGGATGTAGTTCTGGCGGAGCCAAGTCAGAGTTATTATTACCACCCAATTCTTTTTGTTCAAGTTCGAATTCATTTGTTTGGACAACTTCTGGAACAGAATTTTCCGAAATAGAATCATCCTTTTGCTCCTCTGGCGCATTTTCAGTTTCATCACCGGCGATACCTGAGAAATCATCAGTAAAAATAGTAGAATGTCTTGGTGGCTTCCTTACTGATTGTGTTCTTCCCGAAAAGGAACTCAAGTAATCATCATGAGCTTCTTTTTGCTGGGAAATAGACAAAGGCTTGATAGGACTATAATTCTCTTCATCGTCCTCATATTTACTGAATGACGTGTTTTCAAAATCTGGCAATGACAAATCATGATCTATTGGTGGTAAAACTTCCCCAGAAGGGTCTCCACTGTAGACTTTATTCAAATTATCAATAAAAGAATCTATATCTGACGCTGAATTTTCTCCAGGAACACCAAGAACTTCTTTTTCATCATTACTAGAGTTTTGACTATTGTAGCCCCAGTTATCATCATCGTCATCTTCATCATCACTTGTTTTGAAGTTTGGTTTATCCACTGAAAGAACTAATTCTGGCTGTGTTGATTTTTCAGTGGTTTCTACTTCCTCAGTCTTTTCTTTGGGTTCCAATGCTAGATCCTTTTGTGGTAATATAGTTTCAGTTTCTTCATGATGAGTAGCCAATTGCAAATCAACAGGTTCTTTTTGAAATGAGTATTCTGAATTGAAACTATTCTCAGATTCCATAGAAGGACTTTCTGGTGGTATGTTTGATTGCTGTGAGTAACTGTACGTTGGTGTTGGAGGTTCAAATTGAAGTTCCTCTTTAGGTTGCACTTTCAAGGTTGTAACGTTATTTTTAGATGTTGAATCTGTTGCAATATTTCCAAGACTATGGGTTGATATTCCAAAATTAAGATTCGAACACGTATCGTCATCGTCGTCGTCTTCATCACTACTATCTGAATAAATGTTTTTATGAGTATCAACTGACAATACCAAGTTTGGTTGTTGTTTAGTTGAAGATGGTTCTGACACTTGGTTAACAGAATCAGGTTCATCTTTCTGTCCTTCCTGAACTTCTGATTGTGCCAAATCCTCGTGATTTGATTCTTTCAGTTGTATTTCATTCAATTTTCTAGTAAAATCATTATTATCCTCTTCATTATAATCAGATCTATCCCGGGATGCAACAACAGGAATGTTAGCCTGATAGGCGGGTGTCTTCAGTTTCTCGTCAACGTTGTGGGAAATACCATGTGTTTGCTTATTTGCTTCTTTATACGGACTAACACCCCCTTGACTAATGATCTCGGATTCTTCATCACTACTATCACTCTCAAGATTAGTTTGTCCATCAACAGACAACACAAGTTCTTTCGGTGGACTCACATTGCTTTCGGTGTTGTTTTGAGAAGTAAGATTTTTATATTTTTCGTCAATAACTGGCACAGGTGGAACATGATCACTAGGTAACTCAAATCTCTGGGGTGTCACTTTTCTCTGTTGTTGTTGAGAAGAATTGTCTTCTTGATATGTATAATCGTCGTCTTCATAATCATCATCGCCCCAGTCTCCATAAGTTGGAACTGAGTTTACCCAACGTGTTGATTTTTGTCTTCCAAATCTATCTGTCATTTCTTTGTTAATGATTTAGGGGTGGGGTTTTCTTTTCTTTTTATTTTTTTAAGGAAAGTAATTAATTATTTAAAGGGAGGGAGAAGGTTGAGTGTTTATTAACTGTTTCAGTTTCTCTCGTCTATTTGTGAGTGTGCCTGAAAGTTTTAACGACCGAGTGATCACATTGATTTGTGCTGTCTTGTTTTTTCTTTCGTAGAGGCTGCGTCTCACTCCTTTCCTCTAATTTTTTTTTTCGCGACCAGTTTTACCAGATCTAATAACAATAGAGATCGTATTGTATAGACCATCAACTAAGATCTCGTGACTTTGGTAAACTTTTACAGACTAGTTATTGTTAAAAGTTACTCAATTTCAAATAAATAACAACCCAAAATAGTTTTGTTTACTATCGAGAATATACACATTCTATCAAAACTACAATTTTCCTTGTGGGTCTTCGTTTTGGTGAATTACAAGGCTTGGGTAAAGATCACCGAGGAAACCACCAACTTGCCACCAAGCACCATCTACAACCAACACATCACCAGTGACGTATGATGCAGCTGGTGAGAACAAGTAAATAGTGGCATCAGCAATATCAGTAGTAGTACCTTGTCTTTGCAATGGGATTTTTTGTTCCAATGGAGTTTCATTAGGAGGAGATAAACGCAGCATACCTTCAGTACCACCAATAGCACCAGGTGCAATACAGTTGAATCTAATACCCAAAGGTCCCAATTCAACAGCAAGGGCATTACTCAAGGCATCAACACCAGCCTTTGCAGCACTTGCATGAAGTTGCATTGGTAACCCATAATAATGTAAAGTAGCACTCACAAAGATGACACTACCTTTGTTTTTTCTCAATTCTTCAAAACAAACTTTGACAGTGTTAAAAGAACCCAATAAATCAATATCAATAACTGATTTGAAAGCATTTGATGATAAATGGTTGAAATCAGATAAGAAATTACCAGCGGCACCAGCAATAACGTGATCAATTCTTCCCAATTCTTTTACAGTTCTGTCGGCTGCTTCTTTAATAGTTTGGATTTTACGAACATCAACGTTACCAATCCCAATAACTTTGGCACCTGGTCTCAATGTGGCAATTTCTTTGGCAGCATCTTCTGTCTTTTGAGGGTTTCTACCAATGATGGCAACATCAGCTCCTAATAAAACTAAGGCTTCTGCTTGAACACGACAGATAGTACCTGCACCACCAGTAATGAAGGCAACTTTCCCCTTGAAAATGTCTGATTTCCAAACACTTTTTTCGAGATATGATTTATCTAAGGTATTTGGCATTTTGATTTAATAGATATGTGGAATTGATTTGATATGTTAAAAATTTTAAATTAATCCTTAAAAAAATAAAGAGAAACGGATAGAACTTTATTGATAACAAATAGATATATATTTATAAAGGAAATTAGTCCTTAATTTTTTTTTCAATTGCTTTATAGATGTGGGGTCGAAAATGTTTATATTTCAACGCCGAGGTGAGATAGAGGTTGTGGTTGTTTTTTTCCGTCTTTAAAATTTTTTAGCACAGAACCTTTTTTTTTTACATGTGAAAAGACCAGTTGTGTTGGGTTGGGTTTTGGTTATGAATGGTAATTGAAACACAACCATATTATCGACGGAGATTATGTACAGTAATGCATCCTACATACATAATGATTTCTTGGAACGACCAAGTATATCAATCTCTGGAGTATTTCCGGTACACTTCAGTGATGCTGGAGGTAATGTTAACATCATTAACTCCGATAGATTGATCCCAATCTGGTTTACTAACCAACCAACCACTCACCCACCCCTACTTCCCTTAACTAGGTCTACTGGGTAATTTTGTTTCCTCATTAACAATCTTTCCGCCTCATGTGATTGACCATTAGATTAAGTAATATCCTTTTTGGTATTAATCTTTTTGATTTTTATCAATTGGCAGCCATCTCCAAACTTCCAACTATTGCCTCTCCACACTGTTATATAAATAAAAGTTTAGTGTATTATAATCTATAATGCTATTTACAAAATTTATATCAAGACTCTAATTTGTCTCTGTCTTTGTCATCAGATAACACATCCAATTGCTTTAAAGCCACTTGGTACAATAGAAGCATAATAGAACTCTGTATACCTGTCCATATAAATCTAGGACCAACTCCTGAAAATGCCCCTAGTATACCTTCGTGTTTATATATCGATACCAATGCTTTTAAAGTTGCATTTCTGTTTAATAATCTGATTATTGGGTTTGTAATGGTTTGCTTGGTGGAAATTGAACTACTCAACTCTGAAGTGTTTGTAGCTGTTTGAATACGGGTCTTTATCACATCTAGGGGAGTTGTCAAGGTTCCAGCCAAACCACCAGCGGCTGCTCCAGTTAACAATTCCATTGATATGGACAAATCATCCGACCCATTGTTTGAATAAATGGCCCATTGACGGAAAGTCTCGTAAAATGAAAATTGTAGGGCACTGAATGGTAAATCACGAAACAATGTCTCTTTATAACCAAACACAAAAGTTTTTGGGCCCTCAGTTTTAGCAATCGTCACAATTGCATTCCCTAATCCACGATAATTGTAACCACATTCTTTGGTATAAGGATTATTGTATTTACCTTGTAATTGTAAACGAGTCTTTAACACTTCAGAAGGTACATAAAATATACTTGATGCCAAATCTCCCAATATACCTGCAATGAAATATGCTAATGTTTCATTAACATGCCATTGGTTTATCATTACCCGTTTTGAATATTCATAAGTTCCGAAAAATGCCGCTGTTGAAGGGAAAGATCCTAATGCTGCTGGCGTATATCCCCCATATAATCCTCGAAAAAATCCTTCTTCTTTTAAGATTGTCGAATAAGCTGGAATCATGTGTTTATATTTTACTTTATATGGGAATCCTTGCTGCCTCGTTTTCACTGTATCCAATGAGTGCATTGCACTATCGCCCACAACTCCTCCAAATCCTCCTGCCAACATACATTGCCAGATTGGTTGTTGTAATGTTTCATTGTCTGTGCTTTCTGGAGGAGACAGCGGAGGTTTATTTCGAATACTATGATGTTCTTTATGTTCACGTGATTCAAACGTTAACGGTATTGTGGAACTAGTGAAAACTTGTGACATATCATATGGATTGGTAATAGGTGATTCAATTAATAATGCAAACAATTATCTCAGATGCATAAAAGTATTAAATGAAAAAGGAGGTGAATAACGTTAAATGCAAAAAAAATATGAAGTAAAAGTTTGTATAAACAAAAAAAAAGACAAAAAGTAAAAGTTGACTTGGAAAAAAAAAGGGGAATATTAAAGTAATGGAATAGATATTTTATAACAACTTGATGTCTAGATCAAGAAACAAGGGAGGGTTTCTAAAATAACAAATGGAAAGTGTTGACAGTAGATATAAACCAGTTCTGTATAATATTGGAAAAAGAATTTAGCGTTGTTATTTTTTTTTCGTTTTTCTCAAAAAATTGGCCCTGCTTGCCAATGGGTCTATTTTTTCATTCGTTGATTTACACTCACTCTTTCTCTCTCTCTTAGTCTTACTCTCTCGCTAACAGTAGTAGTTAGCAGCAGTAGTAATAGAAGTTAATTTTCTCGTTGCAAAAAAAAAATTGACAACCTCATCACTACCACCAAATATAACTTGGACCCCACCAATATGCAGTCTTGCCAATAATAATACTTCAACGTCTATTTGTCATCAGATCTCTACACTTTCTATGGCTGACTAATTTGTATCTGGATTGTTTTCAAAGGTTTGGAACCTATTAACTTGGATATAAATTAATATCACTGGTAGAAATCATTTCTAGCTCCACAACTATAGCTTACCCAATCTTCCACTCAACACAAAGAACGAAAAAAAAAAACGACCACAAATTTTTTTCACTCACTTGCAGTAGTCTTACAACCATCTCTTGAATGAATAACATGATATGATTTCAAATACTTTCAAAATTCGATGTCCCCTACCGTTGAAAAGAATATCATCAACAAGCATACGGACATATCGTGTTATGGCCATAGAATCGTCGTGTGATGATTCTTGTGTTGCCTTACTCGAAAAATCTCATCCCAAGACTCCACCAAAAATTATAGATCAATTTAAACGGACACTACATTCCGCTGATATAGGTGGTATATTACCCACGGCAGCATATAATTATCATATGGCAACTATTGCCAACATGGTTCAAGAATTTTGCCATAAGCATCAAATTTCAGCATTAAACCCACCTGATTTACTTTGTGTTACCAGAGGTCCAGGAATGGCAGGATCCCTAAGTACTTCAACTGAATTTGCCAAAGGGTTATCTGTTGCATGGGATGTTCCCTTAGTTGGAGTGCATCATATGTTGGGTCATTTGTTAACTGCAAATTTACCAAATCTGGAACAACCCAAGTTACCACCCCCAAACTATCCATTTTTGAGTTTGTTATGTAGTGGTGGACACACTATGCTTGTATTACTGAAATCATTAACTGAACATGAGATTATTGTAAATGTGGGAGATATCGCCGTGGGTGACTCATTGGATAAATGTGCTCGAGAATTAGGAATGTATGGAAACATGTTAGGTAAAGAATTGGAAAAATATATAAATTCCATACCTGAAGAAACTAGAAATCAATATGAAAAATTGAGTGTGAATACTAGAATTGCTAATCCATATAATTTTAGATTAACTCTTCCTTATTCAGCACCCAAATATGGTATTCCAGGAGATGTGAAATTTGCATTCTCTCATTTCTTAAGTAACATTCAAGAATATAAAGCAATGCATTATAACAAAAATAGGGGTGAAGGTGAAAGTGAGGGCGAGGGTGAGATAGATTTGACATTAGATGAAGAAACTAAACAATTTATTGCATATAAAACACAAGAATTTATATTTGATCATATTGTTGATAGAATAAATATTGCATTCAAAAAACATGGCATTAAAAATAGAAATAGTGATGGTACTTTTATTGGGGTTAAAGATTTTATTTGTTCTGGGGGAGTTGCAGCAAATAATCGACTTCGACAGAAATTACGGGAAAAGCTAGATTTTCAAGAGATTGGTACCGACAATGTTAATGTGAATTTTCATTTCCCAGATTTATCACTTTGTACAGATAATGCGATAATGATTGGAGCTGCTGGCATAGAAATATTTGAAAAATTACGTTTAAGAACAGATCTTAGTTTTCTACCTATAAGAAAATGGCCATTGAACAAATTATTAGACGTTGATGGGTGGGTTAAAGTAGAAGAAGAAGAATTTAATAGAATTTGTAAATATTAAATAGTACACACACACACAATTCTTGTATATAATACAAACAAACAGTAATAGTTTTAATCCGATGAATTCAGATCCCTTCTTTGAGATGACGGTATAGGTTCCTCGTCATTATAATCAATTATATCTTCAGGTGGCATTTGGTCTTCAGGTTCATCACGATGTCCCAAAAATGCTTCTTTTATGTTATATAATTGAGTATATTTCTTCCATGCTTTGTAATTAAAACTAGCAATATGATGACTAGCAAAAATTTTATTGCTTTCCAATTGAGCCTCTCTGATTTCATCACTACTCACTCTTTGAATACAAGGCATCCCGTCATTATTCACATATAATTTCAATCGACCATCTTTAACGAGGAAACTGGTGTAAAATAAATTCTCCACACTTTGACCAAATGATCTAGGGTTTATAAAAAATTTAAATAAATTAACACCATTACCATCATATTTTTCAATATATGTTTGATAAACTGATTTAACCATATTGGCAGTATTTTGTTCTTGATTACCAGAAATATCACTAGCTTGAACTTGTCGAGCAGTTTTCGCCATCCCGCTACCTTTAGTATCATCAACATTTCTTGCTCGAACTATTTTCCTCTTTTCTGCTTTTAAGGGTCCATTCAAAAAATCTACCAGTATGGATTTTTTACTAACTTGATGATAAAAAATCCCAAGTTTTAACCAATTTGTTTTATTGAATGTGTATTCATCAGCAATAGCTTCTTCTTCTTCATCCAGATCATCATCCTCTACGTCATCCTCATCGTTACTATTATTGCCATCATTATCTCCTATATCATTACGACTTAAAAGACTAGGATCAGTAACAGCAAATCTTCTTAAACATTTGAAAAATTCTTTATCATCAAGAGCGATCCCTGAATCATCGAAAACTATATTACGTGCATTCAAGGCAGCAAAATCCGATGCTTCTTTGAAAACTTCAGAATCTTCTAAATGAACTCTTGTATCTTTAACTTTTTGTGATTGAACTCTTTTATATAATTCGGTTATTTCATCAATATAATGCAACAGCATAGATGATCCTTTACCTTTAAGGGCATCTTTGAAATGATTTTTGATTCTTTGACGAAGTTTTTCATAATCTTCAATTTGCTCTTGAGTAGACACTTTACGTATTTTCCTTGGTTGTGTATCCGTCATAATGGTATTTATTATTGTTGTTGTTGAAGTATGAAGTGATTTTAGGGATTTTGAATGTATATTTTTTTTTTTCGTTTTTTTTAGTGTAACAAAACGCGTTGTTGTAAACGGATTTTTTTTAGACAGACACTTACATGAATCAGTTATACCCTACTTAAAATAAGATCCATATTACTACACGTATTCTTCGCAATTCAAAAACCATGAGTGAACCCACTTGTACAATCAAAAGACTAGATGAATCAGTAATTAACAAAATAGCAGCAGGTGAAATCATTATACAACCAGCAAACGCGTTAAAGGAAATGTTAGAAAATTCAATTGATGCCAGGGCAACCATGATTGAAATACTTGTTAAAGATGGCGGATTGAAATTATTACAAATTACCGACAATGGCCATGGTATATCTAAGATAGATTTACCCTTATTATGTGAAAGATTTGCCACTTCAAAATTGAGTAAATTTGAAGATTTGGAATCTATTGCCACTTATGGTTTCCGTGGTGAAGCATTAGCTAGTATTTCCCATATATCACGATTATCAGTGATTACCAAACAACCAAATTCCAAATTGGCCTATAAAGCTTATTATATGAATGGTCAACTATGTAGTTCCAATTTCAAATCATCAAACACCAATGTTGAACCTAAACCAATTGCCGGCAAAGATGGAACACAAATTATTGTTGAAGATTTATTTTATAATATCCCGTCGAGATTACGGGGATTAAAATCGAAAAGTGATGAGTTCGCTAAGATATTGGATATCGTTGGTCGATATGCTATTCATTGTGATAATGTTGGGTTTAGTTGTAAAAAATATGGAGATCCATTACAACAAGTAAACACCCGTCCTCAGATGCCAATTAAGGAAAGGATCAGAGTTGTTTATGGATCAGCAATTGCCAATGAATTATTAGAAATTGATGGGATTT
>OKCY01000001.1_pt1 | contig 27522 bp, 17 predicted proteins | sample 1613071 | NCBI WGS metagenome assembly OKCY01 (sample SAMN04436834, study PRJEB24849) | human gut metagenome | biome: human gut; feature: NICU; material: stool | host: Homo sapiens | place: USA: Saint Louis, MO | collected 2011-07-12 | reverse complement strand
AGCGTTGTTGTTTCCCATCAGCGTTTAATAGAAAAAATAGTCAAAAAAAATAAAAAAATTAACGGAAAGACCAGAAACCAGAACTTCCACAAATATTGTTGATCAAATAGTAAAGTAAGTATATACACACAAAGTGATTTGAATCTGAACTGAATGCTAACCTTGTTTTTTTAGTTATGTCTGAAGAATTAGCTCAAAAAACTGAAGAATTGTCATTAGATTCCAAGACTGTTTTTGATTCCAAAGAAGAATTTAATGCAAAGCATCCATTGAACAGTAGATGGACATTATGGTACACTAAACCACAAACCAACAAGAGTGAAAACTGGCATGATTTATTAAAGCCAGTTATAACTTTCTCATCTGTTGAAGAATTTTGGGGAATTTACAACTCGATTCCACCAGCAAATCAATTACCTTTGAAATCAGATTATCATTTGTTCAAAGAAGGAATTAGACCGGAATGGGAAGATGAGGCTAACTCAAAAGGTGGTAAATGGCAATTCTCCTTCAACAAAAAACTGGAAGTCAATCCAATCATAAATGATTTGTGGTTAAGAGGTTTGTTGGCAGTTATTGGTGAAACCATTGAGGATGAAGAAAACGAAGTCAATGGGATTGTGTTGAATATCAGAAAGCAAGCTTACAGAGTCGGTATTTGGACCAAAGATTGTGATGAATCCAAATTAAAGACTGTCGGTGAGAGATTGAAGAAAGTCTTGCAATTAAACGATGAACAAAAAGTTGAATTCATGTCGCATGATGCTTCCAATACTAGAGGCGCTGAACCTCAAATTGTTTTGTAATATTTTGGGCACAAACTTGTAGTGTATATTTAGTCTAAAGATTTCTTTAAAACCCTACAGGGTTTACCTTATTTTTTATAAAAGAATGTACTCTATCCCAGTAGCCTTCTTGTACAACAGTGTCGTTGTGACTCGAATTCTCAAATTCAAACATTCCCTTGCTTTCACTTTTGAGCAACTCGTAAATTCGATCCATGTGCAGTGGAGGTACAATTTCATCTTTTCTTGCCGACAACAATAACACGGGGACTTTCGGTGAGATTAAGGGTACTAAACTCTCCAGATCCCAGGTTTGGTGTACAAATCCAGCCACATACTTTAACAATGGAAAAGCATGTGGCACTGTTTTTCTAATAGACAAGAATGTGTTTTCCAATATCATGGCATGAATAGAAGATGTTTTAGTAGCAGCAATGTATATAGCAACTGCACCTCCCAAAGATCTTCCGTATAATATAATAGACGATTGTTGATACTGACTATCTTCCTTTGTCAAGTATTGCATTACTCTATCGGCATCCATTTTCAATCCCTTTTCTGATGGGCTTCCTGTTGATTTGCCATAGCCTCTATAACTGTAAATAAACACATTATAACCAAATTTCTTGTAAAATATAGATACAATGGGCAAGGCATGACCAATGTTTCCAGCATTAGGTGATAGTATCAAAATTGTCTTATTAGAATACGAGGGGCTATGGGGATCTTGTTTCAACAGATAACATTGTAATAACTCTCCATCTTCAGTAGGTAAATTGATTAATTCATACGGCATGTTGTATTCATCTGGAGTCGCACAATACCCATGTCCGTCATTCAATGAGGCTGGATAAATCAAGTTATTCTGATAAGTATACAATCCAATTAAAGCAACAACACCTAAAGATAATCCAGCTTGGGCAATCATTTTAGCAAACTTGTAAGCAGTTGAGAACATTTTCAAGATAAAATGTCGTTTTAGTCTTTTTTGTTTAGTTTCTAGAATGTTACGTATTCAGGTTTTGTATTTGTTTGTAACTTTTATTTTTTTCTTTTCCTTTTGGGGAGGAGTGGACCAACTATCTTCGTGAGGAACGAATTCCATCAATACTAACCCAAAGGGGAACTCGTCTATCCAATCAGCAACAATACGATCATGTCACAATCAAACTCCCATGGGCAAAGCAATCTAGCAAAGTTTGCGTTCAACATATACGGAACTTTAAGTACTAATAGCAGCACTCCTCAATCTCATGAGATATCGCCGTCATCATCCTTAAGTTCATCAAGATCCAAAAAACAAACAAGTCAGTATAATACTCAAGACACGAACAATAATAGACTAAGTTATTATTGTGATAAGGAAATAATATCATTGTCCCAATTGAATTGCTCACTACTGATTGGAGGCTATAGTGGAGATTTGCAACACCATGTTGTAATTGGAGGAAAAAACTATCTTCGACTATTGTGTGTTTCTGAATCTCAGCAACGAATAATTAGTGGCATTAATTTACTTGAAAGTAAATCAATTTATAACTCCCGTGCTCCAAATAAATTGATAAATGTAAACACGATAAAGACTTTTGCGGACACCATAGCAACTGGATTATCGAATGGGGTAGTTTCGATTTATAAGATATCGCCAAATGGACAAAGCAAGGTGACTGGCAAGTATTCCGATCATAATCGAACCATAAATTCTTTGGATTTCATTGAATCAGAAAATCAATTGCTATCTGGATCTCAAGATGGGACAATCAAATTATGGGATTTGAGGAGCTCTTCTACAAAGCCAGTCATGACAGTCCAAGCAAATTTGCATTCTGACCCTATAAGAGCGTGTCAGTATTCTCCTCACTCCGCAGTTAGGAACAAGATTTGTGTATTATCAGTTCACGATTCTGGTGCATTATGCAAGTTTGATTTGAGAACGAAAAGTGGCGGGAAAGTCTATAGCCCCGAGAAAAAATGGAATTTGCATACAGGGCCGGCGTTGTCTTTACATATTCATCCAGAAAAAGAGCTTGTGGTGACTGGTGGTAGAGATAAAAGAATCTCTATTTTCAATTATGGCGAGAGACAGTCAAGAAATACTCCACAAAACTTGATCAACACTTATGGTCCTGTTGTGAAGGTCAGATGGAGTACATATACAAATACAGAAGAAACTGCAGAAGAATTCGAAGAAAACAAACAAGCAAAACCAAATACATTATATAATTACGATATTGCGTGTCTGTATCTAAACGATGATCCTACCATCACGATTTACAATTTAGGAAGAAAATTTATCCCAAAACAAATTATCCATTCCAAAAAACCCATTCAGAACTTTATATGGGCACGAAATGAAACTAGATCCCGAAAAATTTGGACGATATCCAAATCTAGCACTTTTAGTTCTTACAACCTTGATAGATTGGAAGACAGTGACGTCAGTCGGCCAATAGAAGATTTGAATAACATTGCCATGACCTGGGATAACAACAACGATTTCTGTGCGGTTAGTCAAGCAAGGTATGATTATGATCTAGAGACTTATGAGAATGGCATTAATGAAACCACTGAGGAAAATTTTGATGCAGAGAGGAATTATAGTCTCGGCAATGAAGAGTTAATTCACAGCCAAGCAAATTCTCTTACCGCATCCCCGGTTGATAAGCCACAATTAACGAGATCTTTGACATTTAACCCAGCACTGCTGTTTTCAACATTTTCTCCAGTTCCTGTAGCTAGAGCTGCCACCGGTTTTTTGCAGAACGACCTGGCCACATCATCATCGTCTATTCCAAATATGCAAGTGTCATCTTCGAGACCTAAGTTGACTCGCAACACATCCCAAACAACTCAAGATTCGTCTTCTTCTCAATTTGCTTCAGTTTTACCACCTCCATCTGCCTCCCAAACTTATTCTAGCCCGCAGTATAAAAAGAATAATCCACCTCGCTTTATGAATAATCCAGCTTATGTCATACCAGTGTCGATTCCAATTCCTGCAAATGATGAATACGTTTTTAGAAAATTGTCAAGCGAGTCTTTAGTGAGCACCCCAGATGGTTTTACATTGGTAGATGTGTGTTTATTAAATGCTTCTGTTGCTGCTAGTGTTGGTAACAATAGAACAAGTCAAATTTGGAGACTTTTGGCAGTCAGCATACAAGAGGAATTTGAGTCAGGGATTGAACCAAGGAGAATCTATGCCTTTCAACCAGAAGCTATCAATAAGCTACCCCAAGACGTACAGGAGACATCGACAAACGCTAATGACACACTCCACGCAGAGACTACCAACAGCAATTTTGTTGAATCATTCAAATCCACATCAACTCTGGGCTCGCAGTTTGGCAAACAAAGTGACAAGGATGAGAGAAAATTGCAAAGCAAAAATAGTTCCGGTAATCTAATGGATATGATTAATAAGGCCAACAGAACGAACAGCTTTTCGGCGACAAGTTTTAAATTTAAAGAACAGGAGCGCAAAGAGGACGAATCACAGAAAGCCCAAAGCATTAAGGATGAGAACGAAAGAGCAAGTATACACTCCAAATCAGCCCCAATTCTGATTAGTTCCCACCCAGAGGATTTGGATGATGAAAACATGGGTAGCAACAACTCTGCCGCGTTAAAGTTTAGTCCACCTTCAGTAGGAGTGTCCATTCCATCAACCAGAATAATTTCAAGCTCGTTGGCTTCGTCTCCAAAATCAGTAAGAGGGCCAAGTGGTGTAAAACTGCACATTAGCAGGAGTCGACCCTCTCCGCCTGTACAGACGTGGTTGAAACAAAAGAATTTGGAAGTGTCCAACGGGCTGGCAATGGCTAGTACTTCAGGATTATCTTTGACATTAAAGAGAAACAAAACCAACGAGGAAGGTGCTCAGCTCACCAAAGCTTGGAAGTTTAAAAGCTTGTTAAGAAAATCTTTAGATTATGCCACTCTTCAAGGAGACATAATTTTCTGCTCGACAGCAGCACTACTATTTTATGATATTGTTCCTGAAATAATATCACAATTCGAATGCTTGGAGTGGCTAGGTATTTACATTGAGGTTTTGCAAAGAAAGCGATTATTCGTTAATGCTATAAATGTAATAAAATGTGCTACAGCAGATATACAGGAAAAATTACAAAAGTTGTATTGCCAGGACTTGAGTTTGCGGTTTTATTGTTCCAACTGTCAGGCATTATTAGTTAATGAAAAATCCAAGTTTTCTGGCAAGGGTGAGTTTGGGTATTGGTATTGTGATGAGTGTAGCAAATTACAGCTGCAGTGTGTTTACTGCAATGAGCCATGCAAGGGTTTGGCGGTAACTGTAGGGTTGAAGTGTGGGCATCATGGTCATTTTGGATGTCTAAAAGAATGGTTTATTGAAGACCAAAACACCGAATGCCCAGGTGGGTGTGGCTACCAGATAATATAGTAAGAAAATCATATCAATACCACATCTCCAATATCAATATATCTTTTGACTAGGCTGTATTTCACCACGTAGACTCCCTTTTTTATTAATTCTAAATCTATCTCTGTAGCACCGTCGTAATCTAGTAATATTGGGACTTCCAGGGTACATTTGATAAACACAGGCTGGTCTAAATCTGGCTCAACGATCATTGATTGTCCACCACTGGTGTCATCCAAATAGGTCAACATTTGTGGTAGTTTTTTGAGGAAACAGTTGTTATATAATTGAGTCAAAATCTGGAAATATTTGTGTATATAATCTCTTTCCTCTTTGGACAATAAATTATCATTTTGACTGCTTTCATTGATGTAAAAAATAGTAAATTTATTCAACTTACTCAATCGAGTTCGTATGTATAGTCGAACAATATAGTTGAGACGCTCTAAATCAGTTTCGATAATCATTAGTTGTAATTTAAAGTCTCCGGATAATACACCACTGTCGCCATTCATATCACCATATTCGTGAGATTCTAATAAATATTGTTGTTGGTTAGACATCATTGTTAAAACAGTGGACATTAAATCTTGTTTGTATGGCAATAATTCCGGAGCCATACGTTCGTTGATCATAGCTCTTAGCAAGTCTTGATATAAGTTGATAGACGATGTTTTACTGCTAATCTTTTCATCTTTTGAAGACTCTTCAAATTCTTTTAAAATATCGTCAATATCCATTGTGTAGTATCCAGGTGTTGAAAATGGTCTCTGTATTTGAAATTGCAAGTCGAAAAAAAAAAAAAATCTGTCAAAACATGGAAAGATATTTGGTAAAATGCTCTTTTTGTTTGACGCGTTTTATAAACCGTTAAAGTGGTCCTACAACTACTACAAGATCGCCTAATGTCAATTTCCCATTCTGATCGTCAACAATTATTAGAACAAAAACGGCAGAGATTACAGGAATTGAAACAGAGACGTTTGTTACAACAACTGTCTCGGCTGCCCACACCTGAAGAACCGCATGCGTTGTTATTTAAAAAGCGTGTTGATGCAACAACGCAAACACAATACGATGAAATATCATCAAATAAAGCAAACCCCATCAACCAGGTAACAAAGAAGGAAATTGATAAATACGACAAATCTGTTCAAACTACAACACCGATCCAAATTGAAACACCATCTGTACCTGCTGAGAAAAAAGTCAACCTTCTTGACAAGCAAGCCATTTGTGAAAATGATTTGAATGAAGCTTTGACAACTTCCATCAAAACGGTGAATAAAATTCAAATTACCAAGACAATCCAACTAGACCAATCAGCAAAACGTGCTTCGGATGTGAATTTGCTTTCGGGATTTAACATCACAGCAACTCATAATTTCAAACAGACAATTCGGTGTATGGATGTGTTGTCCAAGTCGTTAGCACTTGCGTTTACAGATAATGAAGCCGTGGTATATGATTTCCAGGAATCACAGTTTTTCCCTGAGTTTTACTTGAAGTCACTCTCAGGAATTGAAATCATGCAATTTGATAAATATAACAACCACCGAATAGTAGGGGGCTTGAGTAATGGTGGAATCTGTATATGGGAGTTGGGAAATAGTAGTATTTCTTTGATGCCAGTTTTGTCTACTCCGTTGTACTCGTCTATCCTTCGAACATCAGCATTGCTGCATTTAGATAAAATTGTTTATTTGACTCAGTTTCTTTTAGATGGTAATCCTTGTATCTTATCTGTGTCACGAGATGGTGTCGTTAATGTTTGGTCTGCAAACTTATTGGTGGAGCCAAAGTTGTCTTTTAAAATATTTGGGTCTACAAGAAAAGCTGACGATCTGCAAGTCATGAATGGATTGTATTTGGGACCAGATGAGATTGTTGGTACAAATTTTATTCTCGATTTAATTGTTGCTACAAACGATGGGAGAATATATAAAGGTAATGGCGAACTTGTACATGAGGACTGTCCATCTATTATTGGTTCATTAATCAAACTTGATAACCTTATAATATCGAGTCATTCTGAATGGAACTTCAAAATTTGGAAACAGCAACAAGTTCAGCCGTTCAAGGACATTCCAACACCATATATTGTCCGTCAGATGATAATCAGACCTCAAAGAAAATTGCAATTGGTAACTGTTGGGTATCCAAATTTGGCGAATAGTCGTTATGTTGTGGATATCTGGGATTTGAGCAAGAAGATATATTCTCCTATCACCACCATAATGGAATCTGTCGATAAAATTGATGATATTGCCTTTAATGAAACTGGTGACACTTTCATTGTTGTTGTAAAAGGTAATATGACTGTTTACTCCATTGATGATTCAAAGTTTTCCAGATTTGAAAAAGATGATTCCCATTTTGATAAAGGTATATAACTAGTGTACATTTAATATTATTCTATACAAACTGACTAAATAATCTGTCTCTTGAAGTGATGCTGATATCTCCAGCAATTGTTGTTTCTTGTGGGATTTGACCTAAAGAAATGCAATTATTAGTTGCTAGAACTAATAATTCAAAAAAGCATTTAGTAGCTTCCTTTCTAGAATTGATGCGATCCTTGTTTTTGCTGACAACTCCTAACGGCAATTTATCAGGATTTCTGTGATGTATTTCTGAATCTGTCTCAATCAACTTTTCAAATTCAACAGTATTAGATGATTTGAATAGTTCAATCAACTCTTGTCCAATTTGTTCCGTGACTTTTGCCGTGTGTGTGTAATTAGTATCATCTTCTTCGTCAACTTCATCGTCTAAAATACCAGCATCACTGAAATTATCAGAATGTTGGTCATCAAAATCAGGTAATGACAAATCAAAGTCCATCGAGTCATTATCAAAACTTTGATCTAAATGGAAATCGTTTTGTTGATTGTTCTCTTCGTACTGTTGGTGCTGCTGCTGCTCTTGGAGAGCCAATTCTGCACATCTGTATTGTAATTCTGCATTCAAGTTCCAAAGCTTCCGTTTTTTAGTTGCTACTGGAACAGCCAACTCTTCAATCAACTTTAATTTTTCAAAATCGGATAAATTCAAGCTTATATACGGAGCCGAATCTTGCCCCAGTAAGATCTTTTCCTGATTGTCCTTTAACTGTTGAATGGCCAAACCTTCCATTGCCTCTTCTGAATCAACAACAAGTTTTCTGTTGTTAGTGATAATTTGTCCATCTTCAGTGATTCTGGTCCTTTTCTGTCTAACACGACGTGGTTGTAGATCTGATTCAGCTGATCTTTCTTGGTGTTCTGAGTTTGAAGGCAATTGTCTGTCCTCTTCATTCTCGGCCTCGTCATCATTTAAATCATCTAATGGCTGTCCAAAATTTAGATCAAATATGTCTCCGGTAGTTCGCTCTTTGTGTACATCGGAGATTATAGATATTTCCCTATCGTTGATGGATACTGATGCATCACGGCCGTACTCTATTGAGTTATCGTCATCCAAATTCAAGTCAAAGTCTAATTCAAAGTCTTCAGTATGGCCAGGGGCCGCAGCTTCTTCCTCATATCTAGGAAATTCAATTGAGTTATCATATTCTGAATATTCGCTACTACTTTGGCTAGCATTGTGATTTAGCATGCCATCTAATCCTGATCCTGTCAGGGTGCCGTGTATGTCAGATAAATCAAGATCATCTTGCTGTAACAAATTGGCTGAGGTAACTTGGTCCTTCAATATAATACTATTTAAATTTTGTAAAATGGTTTGTTCAGGAGGTAAATTGACTTGATTGGAAATATTATCAGATCCCAAATTGACCCCACTTGATAACTTGAAAGAAGCTTTTAATTTGTATAATATATCATTGACGTCGTCTAATAAATATTTGGTCTTTCTAGAGTATATTCTCACAATCCCCAATAAAAGTTGACCAGATAATCGAAGCGTTATTGTATTGGTCGAGTCTAAGTCACTTGGTAGTTCTTGGGATACAGACACATTTGTGATTACTGGATGATTGGCTATGTATTCTGTTGATTTGACAATACTTGTGTTCATTAATTGTTGTTTTGTTAACTTTTTGTCATAGTTTGCCGCTAACCAGACGTGTCCCAAAGGTCCTTGTTTTGATATAATTGAGTCTGGAATCATTGTTGGTATTAAGGAATGAATGTAATTGATGAAAATGAAATGGTATCGAAGCGAGTGAATTAATGAATCCCAATTGTAATAAAAGAAAGCAATATAAAGAATAAATTTAAAAAAATTATAGGGAACTATTTTATATAACTAGGATTTGTTTACAAAATCTGAGACGCGAAATTTTTTTTTTCTTTAAATTTTTTTGGTGTAGGCAATGAGCCGCCAATTGGTGTTTGTGAAATTTTGACACCAGCGCGTTCTCTATTTTTTTTTTAGTTTTCCTTCCAAATCCTCCTTCCGTTTTTTTAAAGTCGTGAATGTAGTTGTAACGGAAATGATAAAGGTTTGATATGAGTGCTGTGACTACAAGGAGTGCATTTTAGCTAGTTAGAAATTACTAATTCACTCAATGTCTATGTCATAGGTAAACTTGATAAGAATAATAACTCGTTCTGAAAAATATACTTTTGTGCAACAGTATATGATAAATGGCATCTTTCAGAATTTGTAGTTTCTCTCGTTGTCTATAATCGGTTAATATACATGATAAAGTTGTTAATCAGAATTGATAGATCTAGGATTGAACGTTTTGCAATGAAATCAAACCAAACGGTAAGTAAATCGATCAACATAATTTTTTGGGCTCATTTTTTGCATCAAAAAAGTCAAAAAATAAGTATTATAGAACTCTTAATATAAAAAGATACCTAAAAACTGATATCAATATCCTCTGCTTCTTAATTCTTTCTAAATTAAGCTTGAGCTCATTGAGTTCTTTCTCTGATGCTTCACTTGCTAGAGCCAACTCTATTTTATACTTGTTAGCATCTTTCTTTTCACATAGCATACAGTCCAATTTCTCGTTTGGAATGTTGGTCATAGTCGAGGCATAATCCTAGTCGTACACTCAAATCGAGTACAAAATTCGCGAAGTATTCTGTTTCCTTATAATCTGAACACGCGGGATGAGAGTCCTACACCGGGAAAGATTAATTAATATAAAAGGAGACTAAAAGTCTTCTTTATTGACAACAGCATATATAACGAGCAATTAAGTTTATACGGAAGTATCTATACAATAACTTAGTTATCATTTATGAATTACTCCATCAACTCTTAAGAATAACTCTGTGAAACTACATATACTCTAATACAGATAACCTAGCATTGCTAACCCGCCTTCTTATCACCTCGGTTGTATCTTGTACCAGCGTATTCATGGTTTCTGTTTTACATGGTGTATAGATCTCATTTGATATACATGTACCATCTTTAACAACAGTTAGACTAATGCCTACCTTGTAAACCCAATTAACGAAAAAAAAAAACAGGCACAGATTCTCAAACTTCTTGGTGTACGCTCTTTAAATTTTGAGAGTGGGAAAAAAAAAATCTACTCATCTCATCTCTTCACCAATAATGCCAGATTTCATATTAACCATCGATAGTGACGAAGAAGTGGATGTATCCGACTCCGAACAACTCCAGGACATCAACCCTGACTTTCAATTTCAAATAGATGGTGAAACTACCAACACATTAGAGGAATTTAATTTCCAAGAAAATAAAGTCAAAGAAGTCGATTTAGATGAAATTATTAAAAAAAAGGGCGGATTAAAAGAAGAAAGTGATGATGAAGAATTGGCTCTTGATGGGTTTGGAATGGGCGCAAGCAAAGAAGAAGTAGAAGTGCCGGAAGTCAAAGAGGTAGTAGAGCCAGAGGACTCAGCTGAAGCTATTGCAGACTTCTACGAAGAATCTTCCCCACAACAAACTCACACTTCTTTCCAGACCTTACAGTTGTCACGTCCAGTATTAAAAGGTATTGCCGAGCTCAAATTCACTAAACCAACCCCTATTCAATCTGCAAGTATCCCCATTGCGTTACTCGGAAAAGATATTGTTGCTGGTGCTCAAACCGGGTCTGGTAAAACCGGTGCTTACATGATCCCAATTATTGAAAGATTGTTATACAAACCCTCAACTTCCACCAAAGTCATCATCTTGACCCCTACAAGAGAGTTGGCGTTACAAGTTTACGAGTTTGGCAAAAAGCTTTCGCACCACGTCAACAACCTCAACATCGGTTTGGCGGTCGGTGGGTTGAATTTACGTCAACAAGAAGAACAATTGAAAACACGCCCAGATATCGTCATTGCAACACCAGGAAGACTTATTGACCATATTCGTAACAGTCCCTCATTCAGTGTACAGGATATCCAAGTATTAGTCATTGATGAAGCCGATAGAATGTTGGAAGAAGGGTTCCAAGACGAATTGACAGAAATTTTGTCGTTAATCCCAAAACACAAACGTCAAACTCTTTTATTCTCAGCCACAATGAATACCAGAATCCAGGATTTGATCCAATTGTCATTACAAAAACCAGTGCGTATCATGATTGACCCACCAAAATCAGTGGCTTCAAAGTTATTGCAGCAGTTTGTTCGTATCAGAAAAAGAGACCAGCTAAAACCAGCATTGTTATACCAGTTATTAAAAGGTGTGTCCAGCAGAGTGGTTGTTTTCGTTGCACGAAAGGAAACAGCTCACCGATTACGTATTGTGCTTGGACTTTTGGGTCTAAAAGTATCTGAACTACATGGTGCATTAACACAAGAACAAAGATTGCAGAATGTCAAAAACTTCAAGTCGTTGGAAGTACCAGTTTTGATATGTACCGACTTAGCAGCAAGAGGGTTGGATATCCCCAAAATCGAATTGGTCATTAATTACGATATGCCAAAAACATTTGAAATCTATTTGCATAGAGTGGGAAGGACTGCCAGAGCTGGAAGAGACGGGACATCTATCACATTTGTTGGAGAATCAAGCCAAGAAAGAGCTATTGTCAAATCTGCCATCGTCAACGGCAAAGGTGTAGCCAAAACTGTCGACTGGAAACAAGCGGAAGAAACAAATAAACTTCTCGAATCCAAGGAATCTGTAATAGATGAAGTGTTAGAGGAAGAAAAAGAGGCAAAGGAGTTGCTTCGTGCCGAAATGGAACTCACCAAGGCATCCAACCTTATCAAACACGAACAAGAAATACATTCACGTCCAAAAAGAACTTGGTTTAAAGGTGAAGTCATGGAACAGCTCACTAAACATGGTAAGAAAGTGAACTCCAAAAAGAGAAAGGCCAATGAAGTGAGGAAAGATGAAGGCAGAAGCTACAAAAAAACTAAAACCGATAGAATGAAAATCTCTAACAAGAAAAAAAGTAAAAAGTGAGTGGCTTGATAGGTTGCTATGTCCTCACGATTGTCAAACTTTGTGGTGTAACTCAAGTCCAAACACAACCAATTTGAGTTTCAGGAAGTCTGCTCTGCCGGTTATAGCTGGTTAAACTTATATAGTACATCGAAATTAATAGTATCTAGTAAAACATTTGTCGAACTCATTAATCTCACATTTCTATTTGTTAAAAACGCTTGAACTTCAACGGTACAAGTCACATTCGGCCTATCGTTTGGTACTTGTCTTAATTTGTTGAATCTATACTTTTGTAATAACCGCTATCAACTCAAGTCAATTGCAATTTACCCTACAGTAAACACCTCATCACACTCTTTACTGGTCGTATATACAAATCTCTCTAGCATACCTAGGAGACAACTTCATACAACTTTCTATGCTTATTAAGCGTAAAACTGTTAATGATATTACTGAGAGTTATGGTGGATAATTGCTCGAATTAAAACAATCAAATGGATGTGTCATGGAGCCGTAGCAAGCGACTCAAATGAAGAACAGATTGCATTACCAATTCGACTTAAATTAGTTGGCCCATTAAGCTAAAAGCTTTGCTCAAATTAGTAATGTCTGACTTAATTGATGATATGGCAAGTTCTAGGCAATGGTGCTTGGTAAACTTGATTTAAATAGGTGAATTCATGAATTTGCTGTATCTTGTGGATTTCGACCACAGACTTTAAATGTAATCTCTACGGTTGAAACTTGTTGAACAGAATAAACACTCAATTTCCCATAATTAAAATATATAACTACATAATATATTTTACATTTCTTATCCCTTCTATACCAAACTCATCTTTCGCGTCCTTCCCGCATATGTTTCCATTCTTGGACATACAGTTCAAGTGTACCAAAACACATGTCGTGTAGACTAACACAAGTACCAATCATCGGGAAGATTTGTTGCTACTCTACGACAATTACAGAATTGCAGTACACAAATTTTTGGTTAGATTTTATTGCAAGGGCTTCATGATATAATCTAGATACATTTCATACACCTATTGCATCTACACTTCTTGGGGACCAAAATAGTCTAATGTAACATTCACACCTCTGCCCTTCAAGTAATCTTCAATCATTTTCATATATGTCCTGGGCCCAATCAAGTACACATCATCTTCGGGGACAATAAAATCCAAATCCTCTACCGTCAACGACCGTCTATAATACTTATCAATCGGATCAATAACCCTGCGTCGTGATAAATACTCGACAACCTCAAGCTGATCGCCATACTTTTGCTTGAGATCTCTAAAAAACTGTCCAAATGATCTCGTTTCAGTAGACCTGTTCGAATATAAGAACTTGACCTTCCTTCCTTCAGCCAACCCTTTCTCAATCATTGGAGCTAGAGCGACCACCCCATTTCCACCTGCTAACATAACCATATTTCTCTTTGACGAGCGGTAATAACAATCACCACACGGGGGCGATACCTGTACAATATCACCCACAGCTAGCTTTTCATGTATATACGTAGTTACCTTTCCACCTGGGATATACCTAACTGTAATTCTATACTCGTTGTTTTTGGGGAATTCCGATATCGTGTACTCTCTTAACCTCTCCTGTTTTTCACCTGGGAACTTCCACCGCATACACAAGTACTGACCACGTTTAGGGATTGGAACTGGCGTTCCATCAACTGAGGTAATGAAAAAAGATTTAGTACCTACACATTCTGGTTGCAATCGTGTAACTCTAAATGCTTTAAATCCATACCATGGTTTATCTTGGTACTCTCTAACTTCTATGTTTATCAATATATTGGCCAAAATCCTAAATGCCATAGTCCATGCTTCCACAAATTCCTGATCGACAAATTCTTTCGGGAACTGATCCATCATAACTTCTACCAAAACCTGCCCAAAAACTCGATACTGATCGGGACTGACTTGTCTTGCAACATGTTTTGACGCAATTCTCATAATGAAATCCTTCATTGGTCTCAAATCATCAATATTTCTTGCAAATTCCAACAAGCAATGATGGAAACTACGTGGTTGACGCAATAACTTGAGGTGCGTTTCATTGAAATAGGGTTTGTATTGTGGAAACTGTTTAATTAGCCTTTTGAAAAACTTCTCTCCAAACTGAATATCAAGATATTCAAGTATGGGAATAGAATCTTTGATGATTTTTCTTTCCCCTTTAGTTAAGGGTCTAGTATCAAAATAACACTTTGCCTTAGTGTTGATATCAATTGGCATGGCTTGGTGATCAAAGTCTAGCCTTGAAGGGAAGGTAGGAAATACACTCCCATTAAATATCCTTTGGAATTTGATTCATTTCTATCATAAACTTGCGTATCATACTTGATGCAAGTGAAAAAGAGAATTTTCTTCCATAGTCCCTGTTGCAATTTTTACCGAAAGGAATGAAATTTCATTTCTTTTCCGGAAAATGTAGGAAAAGAATACCACTTCTAAGCATGGGGTTTGAAACATGGGCGGCTAGATACATAGAAATGGTGCCACTGTAAAGCTTCGGGAAACACTCAGGTTTCTTGCATTTCCCAACAAGACCCTACAACATTTCGAGAATGTTAAACTTTGAATGCCACATCCTTAAAAAGAGGCGGATACCATTGACTGACTGACTGACTCATATTTTTTGGTAGTGCAAAAATGTAAATATCACCAGTTGTAATACATTAATTTTTTTTCTTCCACACTAATTTATATTCGAGCTTTGCCTATCGCTCTAGGTTTCACCAATGACAAAGCAATTCACCATAGTCGTTAAACTTGGGACCTCATCCCTTGTAGATGAGGTTACCAGAGAACCAAGAATAGCCAACATGTCGCTTATAGTCGAAACGATGGTTAGACTACGCCGCCAGGGCCACAAAATCGTCATTGTCTCGTCTGGGGCAATTGCATGTGGAATGAAACAAGTTGGATTAGAAGAAAAACCTGCAAATTTATCAGCAGTGCAGGCTTTGGCTTCTATCGGACAAGTGCGACTTATTAGAACCTTTGATGATTTATTCCGGCAATTAGAACAACCGATAGCCCAGATTTTACTCACAAGAAACGACATAATGGACTTCACTCAATACAAGAACGCTCAAAATACATTGAATGAGTTGATGGATATGGGGATCATTCCTATAGTCAATGAAAACGATACATTATCAGTTTCTGAAATCAAGTTTGGTGATAACGATAGTTTGTCGGCCATCACAGCCGGGATCATTCATGCCGATTATTTGTTTCTCATGACCGACGTCGAGTGTTTGTATACCGACAACCCAAGAACCAACCCAGACGCACAACCTATATTGGTAGTCGACAAGATTGATGATTTGCATGTGAAGACTGATACCGAGTCTGGTGCTGGATCTAAAGTCGGGACTGGTGGGATGACCACGAAATTGATTGCTGCCGATTTAGCAACCAATGCTGGTGTGACCACGATCATAACATTATCGAGTCAACCATATTACATTATTGATATTGTTGCCCATATACAGGCTCATGCAGATACATTATCGGTTGAAAACCAGCGTCTTGCGTTACAAAAGGATATCCAACAGGGTAAAATTCCATTGCATACAAGATTTTTGAGCAAGCCCCAAGATACATTAATCAAATCTGATCGCAGATTCTGGTTATTACATGGATTAAAAACTAAGGGAGCATTAGTCATCGACCAAGGGTGTTTCCAAGCATTGACAAGACGTAATCGTGCAGGATTATTACCGGTTGGTATACTTCATGTTGTGGGGAATTTTCACCAAAGTGAATGTGTATCGATCAAAGTTGTCCCTGATAAGAATGGTGCTATTGATGATGCAGTTGAAGTGGGCCATTGCAGAGTAAATTACCTGGCCCCAGAAATCACCCTAATTAAAGGTCATAAAAGTAGTGAAATTGAAGCAATTCTAGGTTATGCTGATAGTGAATATGTGGCACATAGAGATAATTTAGCATTCCCACCAGTCATGCCACCTTCAACAGATTCGTTGATCTCGGATAGTTTATAGATTTGTGTATTAATGTGAGAACTACCAAAAAAAAAAAAAAAATTGTTTTCAACTGGCCAGGTTGTTGACAATGGATGATGTGGGAAGAATACGTTATCAGATCTCTCCTGTGATTGAAAGTATACACCTAGAAGATGAGACTATCACAGATATAACCACATACGAGAACAACTTATATGTTGGCACAAGCAATGGCCAACTATTGCATTTCCACCGATTCGACGACACAACAGAATATATCCCTATAACTACTATCAACGTGGGGACTCACTCCGTATCCAAAATCTTATGCATTGAGTCTATTCAGAGACTACTTGTCATATCAAATCGTATTGTCTTGTCCTATGTCTTGCCAGAACTTTCCCCATGTCGAATGAAAAAGATGAAGGATGTTACTGATTTACAGAAGTTGGACAGTCTGGTGCTCGTTTTGTCGCCGACAAAGATCAGAATCATAAACATACAAGCGGATACCATTACGTTAGCAAAAGAGATAAATTACCAAGGAGGAGTGGCGTGTCGATCGTGCAAAGATAGCAATTTTATTGTGGTCGCCAACAACGAGAGTTACGATATTATAGATTTAGACAATAATAGAAAAGTTCCCTTATTTAGCTACAAGTCAGAGTCAACAGTCCACCCATGGATTATACCATTTGACGGAGAATACTTGTTGTCAGTTCTGTCAGATACCAACACGTCCATGGCAATGTTTATAAATAGTGTGGGAGATGTTACGCGTGGAACCTTGACATGGGTGGACAAAGGGTACCCCGAAAACTCAATTGCCCTTGAGGGTGAGTACGTTTTTGCATTGTTTAAAAACAAGATGATTGTTTCGTCGTTGGTTTCACTTGACACAGTTTTGGAAATGGAAAATCCGGGATACACTATCACGAAAGTGCCACCGGCAATTGTCAATGACAAGAGCTTGGCAAATATCATAGATACTATTCAACCTACGGCCAGTTTGATTTTGACTAATGGGAAACAAATATTTGGTTTACACAAAGTACACAAATTAGTGGAAATACAGCAACAGTTTATAAATGACAGTCTAACAGAATTAAACCCCGCAAGCTATACTGGTAATGCCAGGGATTATATCACCTACCTTGCATTGGTCCAAGCTGTAATTACCAAAAATGATGACAAGTTTTGGGAATTTGCCAACCAGGAAACAAATGAGCAGTTGGTTGTTTCACCACAGTTTGTGTTCTATATATTGGGTGGAGGTGAAAAGCATCTCCCATTCCCTGGTCTCAAAGAAATATGCCAACACTACGGAACGTATAAGAATGACAAATTACTCAAAAAGTATATCCAGGGCTTGCCGGACAAATACTTATCAACTGACATCAAACTTTATTACTACCAGAATTGCACGAACGAGGAAGGCCTCGCATTCACCGAAAGAGTTACTTTTGAAGATAACCCCCAACCTATCATTGACTTACTCATCCATCAAAACAGGATAAAATGTGCATCAGAAGTGTATAAGAAAGTTCCTTTACTAATCGAGTACAACACATTTATAAACAAGCATTTACTGGATTCATTGGTTGACGATGCAGTAGCGCTTCTTTTATCAGGAAAACTTGACGAAAATGAATATTCAAAAACATTGATTAGCTTGCTAAAATTTGATGATAAAAGGGGAATTGGCGTACTTAAAAATGGCCCTTCTAAATACTACAATATCAACCAAACTGTAATGAAAGACCTATCAGAAACCACACAGGACGAAAAAGGGTATTTGCTTCTACGCATAGAGTTGATGGAAATTACAGAAAACTCATCAGAAGAATTGCTACAACTTATCATACAAGCCATAAACCTATTATATGACAGCCTCAAGGATGAATTTACACTTTTGCATCAAGAATTTAGACGCCTCAATTCATTGGAGAACGAGAGATGGCCAAAACTATCCTGGCCAAACTTTCTTGACATAAGTGGAAAATCCAAAGAGCTACTGACATTTGTTGAGCTTTACTTAAAATCGTTTGAATTGGCACGTGAGGCGCCCGATGGGCCCATCTTTGACTACCACAGAATGTTTAACAACCACGACATTGACGCTTTATTGGAGTTTGGCGATTATTCAACAGCTGAATCAATAGCAACAGGAACAAATCCCTTCCCGAAAAAGACCTTTTATGGAACAATGGATTTCACTTCACAACCAAGCACCACCGGACTCATACAAATCCTCAATTTTTACTTGACACAGTACTCCTCTGGCAAGCAAGTAGAAAATACGATTAAACACTTTGCTGAGGCTTACTATCATACTATCGCACCATGGCAGTTTCTCCAACTAATCCCACCAGACTTCCCACTAGCGCATTTAGTCGGCTATTTCCATTTAGTCACGACCGATCAAACCCAACAATACAGAGACGTTTTGATTAGAAAGTCTATTTCTAGAGCCGAAAATCTACGTACAAAAAAACTCTTAGATGTATCCAAGTAGCAACAATATATAGTCAAACACAATTCCATACCAAAAGATAAACCCGGTACCAATATTCGATGTAAATGCACTCCAACAACTCTTTGGATTGTCCAAATCGACTTTAAGAATTTGGTTGTACAATCTTGCAATAGCATATGCACCAGCAATATAAAACCCAGGACCCATAGAGTTCATAAAACCAGCAAAACCATAAAAACCGGCTTGTGCAACCGTCAACCCTTTCATTATAGGTTTAGTTTTGTCGCCCCATGCCAATGCAGTAGACTTTATACCAGCCTTGATGTCAAACTTCTTATCTTGATGTGCATAGATCGTATCATATGTCAAACACCAAATCCAGTTGGAAATAAACAATGGTACAGCAACCCATAAATTCAATGGCGCCCCAACAGCAGGGAACCCCAAGAGACACCCCCAACTAAAACAAATCGACAACATTGCCTGTGGATAGTACGTAAACCGTTTAAACAACGGGTATGCGGCAACAAACGGCAACGACAACGCACCTAAATAAAAACATTCAAATGGCAAACTTAATAGCACTGCCAACCCGGCAAAACATTGCACGCCCAACCACGCAACAGCTTGTGGGACTGAAACTCTTCCACTGGTAATTGGTCTCTCCATAGTACGGGCAACCTGGTTATCCAAATTTCTATCCCAAATATCATTGATGGTACACCCAGCACCCCTCATTACTAACGCACCCACGGAAAACAATGCAATTGCTTTGGTAGTCACCCACAACGGTGCTGCTATAGAGTACGATGCCATGGTTATACCCCAATAACAAGGAAGCAACAACAACCACGTACCCACTGGCTTCTCCAAACGCATTAACTCTAAATAGGGAATCACTTTACGAGGGAAATGTTTCAACCAACCTAACCCTGCTTCTCGTGCCAAACGAGCTGCCTCCAATTCTACTGGAGAAAATTTGGGAACTTTTGCTTCATTGCGAATTATTCTTGAATAAGCAAACCCTCTTGTAAAGAGCTGGTATACTGGACGTCTAAAAACTAGCATGATTTATGAGTTGAACAATGAACAACTGGGAAATTTTTCTGGACTGCGCATTTTTCGTCTTTTTTCTATCCAATCGTTTCAGGAACATACTCCTCAAACTCTTGATCTGCCTGCTCTGGCCGTTCTCTCATAACTTTATGACCATCAATCAATTTCTTTAGTTTTGCCACCTCTTCTGGTGTTTGCTTCTTTTGTTCTTTGAATGTAAATATCTGTCTGCACATTGGACAAAGACCTTTTGATGTTTCTTGTTCTAACCATTTTAGTATGCAATGCAAGTGGAAATTGTGTGTACAACCTGACCCCAACACAATAGGACACTGATCTCCGGGATATTTACAATTTGGACACGTTCCATCATACGAAACACGACATATACCACACAACTCATCTACGTATCCATCTGATGATGCAAGGTCCCAGTGCCACGTGCAATAACTCTTCCATTCAACTATTTCCACCTTCATGGTCTACAGAAGAGAAAAAAAAAACAGAAAAAAAAAATTTTTGGGGGGGCGGGAACGCGAATTAATTCTTCTTATATACTAAACCTTTAAAAATATCAAACGAGTTGCCATCTGGTTGTAAATGCAACACTTTTTTCGTCTCTACATCTTCAGCAATAAGCAATCCGTAGTCTGGGGTAATACCCTTGATTATACATGTTCTTTGTTTCCCACTGCCATTGTCAACGTCCACTTTCTGGTTGGTATGGAACCACCGTTTATAGTATAACGGCAAAAATGGTTGCAATCCTGACTTTTCAAATACAGAATAAAACTGGTCAATGGTAAACATAAGCTTTGCAAGCAATATTTCTGGTTCGTATGGTGGTAATGGTGATAAACCCTTTCCACGTCTGATCTCATTCAACTTTTCTAAAACCAAGTTTAATGACGTTGTTGGTGCTGGATTTGATACATTAACTCCACCTCCCCATACCAAATAAAAGGTTTTGTTGATAAATTGCGAGTTAATCAATGCACCTGAAACCTTGACAAACTTCTCATCGTCACCATCAACAGTGGCACTTATATCACTTTTATCGTCCAACGACTTGAAATACTCTGGCTTCATAATAAAGATATCGTTAGGCCACTTTAATCTCAACGGCATATCTTCATACCCAACGCCTTGCCCTGAAACGTTGCTTCCATACCCTAGAATCGACTCAATCAATGCCAATCCACATAAATACTGCAATGTAACCACCGTTGACGACGACGAGGGTGAAGGTGGTATTTTGAAAAGCACTGACGTTGCAAGGGCACCGCGGGGGTTGACCCATACATTGCCACCGCGACCTCTACCTGCTATTTGTGTTGTTGCAGTAATGGTAAACCCATTAGGAAGATGCTCTAACCATTGCGGATTCTTATCCATAATTGTGTTTGTAGATGTAATCACCTCGGAATAACCTAAAATGCTCCCAAACTTGATGTCACCACCCGACAACATCCTCAAATTATCAAAATACTTTTGGATGTCAAAATAGGGAACCATTTTCAAATCCGGTATACCGGCCAGAGTGAGAAAGTTGATATACTTGACTGGATCTTCTTCACTACCAACATACTCACTAGTTTCCTGCGTTTCGTCAGCAAAATAAAAAGCATCATTACTATCCTCAAACAGCTTACCTAACTTGCTGGTTAAAATCAGGTATACATCCCTAACTTTATCCTTGAACGGAGACACAACATACATTGGTGTAACTCTTGGAATCGTTGTATCAACACTCTCGGCAACTCGCAAGCCCAATTTCTTCAAACAGTCTCTCATAAATACCTTTTTGTTGTGATCGTATGCTCGAAGTGTGTCAACCACTATAAAATAACCTGCCCCATCTTCATCTCGTGGATGCAACAAGTGAGGTGCAAATTCAGGATGAGTACCACTCAAAATAACACCACCCTTACCGACCTTTCTGTATACAACAGCAGCCTTCTCTAAATCCACAATATCAGTTTTGTCGTCGTACCTTGCCAAGATTTCAACATCTTTATACTTTTCAGCATTGGCAAACACCGCCCCGCCATCGTAATAATTATAAATGTGACTTGCACATCCAGGTAATGCAGCTGTATTGACCAGCAATTTGACGGCTCTTGCACCAGTACGCAGTTCGTACTTGAAACCTTTAAATGCACATCCCTTGGCCGTTCCTGGGAAAAACCCAAGTTCCCTAGGTCCAGTAACCTCCATGGTAGGATTGCCAACTTCAAACTCACACCTAGCAGATCCAAAATACCCACCAGCACAAAGCCCTAAAAACTTCCCACCTTGTTTGACATACTTGGAAATCTTTCTCGTGCCATTTCCATCAAGTACATTACAGTATGGTAAATCTGCTCCGCCTGGTATAACTAACAAGGACGTTTTTCTCATCCATGGCTCATTCAATAACACAGTCTCGTTAACAGGAAGAACAGCATAATACGACCCTAAATGGAGTCTCAAAGTCTCCAAACAGTGTTTTACGCCCTCAGTTGTAGTGCCGGGGCCAGAATATACTAAAACATTCATTGTTGGCGTGGAAAATGTGAAAAAGAAAAAAGAGCACCCAGAAAATTTTTTTTTGGGTGATTCATGAGTCTTCTTTAGTAATGTCGTTAGTCGAAGAGCAAGAAAGTATCACCTTACACCCGAAACCAGGGTTTGTGATTAAAACCAAAATCTTAGAGTCCAAAGACGTGTCGCGAACATTAACCAAAGTGTTTATCAATGTATGCCATTCTCCTGAAGTACCCAAACCAGATGTCGATTTCGAACCGGAAATTGTATTCCCATTAATCATTGACAACGAATGGGAAATACCCATTATCCTATCGAAGGAAAAAAAGTCTAAAGATAAAAAGGGATTCCCTTCATTTGTGTATGATTGTTGCATAAACTCCGAGTCCTTCCAATGGTGTCAAATCAGCACCGACTTAAAGTCTATCCTTATTGAATGGTGTATTGAATCGGTTGAATTGGTATACTCGCTCACATTAGAACGGGAATACTCAATGCCTAAAATGCTAGCCAAGGGCGAACTATCCAATACAGTAGTCACCAAGAAAGAACTTTTGGGGTCTGGGCTAAAAGATAGACTTAAGGAACTACAACAAAACGAAACCTTGGGGTTGATTAAAGAAATGGAACTGGAGGAAGAGGAAGAGTTGCCCGATTTGATGAATATAAACAAAACCCCCGCTAAGCCATTAATAGAGGAAATCAACTACCAACTCAAACCAAGCCCAAAACTGAAACCACCAAAACCAGTTAAGGAGCTAACTTACACGGTTCTGTTCAAAAATGTAGCTGACCCAAACTTCAACCTAGCAGTGATTGTTACTTACGATGAAGAAATTGACAATAACTTCTCAATCACCTACTCTTCGGAATCTTCTTCCCTACTCGTCAAATCCAGCGGCTTGAAATTCGCTTCTGGAAATAGTTTGGAAATTCCAGTATCCCCTGACATAATTGTCACCAACACAAAATGCTTTGCAGTTCATAATACTATGTACATTTTTATATGATGTGCGCTTAAACGTAATGCGCTTGGACATTACCTAATTCAGATATTTATTGCTTTATCAGAAAATAATTCCGCTCAATTTATCAAAAATTTTTTTTTCCTATAAATATGGCTCTAATTATCTTTCTAAAATAAAAACTCTTCCTTACACTAACAATGAATACCGAAGAAACCTTACTAATTACTCCGGTCGATAATTACGATGCTATCGTGAACGACACCAAAGACGACGACTCCACCCCGAAACTGGAACTCAAACATCTTACGAGATCTAGTTTCCCATTAGTTGTATCATTTGTCTTGCAATACGTCTTTTCCATCACATCAGTATATGCTGCAGGGCGATTGGGTGCCAAAGAGTTGGCTGCATGTTCGTTGGCCATCTGTACTTTCAACATCACCGGATTAGCTGTGTTCCAAGGCATGGCTACTAGTTTAGACACATTTTGCTCCCAGGCATACGGATCTGGTAACAAGAAAATGGTAGGAGTATATTTCCAGCGCGCAACCCTTCTTATGCTCGCAACAATGGTACCTTTGATGCTTGTGTGGTGGTACTCTGGCAGTATTTTGAACCAGTTGGTTCCTGACCCAGAATTGGTTAGCATGGCGCAGCTTTTCTTGCGAATCCACGCGTTTGGTGTACCGGGCTTGATTCTTTTTGAAAGTGGTAAAAGGTTTTTACAGGCACAACACCTCTTCCAAGCCAGTACATATGTGTTGGTTGTTGCACTTCCATTTAACTTGTTATTGAATTGGTTGTTGGTATGGAATCCCAATACAGGAATGGGATACACAGGAATTCCCTTGTCGATAGGAATCACCTACTGGGTTATCTCGCTCTTGATGTTTGGATATGTGATTTTCATTGATGGCATTGAATGCTGGGGCGGTATCGACTGGGAAAAAGCATCAAGCAACTGGAAACCAATGTTATCTCTAGCCGTCCCTGGTGTAATCATGGTGATTTCTGATTTTTTGGCTTTTGAAATTTTGACTATTTTTGCATCCAGGTTTGGAACCGAGGCTTTGGCTGCCCAGTCAATTGTGTCCAATGTTGCAACTTTATGTTTTCAGGTTCCGTTTGCGTTTGCTGTGGCTATAAGTACACGAATGGGACACTTTATTGGTGATGGAAACATTGCCAGCGCCAAAATCCTCAACGACCTTACGGTAATCATTGGCGGATCTATTGGGCTACTCAGTTTTTGCTTGTTCTATTTCGGAAGACACGTGTTGGGAGAATTTTTCACCAGCGACAAAATGGTATTAGAAATCAGCTCCAAATTACTTATCTTGGCCGGTATCAATCAAATTTCTGACTCCTTGAATGTTGTGGGGACAGGTGTGCTCAGAGGGCAAGGTAGACAGCGAATTGGATCCATTCTCAACATTATATCGTATTACTTCCTTGCCATACCTTTAGGATACGTGCTTGCATTTAAATTTGGTATGGAGATGAGTGGGTTATGGATTGGATTGACTATTGGTGTTTTTGTTCTTGCTGTAACACAATGTACAAGTATCTGTTTAAGTAATTGGGAAAAGATATTAGAACATTCACATAGAATTCATGATAGTGTATAGGATTTGTAAATATATTTTTAACGCGCGCATTGAACAAAAAAATTTTTTTTTTTAAAACTCTATCCATCTCATCCCTATCTACAGCCATGCCTAGAAGATTCAATAAGAAAACCGCCACCACATTCAATGTTGTACATAGAGCTCATGATGATGCAAGGTTCTATGACGATGAAGCATCAGAACACGTTTTGGTTCCACAATCTACAAAGAAAAAAGTTGTCACCACCACTGAGTTAGAAAAGAAACTCGCTAATACCAATATAAGAGACAACGAAGGATTGGCCGCACAATATGGTATCACTTACGACGACTCAAAGTATGATTATATGCAACATTTAAAGCCAATGGGGAACCCAGATGGTGTTTTTGTGGGTGCCAAGCAATCCCAGCCAAAACAGCTGATAGAAGATTTATTTAAAGACCAGTTACCCTCTAAAGAAACAAGAAAAGTTGCCAGAGATTTAAACCAAAACATACCCGACGAATTACAAGGGTTTAATCCAAATTTAGATCCAAGATTGCGTGAAGTATTAGAGGCTTTGGATGATGAAGCGTATATAGAAGAGGAGGACGAAGGTGGTGACGAAGATATTTTCAACTCATTGTTGCAGTCCGGTGAAGTGGAAGATGAGGAAGAGTTTTACGAAGAAGCAGACGACTATGACGACGAGTGGGATCTAGATAATTATGAAGAGGAGTACGATGCCAAGTATAACCTGGATACGCCCGAAGGTGTGAATCTGAATTGGCAAAGGGATTTTATGCAATTCAAAAAGGACAACAAAAACAAACACAACGACTGGGATTCTGATGACGAATTTGAAGACGAAGTCCCTGAATTGCCAGAGATAACGGCCAACAAAAAAGTTTCCAACACCAAAATGAGGAAAAAGAAAGGTGCCATGACTGACACGTCATCATTTTCAATGTCGTCATCTGCGTTGTTCAGAACTGAAGGGCTCACATTATTAGATGATAGATATGAACAGATGAGCAAAAAGTTTGAACACGAAAATGGTGAGCAACCCCACAACCCATTCGACATGCAGGAGGACAGACACGATCTAGAAGATATGTTGGACGATTTCTTGGATAATTATGAATTAGAAAGCGGGGGAAGAAAACTAGCAAAAAAGGACAGCGAAAAGAAAAAATTACAGCAAGCTGCCAGCTCAGTGTCTAAAGGAAAAGCTGCAAGAAAGGTCAACGAAGCATTTAGTAATATGAAGATAGAATAAAGTGTGTAAGTAGTAGGTCGTGTAGCGAAATCGGATTTATTCCACACACAATTTTTTTTTTCTAATGCTCTTTCCAAAAAAGAAAAACAAAAAAAAAGCTATAAAAACTTGGAGACATCTTCTTCTTTTACTAACACAGTTGCCTAGGATTATTCCTGTTAATAGTGATTACTTAGTATCTCATATTAAAACACGAATTAGTGCCAAGTTGTTGTATCCATTTTTAATACCAGTATCCTTTTTGACTTTGCTAATTTCCTATCGCTATTCATTGCCACATAACAAACTTTTTAATAGCAATAGCACAATGTCCTCGCACCGCCATAATACAGTGCAATCAGTCTCAAGGGTATATGCCGATGTCCTTTCCACCAAACCACAATCCTACTGGGACTATGATGACCTTAACATAAAATGGAACCCGCAAGAAAATTACGAGATACTTAGAAAATTGGGACGAGGCAAGTACTCCGAAGTCTTTTTGGGAATAGACTTGGAAAAGAGAGAAAAGGTGGTTATCAAAGTATTGAAGCCAGTTAAACGGAAGAAAATCAAAAGAGAAATTTCCATTTTGAAGAACTTGGTAGATGGCCCTAACATTATTGCGATGTTGGATGTGGTTAGAGAGCCGCAACTGAAAACACCAGGGCTTATCTTTGAACATATTAATAACATCGACTTTAGGTCTTTGTACCCTACTTTTACTGACTACGATATAAGGTTTTACATGTACGAATTGTTGAAGGCATTGGATTATTCACACTCAATGGGAATTATGCATAGAGACGTAAAACCACACAATGTAATGATAGATCACGATAAAAAGTTGTTGAGATTGATTGATTGGGGGTTGGCTGAGTACTATCATCCGGGAACAGAGTACAATGTTCGTGTTGCTTCGCGCTATTTTAAAGGCCCAGAGTTGCTAGTTGACTACAGATTATATGATTACTCCTTGGACATGTGGTCGTTTGGGTGTATGTTGGCGTCAATGGTATTTATGAAGGAACCGTTCTTCCACGGCAAATCAAATACAGACCAATTGGTACAGATAGTTCGTGTTTTGGGCTCAAAAAATTTCAAGAAATACCTCGAAAAGTACAACGTATCGTTGGGAGAGGAATACGAAGAT